>JGI24023J19991_10003211_pt1 | contig 11570 bp, 9 predicted proteins | sample Cruoilmetagenom1_FD_19991 | JGI IMG/M metagenome (IMG submission 19991)
TCGCCCTGGTAAAACGCCTGGAAGAGCGGGGTTTTACCTACGAATCCGGGGGAAACATCTACTTTGACTCCACAAAACTGCCGGATTACGGTCGGATGGCCCTTTTAGACCGGCAGAATCTGCAGCACGGTGCCCGGGTGGCGTTGGATACCAACAAACACAGTCCTTTTGATTTTGTCCTGTGGTTTACAAAAAGTAAATTCGAGAATCAGGCCATGATGTGGGACTCGCCCTGGGGACGTGGTTATCCCGGCTGGCACATTGAATGTTCGGCTATGAGTTCAAAATATCTGGGTGAACGCATCGATATACATACCGGGGGCATCGATCACATCCCGGTGCATCATACCAATGAAATTGCCCAGAGTGAGGGCGCTTTCGGGCATCACTGGGTGAATTATTGGGTTCACAATGAGTTTCTCATCATGAAAGAGGGGAAAATCTCCAAGAGCAAGGGCAGCTTTCTTACCCTGCAGAAGCTCATCGACGATGGTTATGAGGCTCTGGACTACCGTTATTTTCTTTTGGGCGGTCATTACCGTTCCCAACTGATTTTTTCTGAGGAGTCTCTGGACGGTGCACGTTCGGCCCGGAAATCCCTGTTGGGCCGGGTGGCTTCTTTTTATCGTGAGATTAAAGGTTCTCCTCTTCCAGATATAAGTGACCTCGGGAAGGCCTCTTTCTCCCGGATTGAAGCCTTTGATGCGGCCCTCGGTGAGGATCTGAACACCCCAAGAGCTCTGGCGGAGCTGTGGCAGCTGGTTAAGGATGAAACCATACCTGCAGCCGAACGTCTGGCCGCCGTTCTTGATATGGACGGAGTACTGGGTTTGAACCTTGAAGAAGCCGGGGAGGAAACCGCCGGGACCGGTGAGGACGATGAACTTTCGGCTTTGTTAACCCGGCGGAGGGAAGCCCGGGAGGCGAAGAACTGGGCTGCTGCCGATGAGATACGGGATGAACTGGCAGAAAGGGGCTGGAAAGTGGTTGACACCCCGGAAGGGCCGAGGTTGGAAAAAGCGTGAGAAAAGCGGTAACCCTTGCATCATTCGGTTGTTGTAATGAGTGACAGGGGATTTTTAGACGCGGCTTTCGCCGATCTCTTCGACGATTTCTACTCGGATCTGCTTCGGGTTGCCTGGCGTATCTGCGGCCGAACAGATGTAGCCGAAGAACTGTGTCAGGAAGCCTTTCTGAGGTATTATGAGAGGCGGGAAAAACTCCCTGTCGGTGATGAGGCGAGGTACTGGCTCATACGGGTCGTAAAAAACCTTGCTTTTAATTATGAGAAGCGGCTGGGCCGCGAACGTGAAGCCTACCGGGTTTTTGCCCGGCAGCCCCGTAACGACTTACGGAATGAGGGTGAACGTTCGGTTCTGGTCGAAGAGTCCCGGGATATTGTCCGAAAGGCACTCCTGGAGATTCCCTACAAATTGAGGGTTGCCCTGATTTTAACTGAATACGCCGGATATCCTTATGCCGACATCGCCCGAATCCTTCATATATCTGAAGGTAATGTGAAGATACGGGTGTTCCGCGCCCGGCAGCACCTGTCGAAAATTCTGCAGAAGGGAGAAATACATGTGCCCTGAAGCCTCTATGCTTTCAGCCTATTTTGATAATGAATTAAACGGTTCTCAAAAAAAATCAGTTGAGAATCACCTTCATGGCTGTCCCGCCTGCCGGGCCACTTTAGAGCTGTTTCAGTCNCAGCGGGATGTAATGAGACAGGATAGTTCCGTATTTCCGGAGAATCCGGACCGACTTGATGAGTTCTGGACCTATGTAGGCAAGTCCCGGATCAGCCGGATACACGGTCCCCGGAGGATTGCCGTACCTCTACCTCTGGCTGTAGCTGCAGCCCTGGTACTGGCGCTTGTTTCGGTTCTGAACTTCCTGCCCATCGGCAGCAGAAAAGCTTCGGATGCCCCTGTCGTTGTCGAAGCTCTCCCCCAAACCCCGACAGTTGTGTCTTTTACGATTTCCCCGGGTGAATTGGATGACTTTTTTGCCGTACTTGAGGGTACTCAGGTTTCCAATGCGGATTCAATTCATATGCTGCCTTCCGAATTTCCCGTATCCCGGTTCGGGGATCCTCTTATTGTTAAATCCGATAGCTTTGAGGGAGCCCCTTGAGAGATAAGCATCCACTTTCCGGAAGTCTTTTTCTTTCTGTTCTCCTTCTGTCTCTCTGTATGGTAATACCGCTTTCAGCGCAGGATGATTCAGCTTCTCTCAATGCCGATAAACTTTTAAAAGACGCCCTTTTATTCTCGGTGGATGTGGATGTCACCTCCCCCGATGGTGATTCACAGCTTTGGAATACCAGAGTTGAAAAAATTACTATTCCCGGCAGAGCTGTGGAGGTGAGTCTTGAAGGTGATGATTCAAAACTGAAGGTTAACTTCACTCTTTATCCGGCAGAAGATGGAAAACTCCTGCTTGTTGCCCGTAGTGAAACCTGGGTTGGGGGAGAGTATTCCAGTGCTCTTTCCTCTCTGCCCGTATTGTATCGCGATGAAGTGTATTACTATCCATTGGGCCGGGCGGAAGACGGTGATGATGATAGCCCTGTGGAAGTGAGAATGTCGATTAATGTAATTCCCTATCTGGAAACTCTGGATGATGCTGCCCGGGATACCCTGGAGTCGGCCTTTAACTCCTCAGCTCAATTCGATCTTTCGGGGGAGGACCCCTGATTCAGTGAGTATGCGTAAAAAATCAATTCTCCATTGGGTACCGGCGGTTTTGTTCGGTCTTGCCCTTGGAATCTTCCTTATTTTATTCCTCCGTTACCAGAGAAAACCTGTAATTACCGGAATGGATCATCTTGTAGCCGGTCCCGGGGACAAGCTTGAGATTAGCGGTAAGTTCTTTGGTGATGGTATAGAAGGTTCCAGGCTGTATATCGGTTCGTCCCCCCTCACCTCCACGGGCATTATTGAATGGAGTGATAATCGCATTCTGGCCCGGGTTCCACGGAGTGATGGTGCCGTGCTGGTAAAGGTTAAAACCAGGTCCGGGACGTCCCGGGGCTTTGTACTGGGAGATGCTTCTCGATTTCCCAAGGTTGATTACGGCCCATGGCTCCCAGGAGCACCCTTTATAGAGTATGCCGAACCTCCTGTTGGCGGGCCGGGAACTCTGGTAACCATTCATGGCGATGGATTCGGGGATAAACGGAACGGGGGGCAGATCTGGGTGAACCGGTCTGATTCCTCTACTCTGCTGGGCACCGAGAAACCAAACCTTTCCCGGTACGTGGAAGCTGGTGTTATCAAGATTTGGACTGACAGTACGGTTCAATTCTGGCTCCCTCAGGGCTCTTCTTCCGGGAATATTTATCTGCACAAAGACGGATTTTTCAGTAACCCCATTTCTATTGAGATTCACTCTGGTGCGGGTTATTTCGAGTATGGGGATGAGATTCAGTGGTCGATTCGTCAGGATGTTCTAATCGACCGTATAGGAGCTTTTCCTGGAAATTCTCTGTATCTGTTGATTCCCGCACCTCAGATTGGAACGGGGCAGGGGAGGGCCGTTGTTCTGGAGTCTGTCGGGGAAGGAGCCTCCCATCCTTTGAGAGAGGATGGGAATCTTGGGTTGTATCGTCTGGACGAACTGGCTCCAGGGGATACTCCTTTTGTATCCCGGCAGATTGTAATTCCCGTTAAAGCAGTACATACAGTTATTAATTCGGAATCAATCAAACCCTTTGATTCAACTCGGCCGGATCTTGTCTCGGCCCTTGAAAGTGATAGTTGGATGAAACCCGATCTTGTTCCCAGGACAAGTGCCCGGATAGTGGGAAACACCAGGGGGGACTGGCTTAAATCCAAAGTGCTCTACGACTATGTTCTGGAACTTCTTTCCTGGGATGATAATCCGCCCAGCCGGGTAATTCCGGATTATATCTCAACAGAGCTGGCGGACAGCGAGGGCTATAGCTTCCTCTTTGTTTCTCTGGCCCGGGCCGCAGGAATACCTGCAAGACCTGTTGGAGGAATCCTTGTGAATATCCAGGGTGAAACCCATTCCTGGTGGTGGGCTGAAGTCTGGATGGAAGGTGTGGGCTGGGTTCCCATCGATCCTGCTCTGGGCGACGGGGATGGTGAAGATGATGCCGGCTTTTATTTCGGCAGCCTGGACAATCGGCATATAGCTTTTTCCCGGGGTATTCTTTCGGAAAAACCTTTACAGCCGAATCCCGAATTAAAGATACCTCAGAGTTTTTATTCTCTTCAGGATGTCTGGGAAGAGATTTCGGGTAATATTGAGAGTTATAAAAGCTCCTGGCCGACTCCCCGGGTTACAGCTTCTTATTAGACTTACCACTCCCTATATATTGTAAATATTATCTTTATCTTCTTGCCAGCTCTTACAATGCAGGATATTCTTTTTATAACCTAAAAATAGTCCCTCCGGAGGCTTAAAAAATTATGCCTGATAACAGAACCATTGCCGAAATCGACCCTGAACTGCATGCAGCCATGACCGATGAGCTCTCTCGGCAGAGAGACAGGCTGGAACTCATCGCTTCGGAAAATCTTGTTTCCCGGGCGGTCCTTGAAGCTGCCGGATCGGTTCTTACCAATAAATACGCTGAAGGATACCCCTCCAAACGGTATTATGGTGGATGTGAGTTTGTGGATGTAGCTGAAACTCTGGCAATCGAAAGAGCCAAAAAACTTTTTGGTGCCGAGTTTGCCAATGTACAGCCTCATGCGGGTAGCCAGGCTAATATGTCCGCTTACCGGGCGGTGATGAACCACGGTGATACTCTACTTGGAATGAGTCTGGCCCATGGCGGTCACCTTACCCATGGTTCACCAGTCAGTTTCTCGGGGAAAGATTTCAATATCGTCAGTTACGGAGTGAGCAGGGAAACTGAAACCATCGATTATGATGAGCTGCGCAAATTGGCCCTTGAGCATAAACCCCGGATTATCGTTGCCGGTGCCTCGGCTTACCCCCGGGTTCTGGATTTTGAAAAATTCCGTGCCATTGCCGACGAATCAGGCGCTCTTCTGATTACAGATATGGCTCATATCGCCGGTCTTGTAGCCGCCGGTGAGCATCCATCCCCTCTTCAGTATTCTCATATTACCACAACAACCACTCACAAAACCCTCAGAGGCCCCCGGGGCGGTATGATCCTTGTGGGTAAAGATATTGAGAACGATATGGGCATCGTGGCTCCCAAGTCCGGCAGAACAAAGAGAATCGGCGAGATTATCAACAGTGTTATTTTTCCCGGTACACAGGGCGGTCCCCTGATGCACATCATTGCAGCCAAGGCAGTCGCCTTCAAGGAAGCTCTGCAGCCGGACTTCAAAGTTTATCAGAAACAGGTTAAAGAAAATGCCCAGGCACTGGCCAAGGCACTTACCGACGGTGGTGTAAGGCTGGTATCCGGGGGTACAGATAATCATCTGATGCTTGTTGACCTCGGACCTCTGGATGTTACGGGTAAGGATGCCGAGACATGGCTGGATATAGCCGGTATGACTGTGAATAAAAATGCCATTCCTTTTGATCCCAAGCCGCCCAGAATCAGCTCCGGTATTCGAGTTGGAACTCCAGCCATTACCAGCCGGGGTTTGAAAACCAACGAAATGTCTGAAGTTGCCGGATACATGATCGATGCTCTGAAAAGCAGCGGAGATGAAGGGAAACTGAAAAGTATTGCAGAAAAGGTAAAAACTCTTTGCGACCGTTTCCCGGTGTACCCCGGACTGTAGCATGATACGAGTGTCCCCAAGCTTGTTATAAAGCTTTGTAACCGGCTTTTAAAGCCGTTAGGGTGGTGTGATTACATATTGTAATTACTATCAGAGAGTACTGTAGAAAAATGTGACAAGGTGGGGAACAGTAATAACAATAAGCTAATTGCTTGACGATGGATGCTCCTGCTCCTTAGAATGAGGGCATCAATTGTTTCTTTCCTTTTGGAGACGGCATGGGTAATCCCTTACAGCTGGGACTGGTAACTTACAACAGAGGCGCATATATCACGATTGAGGGTAAAAACGCCAGTCTGTTTTACATAATCCGATCAGGCCGCGTCCGGATAGAAAAAGATCTGGATATACCTGAGGAAGAGGATGAAGCTATCCTCAATCCCGGCGATTTCTTCGGTGTTGTCTCTACTATGAGTAATCACGCCCACATCGATAATGCGGTTGCCATGGATGACTGCACCTTGATTACAGTCCGTTCGGACCAGTACTCTCTCTTAATCGAGCGGAATACACCGGTTGCCATGAAAATAATAAATGGATTCTCCCGACAAGTGAGGTTACTGGACCAGGCCCTTACACGGCTTACATTTAAAAGCTCAGTGGAAGTGGATGAACGCCACCTTTTTCAGGTGGGGGAATACTACGCCAGGCAGAGTCAGTTCAATCAGGCCTTCTATGCCTACTACAAATACTGCATCACCAATCCCAGGGGATCCAATGCTGCCATTGCCAAGCAGAGAATGGCTAAAATCAAACCCTATGCCAAAACGGCTAATTTAAATCCTGATACTTCAAAATTTATCCGTCAGTATCCCAAGGATACAATGCTGTTTGCCGAGGGTGAAAGCGGCCCTGAACTGTTTATTATCCAGAAGGGCAGCATTCGGATAACAAAAATTGTAAACAACAACGAAGTGCTTCTGGCTCTTTTGAAGAGTGGTGATATTTTCGGTGAGATGGCACTGCTTGAGAATAAACCCCGAAGTGCATCGGCCATTGCCCATGAAGATTCTATTCTCATGGCGGTAAATCGGGCCAACTTCAAAGGCATGGTTGTCGAGCAGCCGAAAATTATTGCCAGGCTTACGTCCTCCCTTGCTGAACGCATCTGGAATCTGAACCGTCAGCTCCGGAATACTCTGATTGATGACCCTGTGGGCAGACTTTATGACAGTCTGGTTTTAGAGCTGGAGAAGGAACGCATGGATCTGACTTCCCGTCAGTCACATACCTTCGGGTTCGGGCCAAACGATTTGATTAACATGGTGGGACTGGCCAAAGATTCCGGCCGCGGGGCAATCGCCACCCTCCTGGAGAGTAAAGATCTCACCGTAGTGGATAATAAGCTCTACTCCTCTGACATCTCCCAGATAAAGAAGTCCGCAGAGTATTACAAAAAAATGGAAATACGCCGGGAGTCCAGGCGGGAACGGTCGCGGTAGGATAGGTTTATTCCTGATTTGAGTGATTAATAATTCAGTAAATATGAATAAAATTTTGAAATATGCAGGGCTACTGGCCCTTGTTCTTCTTATACTTTTTATAACATTGCTTGGTGTGAATGCCGGGAGGCAGCCGGATCTGCAGCCCTGGCATTACATGAGTTTTCCTCCTGATAATTTAACAGAAGATGACTATTCTTCTTTTGAGGAATATCTGACTGCTGAGCAGGACTATATTAGTAATATCTATACGTCTCTTGCAGAAGACTCAACTCAGAAATTTACAAGATACACCAAAGGTGATGTCTTTTCTCCAGTAATCGATGGTGATAATCAGAACAGCTCTTTTATTCTTTACCCCCGGGGAGATGAGTTCAAGGGCGGTGTTCTGCTTGTTCATGGGCTTTCTGATTCTCCTTACCACATGCGCAGGATAGGGGAGTTTCTTTCAGATGACGGGTATTATGTAATCGGTCTGCGGCTTCCCGGTCATGGAACGGTTCCCTCAGCTCTGATTGATGTTCGCTGGCAGGATTGGTATCAAGCGGTTGAGTTTGCCGCGGGGTTTGTTCAAAAGGAAATAATCAGTCGGGGATCGGGTATCTTCATAATGGGTGGATTCTCAACAGGTGCTGCTCTTAATGTTCGGTATACCCTGGAACAGATAATTGAAGGCGGTAATCATCTGCCCGATAAGCTTTTGTTTTTTTCCCCGGCATTCGGAATTACACCTTATGCAAAGCTTACAAAAATCCCCAGGATTTTCAATTGGATTCCATTCCTTAATAAGTTTAAATGGCAGAGTATCGAGCCGGAATACGACCCCTACCGCTATACTTCCTGGTCATTTAACATCGGATTTCAGATTTACGAGCTGGCGAAGATGAACTGGAAACTTGTGAAGAAGGTTTCATCCCGGGAGGAATATCGGGAAAAGGTTCCGTCTATGATAGCTTTTCAATCCCGTCTTGATGCCACAGTACTCCCACAGAAGGTGTATGAACTTTTTGACAGGATAGCACCGGTGGAGAGTCAGCTTTTTATTTTTGATGTGAATAGACGGTNCCAGCCGATACTCTCGGATGATGTTCTGAACTGGTCGCAGGATATGATTCCCGGTGATCGTGTGAAAGATATGATTCGTATGATACCCGGTGATGGCATCTGGCCTGAATCTATTTATGCTGTTTCCCACCTGAGTGTTCCCATATCACCGGAGGATGCTGTTTACGGGGAAGATTCTCTGATTGGTGGATTAAACCTTAAGGGTGAAAAAGCGGTGCTGAGAACCGGTATTGATTTTCAAAGGCTGCGGTACAATCCTTTCTTCCCGGAGATGGAGGAAAAAGTGATGGATTTTATATCAGATAGTTATTACTAACAGCCAGGTTTTCTAGCGGTACTTTTTTGAATTAATTTTGAACTTATCCACCCGTAATCCCATAATCCGCTCGGATATCCCCAGCTTTCTGGCTGCTTCGGCACGGTTTCCCCGGGATGACTTCAGCGCCTCCATGAGCAGTTCTTTCTCAAGTTTATCCAATGCTTCAGGCAGGGTGGATGCCAGTCCGGTTCCGGTGGATTCAGCAGACTGAAGACTGGGAGGAAGGTGATAGGCATGGATAACACCGTCGGTGGAGAGCAGTACCGCCCTCTCGATGCAGTTCTCCACTTCTCTGACGTTACCCGGCCAGTGGTAGCTGGTAAGAAGATCGATAGATGAACTTGAAATACGTTTGACATTATTACGGTTCTTTTTGGAGTATTTTTCAACAAAGTGATCGGCCAGGAGCATGATGTCCCCATGGCGCTCCCTTAATGGGGGCAGATGAATGGGAAAAACATTCAGCCTGTAGAATAAATCTTCTCGGAATGTGCCAAGTGCAATCTCTTCTTCCAGGGGGCGGTTGGTTGCGGCAATAATCCGCAGGTCTACTGGAATTGTTTTATCTCCGCCGACTCGCTCAATTTCCCTTTCCTGGAGAACCCGGAGAAGCTTTACCTGGAGTAGGGGGGATAGATCGCCGATTTCATCCAGAAATATGGTGCCGCCNTCGGCCATTTCAAACCGGCCTTTCCGGGTTTTAACTGCCCCGGTGAAAGCTCCCTCCTCATGTCCGAAGAGCTCTGATTCTATAACTCCTTCAGGCAGGGCGGCACAGTTCACCTTTATAAAACTTTTTCCCGAACGGGGACTGTTGTAATGAAGGGCGTTGGCGATAAGCTCCTTACCGGTTCCGCTTTCACCGCGAATCAGGACCGTCGCTTCACTGGGAGCCACCTGCCTGAGGAGTTCGTACACCTGCTTCATGGAACGGGTGCTGCCTATCATGTTTTTCGGCTGGAAAGATTCCCGTAAGGCCTCCTGAAGTCTGGCATTCTCTTTCTCCAGGGCTCTCTGAGCCTCCTCACCATTCCGCCGCAGTTCTACAGCCCGGGCTATCATACTGCCGATTATCGTGAGAAGGCGGACATCTTCATCCAATGCAATCTCATCACCGAAGAGACGGTCGCTTGAAAGGGCTCCGCAGGTTTCCTGGTCAATTTTAATAGGAACACATATAAAGGCTGTTGAGGTGTCCTCTGAACGTGCTCCGGTTTTATCCAGAAACTCAGGTTCTGCGGAAATATCGGGAACGATCATCGGTCGGCCGGTTTGCACAACCTGTCCGGTAATTCCTTCCCCCAGCTTGTATCGGCCCCGGGCCTGCTCCTTACCTGTCAGGCCGTAGGCGGCGGATATTCGTATTTCTTTTGATTGACGGTTTAAGAGGGTAACAGTTCCCCTGTGCATTCCCATATGGTCGGCAATAGCTTCCAGAACTTGTGAGACAACCTGATCCAGATTGATACTGCCCTCCAGTATCTGGCTGATTTCAAAGAGAAGGGTGAGTTCCTGTATTCGACGACGGTAGTGTCTTCCATTAACCATGAATGGAACATACAGGAATGTAGGTAAGGTGGCAATGGATTGCCGCAATCAGAGCAAAAGGCGGAAGAATTACTCCCAGGATTAACAGTAGATCTGAGCGTTTTATATGGAGTTCCGGGAGGGTGGGGTTTTCCGTATAACAGCGGGAGAGCAGAGATTCGGTGGTTAAATCGATTCGGCGGAGGGTGGCCTCGGCCATGGGGAGCCCCAGGGACACCAATCGGCGGAGAGGGGAGCGCCGGCTTCCCAGGCCCCGGCTGAATGCGGCGTCTCTGATTATTGCAGCTTCATCCAGAATACGGGGAATAAAGGCCAGGGTAAGAGAAATTGCCGTAGCCAGAGAGGACGACCAGGAGGAGGGGAGGAAGAAAAGGATTTTTCTCAAGGCGGCGGCAAGATCTGATGGATCGGTGGTGGCTGAGAGCAGCTGACCTGCCATCAGAACGGTGAGTAGCCGGGCGGCTCGGAGTGCGCCTCTCACCAGCCCCCCCGGATAGAAGGGTAAGCTGCAGCTGCCGATTAACAGCTTGTCCGAGCTGCCTGTGTTGTCGTTTAAACCGGCAGTCAGAATGATGGTAAAGGCCATAATAGCCCAGAAAAGAAGAGGCTTTCTCATTCTGGATATCCGGGTTCCCGATATTCCCAGAAGTACGATCAGTATCAGTGCGATAATTCCCATCACCTCAGGGGATGACGCCAGAGCCATGATGCTCCAGAGGGAGAGTTCCAGGAGCTTGAGCCGGGGGTCGTGGCGATGCCAGATACTGGCGCCGGAATGATAATGGAAAAACTCAAGTTCTCTCACTGCCGTTGTTTCCAGCTCATATCGGCAATTTCTCCGGCTGGTCGGCGTATACCCCTTTTCTCCACTTCGCCGATTATTTCCAGGGGACTGCCGTCGGCCCGGATACAACCGGATTCCATCAGTATCAACCGGTCTGCCTGGGCGAGTACTTTGTCCAGATCGTGGGTAATCAGCAGTATCGTTTTCCCCGATAAATGAAGATTCTCCAGTACGGCCAGAAGATCGGCACAGCCCGGCCAGTCAAGGCCGGTGAAGGGCTCATCCAGCACCAGCATTTCAGGTTCCATGGTTAGGACTCCGGCTACGGCCAGGCGTCTTTTCTCACCCCCGGAAAGGGTGTGAGGGCGGCGTTCATCGAAACCAACCAGGCCTGTGGATAAAAGAGCTTTTTGTACCCGTTTATCTATTTCATGACGGGGCAGCCGCAGATTCTCCGGTCCGAAAGCGGCGTCTTTGGCTACGGTTTGCCCGACTATCTGGGCATCGGCATCCTGGAATACCAGACCGATACTGCGGCGGGCGCGGGAGAGGTCACTCAAAATAGAATTTCCATGGAGAAGAACCTCACCGGATGTCGGCCGGGCCAGACCGTTCAAGTGCCGCATAAACACCGTTTTACCGCTGCCGTTGGCCCCGGCAAGTACCACAAA
>JGI24023J19991_10003213_pt1 | contig 11562 bp, 9 predicted proteins | sample Cruoilmetagenom1_FD_19991 | JGI IMG/M metagenome (IMG submission 19991)
CGATAGTACAGACCCACAAGATCCATGTAGTTTGGTCATAGCCAGTCAAGGCACACCAGATGCAGCATGGAATGCAGCGGACTGTGATCAAGATGGTAATCTAAACGGAACTGATCCAAATCCATTAGTACCAACCGCAGCAGATGATGCTTTTACAGCACCAATTGGAGAACCAACAACATTCAATATTTTAACGAATGATGATTTCTTATCAGGAACAGATATAAGTATTACTCAAACTGGAGGAACAGCTGGAGGTACTGTTAGTTTTGATCCTACAACAGGAGAGATTACTTATGTACCACTAGACTCAGAATTAGATACAGACGTAACTATTGAATATCAAGTTTGTAATACAGCGGTTAATCCAGCAGTATGCGATACAGCAACAATTACAATTTCTGTAAATAATCCAGATACTGATGGAGATGGTGTGCTAGATACGCAAGAAGTTATAGATGGGACTGATCCAAATGATGCGTGTAGCTATAATGTAACTAGTCAAGTAATAGAAGAAGTTTCTGATGAATGGAATGCACTAGATTGTGATGGTGATGGAGTTACCAATGGTACTGAAATTATTGATGCTACAGACCCGAGTGATTTGTGTGAATTTATTACAACGAATAGAACGTTAGATGCTAGTGATGCTTGGAATGAAGGAGATTGTGATGGTGATACAGTATCAAATGAAGATGAATGGAATCCAGCTGGAGATGGTAATGGACCTGATGATACAGATGGAGATGGTATTTTAGATTTCTTAGATATTGATGATGATAATGATGGTGTAAATACTATAGATGAAGACTTAGATAAAAATGGAGACCCAATGTCAGATGATTGTGATAATGATAATCTTGCAGATTACCTTGACTCAGAGCCTTGTAAAGTTGAAACACCAACTTTGTTTACACCAAATGGAGATGGTACAAATGATGTTTTTGAAATACCAGGTCTAGCTAACTTATATCCAAATTTTGAAATTAAAATCTTCAACCGTTGGGGTAATATAGTTTACGATTATAATAATAATGGGAGTTCAAATCCAAAATGGTGGGATGGATTCTCATCAGGTAGAATGACATTGAATAAGGGAGAAAAAGTACCGACAGGAACTTATTTCTATACCATCAACTATAATGATAAAGATAGAAAACCAACATCAGGTTGGATATACTTAAATAGATAATTAACCAAAAATAGCGTGGAGTAAAATTATTTATTCCACGCTTCTAAAAATAAAAATCATATTCATGAAAAATTTCAAATTAATTATACTGTTTTTTATAATAGTATTATCACTTGATTCAATCGCTCAGCAAGATCCTCAGTACACACAATATATGTATAATATGAATGTAGTTAATCCTGCTTATGCTGGTTCAAGAAACACATTAAGTATTGGCGTATTAGGTAGAACGCAATGGGTAAATATTGATGGTGCACCTCAAACATTTACATTAGCAGCACATGCACCATTTAGTAAAAATGTAGGCTTAGGAATTTCTATTATTGCTGATAAAATAGGCCCAGTAAAAGAACAGAATTTATATGCAGATTTTTCTTATACTATATCAGCTTCAGAAACTGCTAAGTTAGCTTTCGGATTAAAAGCTGGTGTAACTTTACATAGTTTAGATTTTGGAGCTCTTAATCCTTTAGATCCTAATGATAACGCTTATTTAGATTTTGACAACAAGACAATACCAAATTTTGGAGCAGGAGTTTTTTATTATACAGAGAAGTTTTATATGGGGCTATCTGTTCCTAATATTATGAAATCAAAATATTTTGAAAAAAATAATGGACTTTTAACAAAAGCCTCAGATAAGGCACATTATTTTATAACATCTGGTTATGTTTTTGATCTATCAGAAAAATTAAAATTCAAACCTTCGGTTTTAGTGAAAGCTGTGCCTGGGTCACCTGTTTCATTAGATTTATCAGCAAATTTTTTATTCAATCAAAAATTAGAATTAGGAGTATCTCATAGACTAGATGAATCAATTTCTGGAATGGTAGGTTTTGCTGTATCAAAGAANTTAAGAATAGGCTATGCTTATGATTATACACTGTCAAATTTAGGAGATTTTAATTCAGGTTCTCATGAAGCATTTTTATTATGGGACATAGATTTCTCTAGAGAAAAGGTTGTTTCCCCAAGATTTTTCTAAATCACTTAACAAAATCAAACCTATAAATATTAAAGATATGAGTAAAAAATTTATTTTAATTGCTATTTTATTTACGGTAAGTATAATTTCAGCACAAACTACTCCAGGAGTATATACAGTAAAAAATATTGATGTTAATACAGAGTATGCAGATTTCGGAACTACATATTTTGGAAATGATAGTATCATTTTCTCTTCTCCAACAAAAAGAAAAATAATTAGGAATGTATGGACGGAAAATGATCAACCATATTTAGATTTATTTATTGGCTCTATAAGTGAAAATGGTGAAATAATAGGAAAGAAAAAGGTGAAAGGAAATGTAAATACTAAATTTCATGAAGCTATAGTTGTTTTTACCAATGATATGAAAACAGTATATTATACAGGAAATAATAATTACGAAAATTTGATAAGAAATGATACTACAGGTACATTAAGATTACAATTGTATAAAGCAAAAGTAATGCCTGATGGAGAATGGACAGATATTGAAAAGTTGCCATTTAATAATGATCAATTTTCTACAGGACATCCAGCCTTGAGTGGTGACAATAAGAAATTATATTTTGTGTCTGATAGACCAGGTTCAATNGGAAAAACAGATATTTATGTCGTNNATATTAATGATGANGGATCTTATAGCGAACCTAAAAACTTAGGGTCAAATATCAATACTCAAGGAAAAGAAATGTTNCCTTATATAATTGATGATATTATTTATTATTCTACAGATGGAAGAGAAGGTACTGGTGGTTTAGATATTTTTGCGAATAGAATTTATGATACTACAATATCTCGATCTTTAAATATTAAAGAACCTATTAATAGTGTAAATGATGATTTTGCATTTATTATGAAAGAAAAGAAAGGTTATTTTTCGTCAAATAGAAAAGAAGGAAAAGGAGATGATGATATCTATAGTTTTTTAACAAATGAACCTCTTAAGATTGACTGTACACAAGAATTAAAAGGTATTGTCAGAAATAACCATACCCAAGAAACTTTGGCAGGAGCAAAGGTTAAACTATTTGATAAAGATGGAGGTTTAATTAAAATTGTAGTTTCTGATAAAAATGGAGCTTATAATTTTACAGTAAAATGTAATACTAGTTATAAAATTGTTGGTGATAAAGATGCATTTCAAAATGCAGATAAACCTTTAATAACTGTTAATGATATTCTAGAAAACCCTATAGAGGTTTCTCTAGCTTTGATGCCAGAAATTATTGAGAATAAAATTAATATTGAAAATATTTATTTTGATTTAGATAAATCTAATATTAGACCTGATGCAGCAACCGAATTGGATAAATTGGTTCAAATTATGAATGATAATCCAGAATTGCTTATTGAAGCAGGTTCGCATACTGATTCAAGACAAGCTGATGTGTATAATAATAATTTATCTAATAGAAGGGCCAAATCTACACGTAGATATATTATTTCTAAAGGAATTAATTCTAAAAGAATTACGGCTAAAGGATTTGGTGAAACACAATTAAAAAATAAGTGCTCTGATGATGTTGAATGTACAGATGATGAGCATCAAACAAATAGAAGAACTGAGTTTATAATTGTTGAAGAAGTAGAAGGAGAGACAAAAGAATAATTAAATGAATTTTTGCAAAAAAGTTTTAATATTTATTTGATATATATGTGACGTCCTGAAATAGCGTTACAGAATTAATAACTCAAAGGTAGTGATTTTTTATCACTACCTTTTTTACTTTTATATTGTTTTCTTTTTATTGTATTTTGTTTGTGCATTTGACTAGGAGTAAGCATATAATTAGATAAATGAGGTCTAATATTATTGTATATTTTTATAACGTTTATCACCAGTTTATTTTTAATATCTAAAGGAGTATCATATTTATCAATATCAAATTCTTGCTTTAAAACACCATTTACACGCTCTGCAATTGCATTTTCATAAGGGTCATATTGTTCGGTCATACTTGGTTGAATATTTTTTTTGTCTAATAATTTTTGATATTCATTTGAGCAATATTGTAAACCTCTATCAGAATGATGAATAATAGGTTTGTTTTTGTAAGTCCTATTTTTTAACGCCATTTCTAAAGCAAGTAAAGATCCTTTAATATTTAAACTATTAGAAACATTATATCCCATAATTTTCTTAGAATATGCATCTGTTATTAATGCTAAATAACTTGGGTTTTTTCTATTTCCTATATAAGTAATATCACTTACCCAAACCTGTTCTGGTCTTGTAAATTCCATTTCTTTAACTTGATTTTTATGCTTTCTAAATCGATGATGAGAATTTGTGGTAACATGATATTTTCTTTTGGGTTTGATTAATAGTTGATTGGTTTTTAATATTTTAAATAATTTATCTCTACCTACTTTCAGTTCTTTTAATTCTCTTTCTAATAAATAATATAATTTTCTAGTACCAATCTTTGGCATTAAAAGACGTTTTTGTTTTACTAATGTTATTACTTTAAAACTCAATCTTAATTTTTTCTTTGTAGATTGAATATCACGATAATAAACCTGTCTATAAACCCCAAGTAAATCACAGGTAGCTGTTATGCTTTGTTTATGTTCTCTTGAGAAGTTTTCTATTACTTGGGTTCTTGCTTTTTTCTAATAGGAATATTAAACTCTTTTTCAGCAATATCAATCATCATGTCAAATAATATTACTTTTTTATCTGCTCTTTCTGCTAAATATTCCGCTCTATTCTTTTGTTTTTCAAGAAGTTTAACTTGCTGCTCTAACTCTAAAATACGTTGTTCTGGGGTTTTTGACATGCCTTGTTGAATTGTATATTGATAATCAAAGTTACCATATTTTTTTAACCATGTTCTTATAGTAGAACCTGCTTGAATTCCATACTTATTTAAAGCACCTGTTGTGGTTAATAATCCTTGCTCAATCTCTTGAACAATCTGTAGTTTTAAACTTAAACTGTAATCTCTTTGTGTACGTTTCTTGTAATTTGAATTCTGTTCTTCCATAATAAATAATGTTTAGTGTAACACTATTTCAGGACGAGACAATAATAACATAAAAAAAGCAACCATTATTTTGGTTGCTTTTTTTTTATGTTATTAATTGAAGTAGTCTTAGAAATTAGGACTTAAATGATGCTTTTTGTAAAAAGTATTAATAACATCTACGACTTCATCAGAAGTATTTACAATACTAAATAGGTTAAGATCTTTTGCACTTATATTTTGATGTTTTTCAAGTAATGTAGTTTTTATCCAATCTAGTAAGCCACTCCAAAATTCACTCCCAACCAATATAATAGGGAATTTACCTATTTTTTTAGTTTGAATGAGCGTCATTGCTTCAAAAAGCTCATCTAAAGTACCAAACCCGCCAGGCATAGCAACAAAACCTTGAGCATATTTGACAAACATTACTTTTCGCACAAAAAAGTAATCAAATTGTACATTTTTATCAGCATCAATATAAGGATTGTCATGTTGCTCAAAAGGGAGTTCTATATTCAACCCTACAGAAACACCACCACCTCTATGTGCACCTTTATTACCAGCTTCCATAATTCCAGGACCTCCACCAGTAATAACGCCATAACCGTGTTGAGTTAATTTATAAGAAATATCTTCAGCTAATTCATAATACTTATGATCTGCTTTAGTTCTTGCAGATCCAAAAACACTTACACAAGGGCCAATTTTACTTAATTTTTCATAACCATCTACAAACTCAGCCATAATTTTAAATATAGCCCATGAATCATTTGTTTTTATTTCATTCCATGTTTTGTGTTGAAGTTTTTCGATTATTTTTCGATTATCCTTTATATTTATTTCTTTCGACATTAGTATGATTTTTAGGCTAAATTAACTCTTTTTTTAAGAATTGAGCAGTATAACTATTTTTAACTTTTATAATTTCTTCTGGTGTACCTGTACATAGTACTTCACCTCCATTTTTTCCACCCTCTGGGCCAATATCAATAACATAATCAGCCAATTTAACCACATCTAAATTATGCTCAATAATTAATACAGTATTGCCTTTGTCTGTCAATTTATTTAAAACCCTCATCAATACATTAATATCTTCAAAATGTAGTCCCGTTGTTGGTTCATCTAAAATGTAAAATGTATTACCTGTATCTTTTTTTGAGAGCTCGGTAGCCAATTTAATACGTTGAGCTTCTCCTCCAGAGAGTGTCGTAGATTGTTGTCCTAAGGTTATATAACCTAAACCAACATCTTGTATGGTTTTTAATTTTCTATATATTTTTGGTATATGCTCAAAAAATTGAACACTTTCATCTATTGTCATATTTAATGTGTCAGAAATTGACTTACCTTTATAGCGAATTTCCAAAGTTTCTCTATCAAAACGTTTTCCTTGACAAGTTTCGCATTCTACATATACATCAGGCAAAAAATTCATTTCAATAACACGTAATCCGCCTCCTTCACAAGTTTCACATCGCCCTTCTTTTACATTAAAAGAGAATCGACCAGGTTTGTAGCCTCTTATTTGAGCTTCATGGGTTTTTGCAAATAAATTTCTAATTTCACTAAAAACACCCGTATAGGTAGCAGGATTTGAACGAGGAGTTCTTCCAATTGGTGATTGATTAATATCAATAATTTTATCAATATGTTCTAAACCTTTTATGCTAGAGTAGGGCATAGGTGTTTTTACAGCCCTATATATATGGTGGTTTAAGATTGGATAAAGTGTTTCGTTAATCAATGTAGATTTTCCGCTACCTGAAACACCAGTGACACAAATCATTTTTCCTAATGGAAAAGTTACCGATATGTTTTTAAGATTATTACCAGTCGCACCTTTTAAGATTATTTTTTTCCCATTCCCTTTTCTTCTTTTAGATGGCGTTTCAATATTTTTTGTTCCATTAATATAATCTGCAGTAAGCGTATGGCTATTCATAAGCTCTTTCGGAGTGCCATTACTAATAATTTCACCTCCATGCTTACCAGCTTTTGGGCCGATATCAATTACATAATCAGCATTTTCAATCATATCTTTGTCATGCTCAACCACCAAGACAGAATTACCAATATCTCTCAATTTCTGTAAAGATTCTATAAGTCTATGATTATCTCGTTGATGTAAACCAATACTCGGTTCATCTAAAATATAAAGGACACCAACCAATTGAGATCCTATTTGTGTTGCTAATCTAATACGTTGTGCTTCTCCACCCGATAAAGTTTTTGAGCTTCTATTTAATGCTAAATAATTCAAGCCAACATCTAATAAAAATTGGATTCTAGTTTCAATTTCTTTTAAAATTTCTGAAGCAATCGTTTTTTGTCTTTCGCTTAATTGAGTTTTAATTTTTTTAAACCAATCTGCCAATTGAATAATATCCATTTCAGCCAAATTAGCAATATTTTTACCTTTAATCTTAAAGTGTAATGATTCAACTTTTAAACGAGAACCTTTACAAACTGAGCAGTTGTTTACATCCATAAAAGTTGATGCCCAACGTTTTATTGAGATAGAACTAGACTCATCAAATTGATATTTTATGAAATTTGCAATACCCTCAAAATCAATATTGTAGTTTCGGGTGACGCCAGCTTGTTTAGAAACAATTTCAAATTTTTCTTTACCACCAAATAAAATAGTATCTAAAGCCTCTTTTGGTATTTTGTTGATAGGCGAGTTCAATTTAAATTGATAGCGTTCAGCTATCAATTCGATTTGTTTCATTATCCATTTACTTTTTTGTTCTCCAAGAGGAGCAATACCTCCGTTTAAGATCGAAATTTTAGAATTCGGAATTATTTTGTCAATATTGACCTCATTTACAGTACCCAATCCATTACAATTGCTGCAAGCACCTTTTGGTGAATTGAATGAAAATGAGTTTGGTTCAGGTTTAGGATATGATATACCACTGGTCGGGCACATCAAACTTCTACTAAAATATCTAGTTGTATTGGTTTCAACATCTAAAACTATAATAGTGTCATCACCATGATACATGGCAGTTTTTATAGATTCTATTAAACGTTTCTCATGCTTATTTTCAACTACTAATCGATCAATTACAATTTCAATATCATGCATTTTATAACGATCTAAACGCATTCCTTTTACAATGTCGATTACCTCTCCATCAACTCTTACTTTTATAAATCCTTGTTTAGAAATTTGTTCAAAAAGTTCTCGGTAATGTCCTTTTCTTGATTTTATAACAGGTGCAAGAATAATTGCTTTTTTAGAGTTGAAATCCTGTAAAATTAATTCAATGATTTGTTCGTCAGAATAGCTAACCATTTGCTCACCAGTTTCAAATGAATAAGCATCTGCAGCTCTGGCAAATAAAAGTCTTAAAAAATCATAAACCTCAGTTATGGTGCCTACAGTAGATCTGGGACTTTTATTGGTGGTTTTTTGTTCAATGGCAATCACAGGAGAAAGTCCGTCAATTTTATCAACATCAGGTCTTTCTAAGCCTCCAAGAAATTGACGTGCATAAGCAGAAAAAGTTTCTATATATCTGCGTTGTCCTTCAGCATAAATGGTGTCAAATGCTAATGAAGACTTACCACTACCACTTAAACCAGTAATAACGACTAGCTTTTCTCTAGGTATTTTTACATCTATGTTTTTTAGATTGTGTACTCTAGCTCCCTGAACTTCAATAAAATTTTTTGACATCCTTTGGTGAAAAATTGCGAAATGCAAAGATAATTAATTGCAAATAGAATTTGTATAAAATTAAAAACTATAATATCAATTCTATAATAAAAGTATTAAATTGCATCAAAATTAGTACAATGAAAATAATTAATTCCTTACGACATTTTTTTGAAAAAAGAGGTTTTGAAGTGTCTTCAAGATTGGCAGATAAATTAGGAATTAGAGTTACAAATGTTAGATTATTCTTTATTTATATCTCGTTTATAACGTTGGGATTTTGGTTCGGTATTTATTTGACCTTTGCATTTTTGCTAAAATTAAAAGATATGGTTTATACAAAACGAAGTTCAGTGTTTGATTTGTAATACAATTAAAAAGGTGTAAAAATGAATGTATTTCAATCAAAATTATATAAAGCAATAGGTTTACTTTTTTTTGTGGTAATTATTGGTGTTATTGGGTTTATGTCTTTGTCAGACATAACATTTATAGATGCATTGTACATGACTGTAATTACTATGACTACAGTTGGTTTTGGTGAAGTGCATCCACTAAGTCAAGAAGAAAGATTATTTACAATAGTTCTAATTTTGACGAGTGTGGTGATGATGGGTTATGCAGTATCTGTTGTAACTGAGTATATTGTTAGCGGTGAGTTATTTGAAAAATTAAAATTCAAGAAAGTGCAAAATAAAATTGAGAAATTAAATGACCATACTATTGTATGTGGTTATGGTAGAAATGGTAAGCAAGCTGTTTCTAAACTAAAAAAGTTTTATAAAGATATAGTTGTTATTGAGAATGATGACGAGTTAATACAAGAAATAGAAAAAGAAAATCTACTATATGTAAAAGGAAATGCAACTAAAGATGAAGTGTTGATGAAAGCTTGTCTAAAAAACGCATCAAGTTTAATTACTACTTTACCTTCAGATGCCGATAATCTCTATGTAGTATTGTCAGCAAGACAGTATAATAAAAATCTAATTATAGTAAGTAGAGCTTCAGACGATTCTTCTGATAGTAAATTAAGAATTGCTGGTGCTGATAATGTAATTATGCCTGATAAATTAGGCGGTGAGCATATGGCATCTCTACTCGTTACACCTGATATTGTCGAATTTGTAGATATGTTATCTGTTGATTCAGATGATGCGACACATTTAAGAGAAATCTTTGTAGATAATTTGCCTAAAGAATTTTTATCAAAATCTATTCGAGATTTAGATCTTCGTAGAAAGACAGGATGCTCTATTATCGGTTTTAAAACTCCTGATTGTCAATATGAAATCAATCCAGATGCCAACACATTGTTAATAGAGAAGTCTAAATTAATAGTATTGGGTAGTTTAGAACAAATTCAAAACCTCAATAAATTGTTTTAATGAAGCAAAAAATATTGATTACTGGTAGTAACGGATTGTTAGGTCAAAAATTAGTCAATTTATTCTCAAACTTGGATGATTTTGAAGTTTTAGCAATTTCTAGAGGAGAAAACAGAAATGAAACCGCAAAAAATTATACCTATAATAGTATAGATATTATAGATTCACAAAAGTTGATTCATTATATCGAGGATATAGTTCCTCATTACATCATAAATTGTGCAGCAATGACTAATGTAGATGAATGTGAAAAAGAGCAAGAAAAATGTGATTTGATAAATGTTGAAGCTGTTAAAACATTAGTTGCTTTAGCAAAAAAACACAACAGCCATTTAATTCATATTTCTACAGATTTTATTTTTGATGGAGAAAATGGACCTTATAAAGAAGAAGACAAACCTAATCCTATCAATTATTACGGACTTTCAAAGCTGAAAGCAGAAGAAGCAATAGTACAAGGGCAGGTTAATTTCACAATATTAAGAACCATATTGGTTTATGGTATTGTTGATAATATGAATAAAAACAACATTGTATCTTGGGTAAAAAACTCCATTGAAAATAAACAAGAAATAACTATTGTAGATGATCAATTTAGAATGCCAACTTTAGTAGATGATTTAGCTGAAGCTTGTTTGTTGGCTATTCAAAATAAAGCTTATGGTATTTTTAATGTTTCAAGTAGTCAATTATTAAGTATTTATGAAATGGCTTTGCAAATTGCAAAAGCTTTTAATTTGGATGCCTCATATATAAAAGCAATTCCAACTTCCCAATTACATCAACCAGCAAAGAGACCTTCAAAGACTGGTTTTGTTTTAGATAAATCTAAAAATGTTTTAAAACTCACTCCCTTACCGTTTAAGAATAGATTGCAAGTGTTTAAAAATCAGCTATTAAATCAATAGTGCTATTTTATCGATTTTGTTAATAACTTTAAGGCTTCAATTCTTGAATTATAGAACATAATATAGTACATTTGCCACCCGTAAAACAGCTAGTAATAGATGTTTATTAATATGGGATGGTCATTGATTTAATGAGGGTTAGGAAAAATAATAAAAAAAGTTATATTTTTTTATTGTCAGAATAAAAAATGTTTATACATTTGCACCCGCTTAGATTAGTAGGCGATTTTTTTTTGGAATTTTTAGAAGGTTTTAAAAAGAGTAAGTTCATTGAGAATATTGAAAATTGACAGCGTAAAATAGAGTAAGATTACATGATTATATTAGTTTTAGGATTGATATGTTTTTGTTTAATTTTTTTGAGAAACTTTTCGTTTAAAGAGATTTAAAATTTATACGATGGAGAGTTTGATCCTGGCTCAGGATGAACGCTAGCGGCAGGCTTAACAC
>JGI24023J19991_10003214_pt1 | contig 11560 bp, 8 predicted proteins | sample Cruoilmetagenom1_FD_19991 | JGI IMG/M metagenome (IMG submission 19991)
GCTCTACTGTTGATTTTCGTTTTCGAGGCAACACAGGCCAGTTGTACCATTATGTTGCCTTATGCGGTGAAGAAAATTATAGATGCCGTCACACTGGCCAATGAAACGGGTGCAGATGTTTTTGAGGCGACTTATGACTCTATGGTGTTTTTTGCGCTATTAAATCTAGGCATCGTTCTCTTTAGTCGTGCCAGCGGGGCGATACTGGTCAGCACGGGTCCACGCATGAGAGCAACAATCAGAAAGTCACTGTTCCGCTATATTCAGTTTCATTCCCATCGATACTTTGTATCACACTTCGCCGGATCACTTGCTAACCGAATTTCTGAAGTTTCGGTCAGTTGTATGCATGCGTTGTGGACGATAGCCTTTACTTTTTACCCGCTAATTATTCAGTCAGTGGTTGCGCTGATCATCTTGTTCAATACGAATCCACAGCTTGCAGGTGTGCTGACCTTATGGCTTGCGGGTTATACTTCAATATCGATCTACCTTGCCAGGCGATGTCAGGTTTATTCGAAAGATTTTGCGGCTGCGCGATCCAAGGTGACCGGAAAAGTAGTCGATTCTGTCACTAATATGATGAACACAAAAATGTTTGCGCGAGGTGAATACGAAGAAGACTATCTGACAGATTTTCTTGATCACGAGGTTGATCATGCTATGCGAACATACTGGTATATGGAAAAAATGCGCTGGTTTCAGTTTGTATCAGCCATGATATTGATGGTTTCGATGGTAGGCTACGCGCTTAAAATATGGGCAGAGGGAGGTTTAACCGTGGGTGAATTCTCCATGGTAGCAGGCATTGCGATCATGCTCATAGAAGCTGCGCGAGGACTGAGCCGGAGTTTTCTGGAATTTTTTGAATACATTGGTAATATTTCTGATGGAGTCTCAATTTTTATTCAGCCTCACGACATAATAGATAAACCTGATGCACCCGATATCCAGGTAGACCACGGCGAAGTAGAATTTAATGATGTTAGTTTTACTTACCCGGAGGGATTGCAGATATTTAATCACTTGAGTGTCAGAATCGAACCGGGTCAGAAAGTAGGGCTGGTTGGTTTTTCGGGGTCGGGTAAATCCACTTTTGTTAATCTCATGCTTCGACTTTTTGACACCGACTGTGGCAAGATAATAATCGATTCTCAAAACATCGCTAAAGTCACGCAGGACAGCTTGCGGGAAAGTATCTCACTGATACCTCAGGATCCCATGTTATTTCACCGATCACTCATGGAGAATATTCGTTATGGTCGGCTAGAAGCTTCGGAAGAAGACGTCATTGAAGCCGCCAAAAAAGCAAATGCACATGAATTTATACTCCAGACAGAAAATGGATATGAATCCCTGGTTGGCGAGCGAGGCGTAAAGCTGTCTGGCGGTCAACGCCAGCGGATCGCTATTGCTCGTGCAATTTTAAAAGATGCCCATATCCTGATTCTGGATGAAGCAACGTCTTCTCTTGATTCTGTGACTGAAAGAAAAATTCAACAGGGCCTCGATCATCTTATGGAGAATAAAACAGTCATTATTGTCGCCCATCGTCTCTCGACCATTTCACACATGGATCGTATACTGGTATTTGATCAGGGAGTCATAGTAGAGGATGGAGCCCATCAGGAATTATTAGACAGGGATAATGGATATTACGCCAGACTCTGGAAAATGCAGGCAGGCGGCTTCTTGCCAGACGAAAAATCAGAGCCGGTGCGGAATGGCATTTAGTCAACTTTATTTGTTTAGAGTGAATAAATATTTTTCTTTTCCTGTTTGGATTTCATTCAACATCTATGGTAGTTGGACAAGACGGTGCTATGTTTTTAGTTTGCTTGGCCTGATCACTGAACACCAGAAAATGGTTTTTCTTGCTGTCCTCGAAGTGATAACTAATCCCTTCTTCAGCCGCCAGACGTTCGAAAAAAGCCTTGATCGGTCTCGTGATAACTGCACACAGTACTCGCGTTGTTGATAAGGATCGACACATAGCGACAAATGAGTAATCAATATCAAGAATAATTATTATCATGGATGAAAAAATGCAAGGTAAAAGCAGAGTACTAACGGTACTTGAACAGCGCTATGCAGAAAAACAAATTTCAAGTTCCGTCTTTGGTATGAGAAATGTTAAATATGTCTATCTGTTATTGATTGTTGTAGGCATTATTTTCACATTTTCTGTTGAGCAACCATTGTTTGGCATGGCAATACTATTTGTAGGCGTCATAGGGGGTGTTTTTTTCTCTCAATACTCAGAATCAATGAAATTTACAATGGAACCTGAAACCAGATGGATAACTGGAAAACTAAAATTTAAACGTGCTGGTAAAGGGTTCGTCCCTTATCTGGGTAACCATCGTATATTTTGCCCGGCCGTATTTGAATCACGCTTGCAAGAAATAGCCAGGAAGAAAAAGAAAGTCAGTGTTGAATTAGCTTTGTGTCAATATACTAGAAAACAGGAAAAAGGCACATTTCATATACCTTTGAGAATTGAAGATGAATTATGTGTACTTAACGCGCTAAATCAATACGGGATACGATTTTCACTGCTACCTTCTATCCTTTTCATTCTTAAACTCATTGGCGGGGTCGCTTGTTTTGGTGTGTTAGTCATTCCTGTCTTTCTACTGACAGAACTATTTAATGATCCATGGAAAACTATTATATTTATGATTCTCATGTTTCCAGCATTATTTATTGGATTCTGGGTAGCGTTTAAAATATTGCCTGATGATGAGATTCTTATAAAGCGTAGACTGAACTGTACTACTGACGCAGAGTGAAGCATTGTTAATAGTTATAGTCAAACATATTTCTGGAAGGAAATAAGGGGTCTCAAGGATCAATGGGGTCACACAGTGGGGGTACTCCAGTCTGGGGTACCCCCACTTTTCCGTACACTCAAAAAAGAGGATAATTCCTCTAGGAGTGTACCATGCAAAAACGACAAACATTTAGCAAAGAATTTAAACTAGAAGCAGTGCGGTTATTAGAAACGACTGATAAACCGGCAGCAGACCTGGCTAGAGAGCTAGGTGTCAGACGTAATCAGCTCTATAAATGGCAGGAGCAATTACGATCAAAGGGTGGGGATGCTTTTCCGGGAAAAGGTCGGCGAGCGGAGAAAGACGATGAAATTGCCCGTTTAAAGCGAGAGTTAGAGCGCGTCAAGGAGGAGCGTGACATATTAAAAAAGGCCGCGCTGTACTTTGCAAGGGAAGCCGAGTGAAGTACCAATTTATCCAAGATCACGAAGATACACATCGTGTAACGGTTTTATGTGAAGCACTAGACCTAAAACGCAGTAGTTATTATGATTGGCGCTTACGCCAGCAGAGCGAACGTGAAAAGCAAAATGCTGTATTACTCGACAAGATTCGTATGATCCATAAAGCGACTAGAGAAAGCTATGGTGCGATAAAGACCTGGAAACAGTTGCGTGCATCGGGCGAACACTGTGGTTTACATCGAGTCGAGCGATTAAGGAAAAAACACGGAATAGAGGCCAAACGCATGCGTCTTTTTCGCTCAGCAAGCAGTGGTCGAAATACAGAACCGGTTGCTGATAATGTACTAAACCGAGAGTTTACTGTTGCGCAACCCGATCGCGTCTGGGTTGGTGATATTACGTTTATTGCAACACGTAAAGGTGTATTATTTTTAGCAACCATCATTGATCTTTACTCGCGCCAAGTAGTTGGTTGGTCAATGAGCAACAAGCAAGACAGATATTTGGTAAAAGATGCATTACTCATGGCGATAGAGGCACGAAAACCAGCGTCTGGGTTAATTCACCATACTGATCAAGGGTGCCAGTATATGTCGCGTGACTATCAAGTCCTATTAGAAGCTCATGAAATAATCCCAAGTGCTAGCCGCAAAGGGAATTGTCATGATAATGCAGTGGCTGAAAGCTTTTTTAGCCACTTGAAAAATGAACTGATATATCATCGAGACTTTATGAATCAAGATGAAGCGCGCTCAGCTATATTTGATTACATTGAAGTGTTTTATAACCGGCAACGACTTCATCAAACACTTGACTATAAAACACCAATTGAATATGAGATGATGAAAGTTGCTTAACTAGCTGTACGGGGAAACGGGAGTACTCCAGTCTGACCCCATCGATCCCTTCTGACTGCTACCTGGCTGACTTGTGGCTGAAAGCTGGGCAGCAGGATGGTCGCCTTTTGATACATGAATTTTTCCAATACGGATGGTGGTACATACATCGCGGTAATGGGGGTGGCATCTCGACCTTGACGGTGGGCTTAAGAAAGAACTTCAGGATCTCATATTGTTCTTGTTTGGCTGTCCATTGTTTGATTTTGTAATGGGGTCAATAATTTCAAACAGGGAATATTCAAATATGTGATACAATTCACCAAACAATTGTTGCTTGTAATGACGACAGCTTGGCATATTAGATCTCGATGATATAGATAGTTTCTAACCTTCAGAAGAGGGCGAAAGTCATTTGCACATGAAACAAAGTCATTCAGACAAAGTCGGTGAGTGGAAGTATTTTATTTAATGGAATAAATCAATGAAAAAAAGTAACTTGTCCAAGGAGAGACTCAAAAATTACGCTGTATCCAATAGTGCGTATTATCTAAAATATCTTGAAAAATTTAACCAGCAAGAAAAATTTTATTCGTGGAACTGGTCCGCCTTCCTATTCCCGTACGCCTGGACCGCGCACCGGAAAATGTGGGGACCATTTTCTATACTGCTTGTTTTTAACATTATTATAGTTTCGATAAGCTACGCTCTGATTGCCATGCCCACTGCCGGCGAAATCTACTTAGTTCTTTTTGGTATTTTGTTATTGGCCGCTGGTGGTTATGCACTTTTTTTAACCATACGCGCTAACTCTATATTCCTGGCCAATGCTCAATATAACAGCATAGAAGAAGACAACCATACGGTCGTCTTTAATGGCAAGAATTATTGGCGAAATACCTTACTGGCCACTATCATTTTTCTGATTCCTACTATCATGTTCTCATACGGGGCTTTAAAGATTCATATTGAAAAAATAGATAAAAACAATATTTATTTAATAAGCCTACTGAACGAAGACGACACAGACTCAATACAGCATACAAAATACCTTATCGAAAGCATAGCCGATGACAATATTAATAGTAATGACTACCAGGGAAGAACCGCGTTTTTTAATAGTGTTTGTCTCGATAGCGCAGAAATTTTAACGCAACTCACCACAAAGGGTGCTCATGCCAATCAGTCGGATCTAATACAGGCAGTCGACTGTAATGCCGCGAATTCTGTACGCTACCTCATGAAAGCTGGTGTGACACTCACAGATGCTGAGTTATTATCTGCCGTATGTCGCACGATATATGATGAACATTTGTCTTCACTTAAGGCCTTGCTCGTGAAAAGCGTTGAACTGGGTGCCGCTAAATGTGGAATAGTAACACTGATTGAAGCAGCCATTGATCTCAATGAAGCGCAACGCCTGGAATATATCACAGTATTATTAGAAAAAGGCGGAGAGGCTTTTCGTGAACATGCATTTAAGGATATGGAAATATTAATGCTTGCAGTAGCTAAAAATGATCTTCAGGTAACAAAATATCTACTGGATATAGGAGTGGATAAGACAGATGATGTTGTTTTTAAATCTCTCAATCTGCCAAATTCGATGATACAACTATTATTTAGCTATTCTGTTGACCCTAATATGCAAATATATAACAGGCCAGTGATAGAACATGTTATCGAGGCGAGTCTTATAGAAAAAATCAGGTTTTTAATCTCTGTTGGTGCCAGGATCACAGCAGAAAGCTATGTTATTGCTTCTGATAAAGGAGAAAAGGAGATCATACAACTTCTCGAAAAATCCATAAGCAAACAAAAACCCACCTTTTCCAATAGAGAGATAGACAGATTTTATGATAAGGCATGCGCCAGTAAAAATACGTCAATGATTGATTTCCTGATTACTCAGGGGTATGACATAAATGCGCGCGCACCACGAGGGGATGACAAGCGGTATGCCAATTGTGACACATCCATATTTTCATACCTATTAACTAAAGATGTTGTCAATAGTACAAAGCTCCATCAGGCCTCTATTGATGGAGAAATTAATACTATAAAAAAATTACTAGCACAAGGCGTCAACATTGAAACAAGAGACAAAGATGGGGATACCGCGTTACTCAAAGCCATACGAAAGGATCGGATAAAAATCATCAAATTTTTAATAGAAACGGGTGCGAATATTGAAGCCAGGGGTAGAGATAATGATGCGGCACTGAACAGGTTGGCACAGAGTAGAAATCCTATCGGTGTCCAGGCACCTGAAATCGCAAAATTACTTCTAGCCAACGGTGCCAATATAGAAGCTAAAAATGATCATGGTAATACCGTACTACTGGAATCAACATCCCATCTGGCGCATGTTGATTTGGTGAAAACTCTACTGAACCACGGCGCTGATATAGAGGCAAAAGATAAATATCGTAAGACCTCATTAATAAATGCTGCCACGTTCGGTAATACTGAATTGGTCAAATTGTTATTATCCAAAGGTGCCAGGCTGGACGCAAAAGATATGAGCGGTACCAGCGCGCTATCCTACGCAGTTACACGTGGGCACATGGATGTCGTTAAGCTGTTGATCGATAATGGAGCAAGCTTGGGTCATGATTTACAGATTGCTGTCTATAATGGCGACACGACTATGGTGCAATATTTATTGAAAAAGGGTGCTAGCACACATGCCGCCGATGATCAGGGTAATACACCATTGACAACCTCTACGGCGAGAGGTCATACAGAGATTACCCAACTTTTACTGAACAAAGGAGGAGTTGATGTTAACCAGAAAAATGGAAGAGATGAATCGGCATTAATGCTGGCAGCTATGCTGGAGCAATTTCATGTTATGGAATTATTATTGGAAAAAGGGGCTGATATAAATATTCTGAGCAATGGGAAATCACTCCTGCATTTGGCAGTTGAATATGAAAATATTCCATTAATAAAATTCATGCTGGATAATAAAATTGATAGTGAGATATTGGATAATGATGGTGAAACTGCTCTGGTTAAAGCGACTGAACTAAACAAAATAAAAGCGATTAAGGTACTGCACAACCACAACGTGGTAAATGCAATTATTCGCGATGAGGAAAAAAGCCCATCAATTCGCTGAACAATCAGGGTCAGTAAGAAATTCTTGGAAATGCTTATGTCAAGGATAATGCATTGTAAATAGAGGCGGAGAAAATGAAACATCAACCAGCAAGTTATAAACCAGAAAATTACAGTGAAAAATTGTTAACACTCAAAGGACATATTGAGCTGCGCGAGTCAGGCAAGATAAGTAATCGAACCATTGTTCTAGACATAGAATCAGGGTTTTCTGATTCATTGTCGAACATATTGAGAGCCAATAGAATGGGCAAAAAAAACACATGGGCGAAAATTCACTTTTAAAAAACTACCTTTATTCGCACTGCTAGTAGTTGTTAGTATTAGACCTTTTGTGGGATAATACTTCTTTAGATCTGGGGGGGTTATGTTTATTTATCTTTGCCTGCTATTAGAAATAGCAATGATCTCGATAGCATATCATCAACTAAATGGGCATTATTCAACTGAAATCAATTAAAAATATATTATGTCTAAATTACCCTTTATCATCATTGCCTTTTTACTCTCGGCCTGTTCTGACTCTTATGAAGAACATTTAGACAAAAATAAAACCCGCTTGCCTTATACCAATATCGAACTCAGGCTCCCCAAAATATTAAACAAGGTAGCATGGGGTGCCGACTTGTATGAGACAAAGGGTGGGGAGCTTAGTCTTTCTGTTTCGGCTTCCCCTCAAGGTTATCTTAGAGACAAGGATTTAATGACCACAGTATTAAAATCCGTAAATAATGTTGATACAGTCTATAGCAGCTTCGTACCCAGTTCAGTTGCCCCCGTTATTGATGACTATGAATACCACTCTAAACCTGAAAATAGTGATGAATCTATTACTTATGAAAAAAAATTCGGTGTCGATGGCGGTATCGGGATCAGATTCAACATCAACCATAATGATAATGAAGCGATACGCGACAAGCTTGCCGGAATCGCCAAGGCATCATTGAATACCCTGTCGCATTCGCGGACACCTGTCGATTTGACTGAAGGGCTCAAACACAAGGTTGGTCAGCTAGACAACATGCGTCTTGCTTACAGGAGTAACCAAGATGCAGTGTACTATAAAAAAAATATGACAATATCAGTTGAATACACCTTGGCGTCTCTCCTTGCCGATAACACCTATTTCATCCTAGATACAGCCAATGTCTACGAAAATGAAGATTCACACTGCAAGGAAATGATGACCGAAAGTACTGAAAATATCTCTATTTCCAATAAAAAAAGTGAGGCAAAGATAGTCACACAAAAATGTAAAAAACAGTCGTATAGAGCTATCAGAACAGAGATACCAACAGAAAACGATGGTTTTTTCACAATCACTATGATATTGCCCGCCGAGTTAGATCTACAACCATTCCATGCATTCTACACAGAGTTCTTAACAAAAATATCGATCCCATAAACGGGTTGATGTCATTACCACCCCAATTGTCTTTTTTTTTGATTTTACTGCTACTGCTTTTTCAGTATTTTTATCCTATCCGTTTCCGGTTTTTATCGACATAGATCAGCTCGCTGATCCCATGAAATTCATAAAAGCGCTCGGTTCCTGCTTTAACCGGGGTGGTGTCGATCCCGGATAAGTCAGCGCCTTCGGCACACAGGCGTTCCACTTCCTCGGGCCATTTAAAGTGACTGACTTTGTTCCTGAGCCAGCGATCGACCAGGGGGCCGGTGCCGAGCCAGTAAAATATACCCATAACCGATTTAGATATTAAGTATGTAAAAGGACTTTTCTGAAATGTTGTGAGTCCATTATCATAACCCGTTGGCTTACGCACAAGCCCGGCATCGATTAATTCCTGGCAGGGTTGTATAGCATCCAGACCACTCTCCATGTAACGACGAATAAACTCCAGACGTCTATAATTTCCATTGGCTGTCGTGAAGTCCATGGCGTCAAATGCGACCGAGGTTTCTAGTACCGTCGGGTTGTCCGGGTCGCCTGGATTATCTGGATCGGGAAATACCATCATCAGGTTGAAGCTGCCCGATGCCACCCGGCCCATGCGGATATAGGGCATGGCCTCGCGCCAGGGTAGGCTAATGACTTCGGTGTTACTCATCGGGTAATGAATCATCTGCGCCTGGCGGTTAAAGCGGATGGGGTGTGGGGAAGCCATTTTAAAGGCAATGTAAGGGGGGAGAAAACCACAAGCAAAAGCAAAAGGCAAAAGAATAAGGTCGGATAATTCTAATACGCCATTAAATAACTGATACATGATTGCCGCTATTCCGCCAAACAAAAAAACATTAAACCACATGGCCGCCAGATACAGGATAGAGGCGGCCATGCCTTCATGCACATGCGATTCCATGTAGCGCTCATTGAACTGTTTCTTGTCACTCACATCATCGCCAAAACACACCGCGTCAGGATGCATAGCCAGGGTGATTTCCGGGAGCGGGATGGTGGTTTTCTTGTTTTTATAATCTTGCAGGGTGTCCTGCAGGATCTCGGGTTCAGATGTTCCCTCCTGGCCTGTGTTTTGTTCAGATGGATCTTGTGGCATCGTGATTTTCCCGAGCAGGTGTGGGGTGATCTGACCCTGGCATCAGTCTGTTGTCGCTGTATAAAATGTATTGGGTTCTGCAAATTTGTTGGGCCAGTATTTTACATCGATATCGCCATAGTATTCCAGGGTTTTGTATTTGATGACCCGCGTGCCATTGGCGTCTTTGATGGAGACCGGTTTTTTGCGGATGATGTCACCACTTTTTCTGATTTCCACCCGACTCACCTGGGGTTTGAAGCCCGGTAGTTGGATGACGGCATCTTCATTGAATAAATTGCCATTACTGTAGGTATTAAAATCAGTCATAATGGTGGGCTTGATGAACAGTTTCAGAATCTCGTATTGTTCTTTTTTAGCCGTCCACTGTTTATTGGGTTCGGTGCCCCAAATGGAGTGTTCTATCCAGGTGACTTCTTTGGCTTTTTCCTGGGCCTCGGCCCATTTTTCCAGTGCAAAAGCGATGGCCTCAATACCCAGCATAATCAGGGCTGCCTGTGGCCCGAGTAAGTAGCCTGCCGCCCGCCCACCAATTTTTGTAGTAATCGCAGCCGTGGCACGGGTGGCAAAGGCTTTGTCGGACACGGACATGAGTTTATAGAACGCCTGACCGGCAACGGCTGCATGTGCAATGCCGGAAGTACCATAGAGTACTTTCGAAGAAGCAGTACTACTATTTGTTGTTTTAAAAAATATACTATTGAAGGCAGCCGTCAATGAGGCGGCTAAGGCAAATCCTAGCGCAATTCGTTCATATACAAGTGCTTTTTCTTCAGCATATTTTTGAATACTTTCTATTTTGGTTAATGTTGCGCGTTTACTGAACACCGCTTCGACCGTGGTCGCTGTACCCGCACCAGCAGCCAGTAACCCCGTGGCCAGACTCAGGCTGGTGATCAGTACATTTTTATCTTCATCACTGAAGTCTTTGATGGTCAGTTGAATGTTGAGGGCAGACAAGGCCGTCGCCAGACCTGAAATACCCACTTTCATATTATGCCAGAAATTGAGTTGCTTGGCGGCCAATTGTTGTTTACTGGCCGGAATATTTTGCATAAAGGGGTTTTCTGTCTCTCCCAGAAAATAGAGTGACGTCGTTGTCGCCAACCGGCTACTGACTTTAATGATAAATTTGTTGGTACTACCTGATAAGTTGCTGGATGAGCCATTAGCACCCGACGCCGTGGCATCCAGCATGAGGTTCGGCAGGTCTTCGGTATTGTACTCTTGTTTACCTATCGCGTTGCCTTCGGCTATTTCGAGCATGAGTCGATACTCGGATGCAAGAAATTGCGGGTGTTTCCTGAAGTAGGTATGTTGAAATAGGTTGTTGACGACGATTAATGACAAGTGCCTGGATGCCTGTGTCGGTTGTATGGATAGTTTTTTCAGGGCAGCCATTTTTTCTTTGACATTAAACTGGCTGCGGCCAGAGGCGTTTTTGCTTAAATAGCTGACGATATCGGGATGACCTTTCAGGGCTTTTTCAAACAGGCCAACAGGGCCTGATGCGGGTAGTAAGTTGGCCACGTATTGGCTGCCATCCTTTGTCAGTAGGAGTCCGTCTACCGAGCGCGCAACAGCACCCTGGTAGGCCAGGAAGCCGACCCGGTCTTTTACATCGTAGGCCAACAGGGCGTTAGTGAAACTGCCGTCGCCCGTGTATTGAATCCAGGTAAGGTGGGGTCGCCCTGCGGCCTTGATTTGATCAATCACCCTTTGACGCTGCTTGGGCAGGTTTTTTATGAAGGCTTGTCGCTCGTTATAGCGATGACTTTCATTGTAGTCTTTAATGGTTTTGTATTCGGCGTGTTCTCGTGCTTTACGTATAGTGGCTTGTGCCCGCA
>JGI24023J19991_10003215_pt1 | contig 11559 bp, 10 predicted proteins | sample Cruoilmetagenom1_FD_19991 | JGI IMG/M metagenome (IMG submission 19991)
CCGGAATTAAATTTCCTTTTTTGAGTTTTTCTTTAAATTCTTTGAATGAAGGGGAAATCATGTGGAGAAAGGATAAAAGGGGGGAAATTAAAGTCAAGACAACGCTTTAAAAGTTGTTTCAATCCTGTATTATCTTAGAGCAAAATAATTATTAATCATGAACATCAAAATGGAGGCTTGATCTGTCGTGAGTATAAACCCAGGAATATTTAGAGAATACGATATTAGAGGTATTACAGGGACTGACATAGATGTGGAAGTTTTTGAATTAATAGGCAAAGCATATGGCACTTATATGAAAAAGCTGGGAGCATCCAACATTTCTATGGGTAGAGACTGCAGGGTCACGTCTCCTGAATTATCAAAAGCGGTTGCAGTAGGTATTAATTCAACAGGTCTCGATGTTCTAGATATTGGTATGGTCTCAACACCTATGCTTTATTTCTCACTCTACAATCTCGACGTTGATGGAGGGGTGATGATTACGGCAAGTCATAATCCTGGAGAATACAACGGTATCAAATTATCTTCAGGTAGAAATTCTTTATTCGGGGAAGAGATACAGGTAATTAGACAGATGGCAGAACAAGGAGATTTTGCATTAGGCGAGGGCAGTACTAGACAAGCTGAAATCAGAGAAGATTATATAAAATTCCTAAAAGAAAATCTGGATATAAAACCAGGTTTACGAATTGCAGCCGATTATGGAAACGGTATGACCGGGGTTATAGGTCCAGAGGTGTTTAGGGAATTTGGATGCGAGCTGACTGAGCTTTACGAGATACCTGATGGAACGTTCCCAAATCACCATCCTGATCCTACTGTGGAGGAAAATTTAGCAGAATTAATAGACACTGTCACGAATAACAACCTTGAGGTTGGATTAGGGTTTGACGGGGATGGGGACAGGATTGGGGTTATAGATGAAAACGGAGATATAATATGGGGTGATATGCTCGTACTTATCTTTGCTAGAGATATTTTGAGCAGAGAGCAGGGTGCAAAGTTCATTGGAGATGTAAAGTGCTCTACAAGACTTTTTCAGGGTATAAAAGATGCCGGTGGAGAGGCCATAATGTGGAAGACCGGACACTCTCTTATTAAAAACAAAATGAAAATTGAAAACGCAGCTATGGCAGGTGAGATGAGCGGACATATTTTCTTTGCTGATAAATTCTTTGGGTATGATGACGCTTTATATGCAGCGCTTCGTTTACTAGAGATCATCTCTAAGACGGGCAAGAAAGTGTCTGAGCTTCTTGGAGGAATTCCTCACTCAGTATCAACACCTGAAATTAGATTGGATTGCCCAGAGGAAATAAAGTTCCAACTTGTTGAAGAAGTGAAGACACGTTTAAGTGAGAAACATCAAGTTATAGATATAGACGGTGTTAGGATTGAATTCCCTGAGGGCTGGGGTCTGATAAGAGCATCTAACACTCAGCCTGCGCTTGTGCTCAGGTTCGAAGCAATTGATAATGAAAAACTCCAGGAAATACGATCGATAATAGAGGGAGAATTAAACTCCGTAATGGATGAATTGTCCGCTTAGCTTTTCTCGGATTGCGATAGATCTCCAATCAAAGATTCAAGAGTCTCGAGGCTAATTTCATACTGCTCTGATATTCTTTTAAGCTCGGACTCAGTTAAGTCTATCTGAGGCTCTATTGTATCCTTTAATTCAAATTCCGGCTCCCACCCTTCTTGTCTAATAGCAAGCTGAGCTACATCCCAACGGGAGTAATGTCCAAGTGAGTCAAACACTGCTTTTACGGCTTTTATTTGGTTGGCATAACACTCGGCATATAGTATTGCATCTTTTTCAAAATTAGGTTCGGCTAAATACCTGCCAGCCGGGTTAACTATTGAGCTTCCGCCTCTGGCCCAGTCATAGTTAATATGTCCACCGTCTCTTATCCCATGCCATTGTTCAGGGAAGTCGTCTGAATCTAAATAACCGCACCCGCTTAAAACAAATGCGCCAGCTTCAAAAGCATGTACTTTGATCAAAGCTTGTATATTGCAGTTAATTCCACCGGGACTAGTGTCAGCATCAAGCAATTTGTCCTCTCCTCTTTTCCAGTTTCCGGGCCAAACTGCTATATGAAAATCTTCCCCTCTATGAATCATTGCGGCTCTTACGAGGGTCATATGGTTTTCCCAACATATAAGACCGCCGATTCGTCCAATATCGGTATCAAACACTTTAATATCGCTTGCGTCCCCTTGTCCCCAGTAAATTCTTTCAGTATAGGTCGGCATGATCTTTCTGTGTTTACCCATTACTTCTCCGTTCTTGTCTATAAAAAGAAGGCTATTATAAACACTACGACTTCCTGGGCGGTCATCGAGTTCATTGCAACCAATTACTACATATGCTCCNGCCTCTTTAGCAGCTTCTCCAAGAATTACAGTATCTTCACTTGGTATTTGCAGTGAATTGTCCTGAAGAGCGATCATGAAATCGGTCCATTCATGCGGAGGGGTTTCGTATCCGACAGTATAGTAAGCTGGGTACCCTGGGACAAATGATTCTGAGAAAGTTACAAGCTCTGCCCCATTTCTGCCTGCGTCTTTTATAAGACTGCAAGCCTTTTCAATTGTCCTCTCCTTATCCATAAATACAGGAGACGCTTGAATAACTGCTACTTTTACCTTCTCTCTACCGCCAAGAACTTTTTTGCCCATTTAAATTTCCTAAGTAGTTATAATTCTACTACCACCTGCTTGTTGGCCCTCTGTTTTTTGAGCTCTCATCTCGATTAATTGAAGAAGTCTATTTTTGAATTCCTCATCGAATGCGCATATGGAGGGTACGATGTATCCCATCATAGCTATCTGAAGAAAATATTCGGTGTTTGTACGGAGCAAATCATCCTGTACATTCTCTCCGTATACCTGCATCAGNTTAGTATAAATTGTATGTCCCAATTCACCTGTAACTTCAGTTATGCTCTTTGTACCCTGAGTCTGTTGATTAAACTGGACACCCAGATTAAAAGCCATAAGGATTGAATTAGAAAGGCTTCCGATTTGTTGCTGGTCTTGACCTTGCGGTTGTTCTTGATCAGACATATATGTACCTCCTTAATTTTTAGAGTTTTAGTCTAACATAATATGTAATTAATGCCGATATTGAACTTGCGATTCTTACTGGAAATTTGGGATTATTAGAAATAGTAAATTTGATTTGGAATTTTAAAAGTGTAAAAGTAATAGATATCTATCATCAAAAGATAGGAGGATACATTATGGCAAAAGTACAAGGCGGCTACCTTGTGGCAAAAACTCTTCATGAGCATGGAGTGAGAGAAATCTTTTCTCTTGGAGGGGGTCATATAAATCCTGTCTATAATGCTTGCCTCGACTTAGGGATTAGGATTATTGACACCCATCATGAACAGGGCGCTGCCATGGCGGCAGACGCTTACGGCAGAGTAAGCAGGAAACCAGGGGTATGTNTTGTGACTGCAGGACCAGGTTTTACAAATGCCCTTACCGGCATTGCGGGGGCGTATATGGCAAATGCCCCGTTTCTCATTATTTCGGGAAGATCAGGAGTTGAAGAGAATGACAAACTCTCCTTACAGGAGATAGACCAGCAAGCTATGGTAGCCCCCGTGACTAAATGGGCTCGTACTGTCTTTGATTCCACCCGAATTCCGGAATATGTAAGCAANGCATATAAGAGAGCGCTTTCAGGCAGACCCGGGCCGGTATATCTGGGTATGTCATATGAAGTCCTATATCCCAAATGTGATGAAGATAAGTTGTCTGCTTACAACACATTGATATCCTCAACTAAATCTGAACCCGAAGATAGAGTAATTGAAGACTTTGTGAAATTACTTAAACGAGCAAAGAAACCTGTTGCTATTGCGGGAAGCGGCTCATGGTATTCCGGGGCAGACAAGGAGGTAATCAAATTTATTGAGGGAGCAAATATACCTCTTTATACATTAAATTTCGGAAGAGGTATTGTCTCAGATGATCATCCGCTGTGCTTTGGTCATGCAAGCGCTTCAGCTCCCAACGCTTTTAGGAAAGTGACATCAGAAGCTGATCTAATCATACTTCTTGGCATAAGGTTAAGTCTATATATAGCATTTGGTCGAACATTTAATCCAAAAGCTAAAGTGGTTCAGATTGATATAGATTCTACAGAGATAGGAAGGAACAGGCCGGCTGATTTAGGAGTCGTTGGCGATTTGAGCAGTGTTTTAAGTAAAATGTCTAGCTATATAAAAGACAATTCCATAGAGTTAAATTTTGGCTCCTGGCTCAAAAAGGCTGGTGCGTGGTGTAATCAGGAGCGAGTTAAAGGAGACAAACTAAGAACTTCCAATAAAATGCCTATACATCCCGTTAGAGTGGCTAAAGCGGTTGAGGACGTGCTTGGCGGGGAAGGAATTCTCGTTATTGATGGAGGCGATACGCAGGCATGGACCGACGGGTATTACCGCGTAAAGAACCCGGGACATTATGTAAAGGGTGGACCCTTGGGGTGCATGGGTGTCGGCGTTCCTTTTGCCATAGGAACTAAAGTAGCTCGTCCAGAAAAACAGGTTGTCCTGATCACAGGAGACGGAGCAGTGGGGATGAATTTCATGGAGTTTGAAACAGCGATTCGGCATAAGATCCCTTTTGTAGCTGTTGTGTGCAATGATCAAGCTTGGGGAATGACAAAGCATCAGCTTGAAATCACATACGGTAAGAAACGTCCTAAATTAGGTGTTGATCTAGACTTAACTCCGTTTCACGAGATTCTAAAAGTTTTGGGTGGATACGGAGAGCTGGTAACCGATCCTAAAGATCTCAATGCTGCAATACAAAGGGCTATCGCATCAGGAGTCCCGGCCCTCATCAACGTTGTAACTGATCCAAATGCTGTGAGCAGCGCTACTTACGCAATTACAGAGGCGATGATGTCTGTTGATAAAAGATGAAACGAGTATTAATCAAAGTTAGTTTGTCTATTTTTTCTATTCTAGTGATTTTCCTATTTGCAGAAGCAGCAGCACAGATTTATGTCCACTATATTGCAAAACAGGGCAAAATATTTGAACCAGACCGAGTTGCAGGATGGAGGCTAAAGCCTGATATCCAAATGCAGCGAAAAAATGCAGACGGGAGTAATTGGACTATAAGAACAGACGAAAACAGCATTAGAGAAAAGGGTTATTGGGATTCCAATATGCCAAAAGTCTTAGTGCTAGGCGATTCATTTGCATTTGGAGAAGGGGTTCAATATGAAGACAGATTTGATAGAAAAATCGAAGAATTAGATTATACGATATTGAATGTTGGTGTAATGGGTTATGGAACTGATCAGCAGTTATTGAAAGCCAAACCACATTTTGCAGAATTAGGTAAAGGTGAAGTCGTTATTATTCTTACTTACTACAACGATTTCTATGATATCATTCGCAAGCAACATTCGGGAAGGGCCAAACCATGGTATGAATATGAAAATGAAAAATTAGAATTACACGAACCAGAGATTACTATAAAAGAGATTTTGCGTGATAAATCCTATCTTTTTGCAATACTCGGGGAATTTCTGAGCAGACAACATGAAGCCTCTGATGCTGATATCGAGAGATCATCAAGGATTTATCAGGAATTAATAAAAAATGAAGCGAAAGGATTAGCAGGTAAAGGAGTTGTTGTTTTAGTGGCTTACCACGGAATTCCACTTATAGAAGATGACGAGCAAAGAGACAAGATAATTCAAGCACTTAAAGATGTTTGTAGAAATTCAAAAATTCATTGCCTGAACATTGATGAATATTTTAATATTGAGAATAGCAAAGGTTATTTTTTGTCTGATGGCCATTGGAATAAAAAAGGGCACAAAGTTGCAGGCGAACTATTGGCAGATAAGCTATCTTCTATTATTAAAGAACAAAGTAAAGCAGAATATTAAAATTACACTTTTTCTAGTTCCGGTTTTTTGTGAAAGCATCTAATCTTAGTTTCCTGAAGAGAAAACAGAGCAGATACTTTCACATCACGAAGAAGTGCTTATAAAAAGTTCCTACTAACTTATCTCTTTCAGTTTTGAAATGACTTCATCCGGTTCTGCACGTTTGGTATAATCAGCATTTGCGTATGCGTACCTAACCGTTCCATCTTTATCAATGACATAGGTTCCGGGCATTGGGATCTCCCAGGAATCATCGCCATTGGACTTTGGAATATTGATCCCGAACTTCAAATATAATTCATGGAGTTCAGAGGGGAGCTGAAAAACAAGCCCAAATTTATTTGCTGTTTGATTTCCCTGATCGCTTAATACCGGAAATTTTAAATCATTTTTCTCCGCGGTAGATAGTGAATTGTCAGGGGTTTCAGGGGAGATTGCTACCAAAGAAGCTCCCAAATTGTCTATCTCACCCAGATGTTTTTGGTATGCGTTTAATTCCAGATTGCAGTACGGGCACCAACCGCCTCTATAGAAGTTCAATACTACGGGGCCCTTTTCTAAAAGTGAGTGTAGATTAACAGATTCGCCCTTAGGGTTAGGCAGTTCAAAATCGGGTGCTTTTTCTCCAACTTTTAGAGATTTTTCTGCTATCCCGCTATCAACTAATCTACGGGTTGTGTCCAGCATCAAATTTAATACTTCTGGCGGAACCTTCTTGGTAAATCCATTATATAGATCCTGCAATTCAACTTGTAAACTCATTATAAGCCTCCGTTAAATAATCTATGTTCTTTAAGATTACATTACAGGGTGATTAGATTCTAATTATATTTGCGCTTAGAGAGGTTATTACTCGCTAGTTTTTAAAACAGCGAGGAATGCTTCTTGGGGTATCTCAATATTTCCTACTTGTTTAAGGCGTTTTTTACCCTCTTTCTGCTTTTCAAGGAGTTTTCTTTTTCTCGTTACATCTCCGCCGTAACATTTTGAAGTAACGTCTTTCCTTACCGGCTTAACTGATTCTCTGGCTATGATACGGCTTCCAATAGAGGCTTGTATAATTACTTCATAGAGCTGTCTTGGAATCAGGGACCTGAGTTTCTGAATAAGGTCTCTTCCCCTCTCATAAGATCTGTCCTTGTGGACAATGATTGAAAGCGCATCTACCTGATCTCCATTAACTAGAACATCTAACTTGATTAGATCCGATCCCTTATACCCGATTGGTTCATAGTCCATAGATGCATATCCACGTGATACAGATTTGAGCCTGTCATAGAAATCATAGACTATTTCAGAAAGTGGAATTTCGTATTCTACAATAACTCTATCTTCAGTTACATATCTTATGTCCTTTTGAGTTCCACGCTTTTTGATACAAAGTTCAAAGATCGCCCCAAGATATTTTCCAGGAGTATGAACGGATACCAAAACGTATGGTTCCTCAATTAATTCCATTTTATCGGGCGAAGGTAAGTCACTGGGATTATCCACATATGAGACTTCCCCGTTTTTATTAGTAGTTTTATATATTACCGTGGGTGCAGTTGAAATTAGCTCAAGTTCAAACTCTCTTTCAAGTCTCTCTTTTACGATCTCCATATGCAAAAGTCCGAGAAAGCCGCAGCGGAAACCAAATCCTAAAGCTATGGATGTTTCGGGTTCATATACCAAGGATGAATCGTTTAAAGCAAGCTTCTCAAGAGCTTCTTTCAGCTTTTCGTAGTCTACAGAGTCGATAGGATAGAGACCGCTAAATACCATAGGTTTCATTTCTCTAAACCCTGGAAGCGCCTTAGCTGTAGGTTTCTCCTTACTTGTTATCGTATCGCCCACCTTAGCTTCTTCTATTTCTTTTATTGATGCTGTAACGAAACCCACCTCACCTGTTTTTAGCTCTTTAACTTCAATTGCGCTTGGTGAAAATATACCAAGTGTCCGTACTTCGTTGGTCTTACCAGTGGACATGAACTTGATTTGTTCTCCAGCCTTAATTTTCCCTTCAAACACCCTTACCAGCATTACAACTCCTTGATAGGAATCAAACCAGCTGTCAAAGATAAGTGCCTTCAGGGGTTCTTTGGATTTATCGGGAGGAGGGGGAACATCTTTAACAATCGCCTCTAGTATCTCTTTTGTTCCTATGCCTTGTTTAGCGCTTGCCGGGATAGCCTCTTCTGCACTTATTCCTATAACATCCTCAATCTCTCCCTGAACTCTTTCAACATCAGCGGCTGGAAGGTCAATTTTATTTATCACCGGCACTAGTTCAAGACCGGAATCTGTAGCCATATAAGCGTTAGCCACAGTTTGTGCCTCAACTCCTTGAGAGGCGTCTACAATAAGTATTGCGCCCTCGCAAGCCATTAAGCTCCTTGAAACTTCATAGCTGAAATCCACGTGACCTGGTGTGTCAATCAGATTAAATTCATATGTGTTTCCATCGTCGGCTTTGTAATCTAAGCGTACAGCTTGCGCTTTAATGGTTATGCCCCTTTCCCTTTCAATTTCCATTTGATCGAGAAACTGATCTTCCATTTCGCGTTTTGTCAGAGCTCCGGTAAATTCCAGAATTCTATCCGCAAGAGTAGATTTCCCATGATCTACATGGGCGATGATAGAAAAATTCCTTATGTATTTGGGTTTCATATGATTTGCTAAATTATAGCCTTAAACTTAAAAGATGACGTAGTATAAAGTAAAAGGGGCTAAGTTCAAATATAAGTTTAAATCTACCAGGAACCGCCACCACCGCCACCCGAACCTCCTCCGCTAAAGCCACCTCCGCTGCTGAAACCACTACTTCCCGATTTCCTTGGTGTAGAAGATAAAGAACGGTTCATTACCCCTAGACTTCTGCCTATGTCATTGACAAATATATTCGGAGAGAAAGCGTTTCCATAGTTAGCCGAATGATACCAATTAGGCGGCTCTTTATACATATCCTTAAAAGCGCCAGCCCATTTATCCTCAAGTCCAAAGACAAGAGCGTATGGAAGCACTCTATCAAATAGAGTCGGATCTTCTTTAGCCAGCCTTTCTATTCTATCTTTTTCAGCTCTGTCTATAAATTCCCTGAATCCTAGCAACTCTTCATTTTTAAGAGAGCCTTTTTTTGTTTTCCTGGGCATATACCTTGAAAAGATCAAGATTATTAGACCCGATATTCCTATACAAAGTCCTAGTGGAAATATAGCTAGCAAGAAAAACCCCAATATCATGCTACCAATACCTATCCATTTATAAATACTTCTTACGTTCTCAGGATTAGTGGGGAAATACCGCTTACTTACAAGTTCTTTATAGAGTGCTTTTTTGATTCCTGGAAGCTTTGTGTAAAATTTATTTCGAAGCTCTGAAACTTTTACACTTTCTTTGCCTGAGAAAATTCCCGATAACACTTGCTCCTCATATGATTTAAGCCCTTCATCAGATTTGTCGGTTCTTATTAGTTTGTAATCTGTGTTAGTAAAGAAAAAGAAAGTAGTGCTTTTGAGCTCTTCAATTGTTAAAAAGCCTCTTACAGCTAGGTCTATGACAGTTGAAGTTATATCCAGAATATTAGCCCGTTCATCAATTAGCGTTCCAGCCTCAGCAGGTGCTAAGTCTTCAGGCGGTTCATATTTAACTGCAATAACTCCCTTTCCTTCAGGGTCCTTTCCCTTTGTTCTCCAAGAATAAAATAGTGCGAAGAATGTAATAAACGGCACTCCGAATGCCCAGTTGTCGTATAGAAACCATAGGGATTTCGATAATTGTGAGGGTTCCTCAATTATTCCCTTAGGGACTCCTACGATAATTGTTAATCCTTCCCCTCCGTTTAAAGATCCTGTTGTACTAAATTTGACGCCTGATTTAGTGATGTTGTAGGTGCAATTTTGATCAGTAGATTCATATGCTCCTGTATAACATGCCGCCATTACTCCTTCTGCAATGTCCTGATCAAAGTAAACATTAGCTCCTGAGCTCAGTATTGGGACTCTCCACTCGTCCCCTGTCACGTTCCAATAGAGCTCATCGTGATCTTCAAAGAATCCGATAGCCCCTTTTACCGAATATTCTATTTTGTAGTTATGTGTACCGGTTATTTTTCTGTCCGGGTCGCCAATTCTTATATTTGCCCACCCGCCAGATTGGCTGACTTTGTAAATATAAGGATCGTCATTAAAGTTAGTTACATCTTCTACGTTTAATCTGACACTGTATTTTGTTACTCCAGAGCTATATCTGTAGGGAATGTCTCTATATATTCCATGTCTCAGCGCACTGCCAAAATCATATTCAATGTTTTCCTGAACCAGTATCGTCCCGTCTTTGTGTATATATATATTAGATTGGAAGTTCTTTATTTCTTCGGCTTGAATTGGATAAGAAGATAAAAAGATACAAAGAACAAAAATTATGGGCCAGATTTGCAGGCGAAACGTTGGCATTTTAATAATTAGTTGAAACTTACTTGCGGAGTTTGTCTTTCTTCTTCCGAATCGAGTTCAAAATACTCTTTCTTTTCAAAATGGAACATATTTGCAACTATATTGCTCGGAACGGATTCAATTTTTGTGTTCAGATCTCTTACGACAGCATTGTAGTAACGACGAGCAAGTTGAATCTGCTCTTCAATCTTTGAAAGCTCATCCTGCAAGTCTAGAAAGTTCTGATTAGCTTTAAGTTCGGGATAGGCTTCAGCAAGGGCAAATAGGCTTTTCAAAGTGGACGTCAAGAAATTCTCGGCTTGTGCTTTGTCTTCTGGAGAAGAAGCGCCCATTGCTTGGTTTCTTGCCTGTACTACTTGTTCAAACGTCTCTTTTTCGTGTTTAGCGTAACCCTTTACTGTCTCAACCAAATTAGGAATAAGGTCATATCTTCTCTTGAGCTGAACATCAACATCCGACCAGGCTTGCTCTGACGTATTTCTCAGTTTAATAAGCCCGTTATATATACCAACAGCTAAAAAAGCTATTACTACAATGATTGCTAAAATGATTAGAGTGGTCATTTTGGTCTCCTGATAATTAAGTCACCGTATTGAAATGATAATGCTTAATTATTAATCCAAAATACCCTATAAATCAATAAATACTTGTATGTGAGCAAAAAACTCTAATTAGGCCAGTGGATTAAATACAAGACCTGAAAGAATCTTAGGATAAAAATAAGTAGTCTTTTGAGGCATCCTGTCGCCGGTAAGAACAACATCAAAAATATCGCTCGCCCTTAGTTCAGGAAGTATAAAAGCTACCTCATAATCTCCATTCTGTACTAGATCTACCGCTTCATCCAAAAATTTCGTGTAGAGAATGCCTGCGCTATCTTCATCTATAATTTTATTGAAGACATTATTGTGAAGAAGGGTTACTGCCATTCTGTTGGGGAATCAATATCGCTATTTTTTACAGAAGCCCTGTAAACAAATTGAGGGTCCTTAGTGAGTATAGTGAATTCTTCATGCCCTATGTTGGATATGCCCTCTTCATAAGGCAATTTCTCTATATTAAACTCTTCGCCGAGCTTATTTAGAAACTCATCAAGAGTTATNTCTCCTAAACTTTTAACTGCTCTGTGTGTTGGATTGATGATAAGACCTTTGTCTTCAGCGTTTGAGAGAAACATCATTACATATTCATATGGCTTAT
>JGI24023J19991_10003216_pt1 | contig 11558 bp, 12 predicted proteins | sample Cruoilmetagenom1_FD_19991 | JGI IMG/M metagenome (IMG submission 19991)
ACCATAAGGCGCATTGCCATAAGGGGCATAACCATAAGGCGCATTGCCATAAGGAGCGTAGCCATAAGGCGCCCCGTAACCATTTCCATAGCCATTTCCATAGCCATTTCCATAGCCATTTCCATAGCCATTCATATTGGAGTTGGCACGCGAATTCATACTAAAAGACATATCGCCGTTGCCAAAACCATTACCATTCCCATTACCCCATCCATTATTCCAGGGATTCCAACCCCAGGCATTGGCAGATGCAACAGCACCTAACATCATAAGTGCAGCAAATAAAATCGTTATTTTTTTCATTGTTTAGTCCTCCAAATAACCATATGGTTGATCAATAAGAGCTCAGAAAAGGAACTCTATTCAAATACTAGTCTATGTATTTTAATATATCAATATCTATTAATATATTAATTCGTTGATTCACAATAATTTAACAATCTCTTAACACCATGTTTTTTCTATATTTATCATAAAAACCAAATCAAGAATACTCATAAATGACTTGTATTCTAATAATTTTCAACTATATTCTATATTAGTTTTTTATAACTTATTAATACATGAGGTCACCAATGTTTATCCTGGACAAAATTACGCTCCTGGGCATTGTTTCATTTATTGCTGTAGGCTATTTTCTCTTCAGGCTTTGCAGCAAAGAACGATGTTTCAACAAGCGATAATCACACACTGTTACAATAATACTTCTCTACGCCCTATCACTTTTCTTTAGTCAGGAAGGCTTACTTGTGGCCCGCATTCACGATCCTGGCACCACCCTGATACCGCCAGGGAATTGGCAGGGCCCTGTTTAAGACAGAGCCCTTGAGTAAGCCAATTCATGTGATACTACTTTGCTTCTTTTTTCTGGGACATGCTCATGCGTGCCTCAAAGGCCTTCTTTTGTGCTTCCATAGATTCCTTATGCTGCTGTTCCATATGTTTCATCATTTCCATCTGAGATTTTTTACGAGCTTCGAAGGCAGCCTGTCGTTGTTCCTGCATCTGTTTAAATGATTGCTCAACATTTTTTCTCTGTTCTGCGTTTTCAGGAAAAGGCATGGATTGAGGAGCGTTAGCACGGGGAGCATAACCCTGTGGTGCATAGCCTCTCTGAGGGGCATAACCTGGCGCTGCATAACCACCCTGTGGCGCATAGCCATATGGAGCATAGCCATAATAAGGATTGCCATAACCATAACCATTGCCATTACCTTGAACATTGGACCGACCACTCATGTTAAAGCCGATATTTCCATCCACATTACCGCTACCGTTTCCATAGCCATCACTATTCCCATAACCAGGACCACCAAACCAGGCGCTGGAAACAGTACTAACACCCAAAAGCGTTGCTGCTATTACAATCTTGCTGACATTCATTTCAACTCTCCTAAATAGAACTAAAAGTTTTTAATTATTAACATATCCGAGATGACAATTCATTTCGGCTTATTAGAATATGCTAAATTGTTAATTAATTGCAAGCATTTTTTACCCCGTTCCGTTATAATCCTCATCCTCATGATTTATTTAATCTTTTCACCCACATCCACACTCAGCATACGTTGGTGTATCCTTGAATAAACATTCAACATTGCCACTTTATGCCGTCATTCTGGCCGGGGGGAAAGCGCGACGCATGCAAGGTAATGACAAAGGCTTACTAAAAGCTCATGGTAAAATGCTCATCGAATACACTCTCGATAAGCTTCGCCCACAAGTCGATTACATTTTTATTAGCGCCAATCGCAACCTCGATGACTACAAAAATTTTAATTACCCGGTTTATACCGATACACGAAGTGACTACGCAGGTCCATTGGCGGGCATCCTGACAGCACTGGAAAATATTCACGAAGAGGCACTCCTGTTTGTTGCGCCTTGTGATATGCCGGAGTTACCTGCTAATCTGCTCAACCGTTTAGTCGATCATCTACTCAGCCAGGAAGCAGAGATATGCTGCGTAAACACACAAAACAGACTACAGCCTTTGCTCGCGGTTATGCATACCGGGGTGCACGCCAATCTTAGGACTTATCTGGAGTCAGGTAACAAGAAGGTGCAGGACTGGGTCAAACAATTAGCATTGACAACTGTTGATTATAGCGATCAGGAAACGGCCTTTATGAATATCAACACCCCTGATGAGCTTGAGCAATATGAGCGACAAGACAATGAATAAACCCCCTGTTCCAGTACTGGGTTTTGCTGCCTTCAGCGGCACAGGCAAAACAACACTGCTGAAAAAGCTTATCGCAGCACTTAAACAAAAACAGCTTCGCATTGGCATCATCAAACAGTCACACCATGACTTCGAGATTGATATACCAGGTAAAGACAGCTATGAATTACGTCAGGCAGGTGCCGCACAAACCTTGATTACCTCACCGCATCGCTGGGCATTGATACAGGAAAACCAGCAAATTATAGCTAACTCACTCATAGAAAACATCGAGTTACTTGACACAGAAAATCTGGATATCATCCTGGTGGAAGGTTTCAAACAATCGGCATTTCCAAAAATAGAGTTGTATCGAAGCTGCCTGCAAAAACCACTTTTGTATCCCAATGATACGAATATAATAGCGATAGCGACGGATGATCAAAACGCACAACACACGATCCCTGTTCTCGATATGAACAACACTGATGAAATAATTGATTTTATTGTTCAACATTTTTTATAACACTGGCGAATACTCTCACCAGACACTGCAATGGAAACCCTATGAAACCATCAGACAAAAAAGCTCAACCTGACTGCGATGCAATGGCCGCCAAACTACTCAGCGTTGACGAGGCCAAACAAAAAATCCTGGATTCAGTCAACGTCATGACCGGCCAGGAAAAGCTTGCCATACGCTCTACATTAGATCGCGTNCTTGCCACTGATATACANTCGACCATTAATGTGCCGCCCTATGATAATTCCGCGATGGATGGCTACGCTATCAGNCATAGTGATTTACAANCAGATAATGAGACCTGCTTGCAACTGGCCGGCGAATCGTTTGCTGGCAAACCCTATGCCGGCACCATGAACCAAGGCCAGACCATTCGNATCATGACCGGTGCGGTCATACCTGATGGAGCAGATACCATTGTCATGCAGGAGCATGCCAGGTGTGANGACGATAAAGTATNTTTTTCATCCGCGCATCGNAAGGGAGANCACGTNCGGCGTATCGGAGAAGATATGAAAACGGGTGAAACCATTCTCACTCNGGGAATGCAGATTNCACCTGCCGANTTAGGGCTACTGGCNTCGCTGGGAATACCTGAAATAAAAGTCATGCGTAAAATCCGCGTGGCCTTTTTCTCTACTGGCGATGAACTTCGCAGTGTTGGAGAAACNCTGCATGAAGGCCAGATCTACGATAGTAATCGTTATACCTTATACGGAATGTTAAAACGCCTGGGGGTNGACATTATTGATATGGGTGTNATTGCCGATCGCAGGGATGATGTTCGCAANGCCTTCCAGGANGCATCTGTCATTGCTGATGCCGTGATCACCTCGGGTGGTGTATCGGTCGGTGAAGCGGATTTCGTTAAGGATACCCTGGAAGAACTGGGGCAAGTCAATTTCTGGCGTGTCGCCATGAAACCCGGCAAACCTTTGGCGATTGGCAGCATANNCAATGCNGCATTTTTTGGCGTACCGGGCAACCCGGTTTCTGCCATGGCCACCTTCTACCAGTTTGTGCAACCTGCATTGAAAAAGATGATGGGAACCAGCAACAGTTTTAACACATTACTAAAGGTGGCTTGTTCAAGCACCCTGAAAAAGGCGGCAGGAAGACTGGAGTATCAACGCGGCATACTCAGCTACAATGATGAAGGCGAGTTGGTAGTTTCATCTACCGGCGTGCAAGGTTCACACATCCTGACATCGATGAGTCGCGCAAACTGTTTTATTATCCTGCCTGCAGACAACACTGGGGTAAAACCGGGCGACACCGTTCAAATCCAGCCCTTTAGTGACCTGGTATAAGGTTAACGTAACAACAGATATTTCCTGATAACGGGATACACTTAATGACCCGTTATCAGGATAAATGCAATCAGGCTTCCTGTTCGGTTTTCTGTTTTTCTATCTGTTGACGAACGCTATCCATATCCAGTTCGCCAGCCTTCTCTATCAATTCTCCGAAGGCTTCTTCAGGTAACATGCCAGGTTGTGAGAAAATCACGATCTGCTCACGAAAGACCATCAAAGTCGGTATCGAACGGATCTGAAAATGTGCCGCCAGATCAGTCTCGACTTCTGTATTCACTTTCGCAAAAACAATTTTGTCGTGTTTTTCTGAAACGCTTTCGTAAATCGGAGCAAAGCTCTTGCAAGGTCCACACCAGGGCGCCCAGAAATCGATAATGACGTAATCGTTTTCACTGACGATCTGATCAAAGTTTTCACTGTTTAATTCAATTGTAGCCACTTTCCGCTCCTAATTAGAATCACGGGAATTGGGCATTATACATGAATATTAGAATATGATTAAATATTCATCTTTATTATTAATATTCAACAGGATAGTAACTATATACGCAGCCGAAAGGCACTTAAAGGATAGAGGTTTCTATGCGATTGCGTCCAAGAGATTTTGCCTTGTAAAGTGCCTGATCCGCCCTTTCGATAAAGGCATCAATATTTTCTCCTTCACGATAGATGGCAATACCCCCTGAAAACGAAGGTACGTCAATCGAGTTGTCGCTAAAGTGACAGCGCAAGTTCTTAACCCGATCCATGGCCTTGTCCAAGGAACTAATGGCACCATCCATATCGGTATTGGGTGACAAGATGGCAAACTCCTCTCCACCATAGCGTGCGACCAGGTCATATCTCCTGAAAAGAGAAAAAACATCATCTGCATAACATTTAAGCACTTGATCACCGACAGCATGACCATAGGTATCATTCACTTTTTTAAAGTCATCCAGATCGATCAAGGTGAGTGACAAGGATTCGCTATGACGATTAACCCGACCAATCTCCTTTTCCAGACGATCAAGGAAAGCACGGCGATTGGGCAAGCCGGTGAGTTCATCGGTCATACTTAATTGACGAACACGCTGAAGTTCTTCATCAAGTTTATTCCTGTCATTGGCGGTATTGGTAATAAAGTCAACCGTCGCCTTCATGTTACCCACCAGATCGCCCTGACTGTTTTTTAATTTCTTGACCAAATCAGTCATTCGACCACGCAAGGGTTCGATGCCTTCCTGTTGTTCCAGTTCCAGCATTTCTGTAGCCAGGAGGTCTAACACAACTCCGATTTTTTGATGCTTTGTGATAGTGTTTTGCAGGTCGTCATCGATCGACTGCGTGATATGCTGATCATCCTGCTCAGAACTTAACGCTGGAGCAGGATGGCTTTCCTGTTTATCTTCGGCGCTGTCATCGGTTAAGTGCAAAAGAGAAGAAAGACTCTTCTTTAATACTTTCTGGTCTACCTTATCCATTGTCAGAATATGATCCGAATACAAGTCTACCTGGGCTCGCATCTGGTTCAGATCAGAGATGGAAAGCGGTGGTTGCAATTTCCTTTGCAACATCTTGGCCTGAATATACAGAGGTGATGCCGGGTTGAGGTGTTGCAGGTAGGCATCAAGCAAGGCGTAAGAAATGACATGATAGGTTCGTTCGATACGGGATTGATTCTCCTGAAAATCCACCAGGATCTGTTCTACCTGTTGGTAAATGACTTCACCGGCGGGTAGCCCTTTCAGTACTTCTAGTACATATAATGCCTTTTGTAGCGCGGCGTGATTTGATGTTTGTGGATTGCTCAAACAACCAACCTCAATTTTTATATTATGTTTAAGTCACCCTGGCTTTGTCCATAAAGTATGAGATGCCCCCCCTTTAGTGTCCATTCTGCGTTTAATTTACTTTAACAGCTATTTATGAATTTTTCATGCTTTGCAGGACATTCCGCCTATATGATTCTGCTGCAGACTAAATCCAACAATGAAAATATTGGGGACTGGCACTGGATGATCATATAAACATTTGTTTTATTTATTAATTACAGGATAATCCTGGAGAAATGAAACCCTACTAATTGAGCTGTATACGCTGCCCCCAGGGTACCTTGGCCTTGCCTTTCACCAGCCAGATCACGGGATAATCTGGCTCAACGACAGGAAATGTTCCCTCGGCATCCGTGAAGTAAACCAGTAAATCCACCATACGCAGATCGGCGCTTACCCAGTCAAAAACCGGATTGAAATTAGTACCGCCTCCGCCATGAAATTTTTTCGGTGCCTCGAAGCTATCCCAGGTTTCATATTCCCACGGGGCGTCTTTATCAAGCGCCTGATCACAGGCCAATAACGTAATCCTGGCCTTGACCTGGCCTTTTATGGCATCGATTTCGCCCATGAACTCCTCTACTTCAGTCGCCGAGATAGAACCACTGGTATCCAGCGCAACGACTACATTCACCTGTGAACTACGCAGGCTGGGCAAGATAGCAGCGCCTTCACGTCGGGACGGACGAGAATAATTATAATCATCGCGTGCAACCGCCGTCATATAACGCGCCAACAACATCCGCCAGGGCAATTGAGGCTGTAATAAATGATCGACCATGCGCGCCATGGCGCCTGACATCTTGCCTGCCTGCATGGCCTGCTGTGCAGCACCTGCCATGCGTTGGCGCCACTGGATCGATAACTGCTCTTTTTCATCACCGTTTAAAGGGGGTGGCTGCTTCGCACCGCCGCCCAGATCTTCATCGAGTTCAGCCTCTTGCCCGGCACCTTCTCCCGTCGGTGTTTGTTGAGACTGGCCATTGCCATCCTGTGGTTCCTGTTGCTCCTGGCTCGCATCATTATCGTCATAGATATGCTGGTCTTCCGTCTGCTTGTTATCCATTTCATCTAATAACGGATACACTTCTTCTGCCGTCATGTCGTCGAATATATCCATATACAACGCATCGGGTGTTGGCACCAGGCCATCATTAATCAAGATCGGATTGATGGCGAAATCACAAGCCAGATCCCAACGGTGTTTGACTCGATGTTGCCGACGTGAAAAATGCGACAGCGCACAATGCAAGGCTTCATGCGCCAGGATAAATTGGGTTTGCTCCAGGCTTAGATCGCGGATGTAGTCTTCATTGTAATAAAATGTTTTGGCGTCGGTTGCCGTGGTTTTACACCAGCTCGGATTCGCCTTGAGCATGGGCAGGCGTAAAACCAGGGCACCAAGGAAGGGCTTGTCCAGTATCAGGCGTGTGCGTGCAGCACTGAGTTTGATGTCTATTTCTTCGCTCATTATGAAAATAGCATAACGTCCGCAACGGCCTTGGCCCAATTGGAAAACTGCGGCACAGTGAACAGATCCTGACCAATGGCGCGATGCATATCCGACACCAACATGACACCCATTTCACGTTGACGGAAGCGTCCCGCGTAATCCAGTATATGTCCCATCACGATCTGTGCATCACCTTCACCATTGGCCTTGATGGCTCGACCCACCAATGCCGAAGCAACCGCGTATTGCAGGTCCACTTCTTTAGGGACTTCAACCTCTTCACCCCGAACGATGGCATCGATGTCTGGCAGCTTGTCGAGATTTTCAACAAAGGCTGATAATTCGATTCCGGCGGCAGGGCCCACACAGGCCTGTAATGTACCCGTTAGGGCCTTGGGCGTGTCACCAAATTTATGCAGGGCACGATGGGCGAACTCCCAGGAACGCGGGGATGGAAAGGCCACCGGATTATGCGCAGGATCAAAGTCAAACAAGAGTTCAGGGCGAAAACGCAGGAACGCAATCAGACGTTCATCGATCGCGTTTTTATAAGCCCAGGCAACCCAGTCATCCAGGTTAATATCGACTTCAAAATGCGAAAAACGATTCGCCAGCGGAGCGGGCATACTATAGGTAACACCTCGGTCTCCCTGGCGATTACCTGCTGCAAAAATGGCCCAGCCTGCAGGGACTTCATAGGCACCCAGTTTACGATCCAGTATCAGCTGATAGGCTGCGGCAGAAACGCTCGGAGGTGCCGATGTTATTTCGTCCAAAAACAGGATACCAACCGGGCCATGACGATCATTATCCGGTAGCATGGAGGGAATCGCCCACTCTACCTGATTGTCACTACGAAAAGGAATGCCCCTGAGGTCGCTGGGTTCCATCTGCGACAGACGTATATCAACAATCGGCACAGCATGCCTGGCTGCGACCTGAGCTATCAATTGTGACTTACCCACGCCGGGTGGGCCCCATAACATAACAGGGGTGTGATGCCCGCTGTGGGTACTTAAAAATTCAGTTTCCAAGATGGAAAACAATTGTGCTGGGCGCATGTAACCTCCATGCCAAATGATTTATTGTCAAACTTTCGCGCCTGGATACGTGCCAGAAGCCACTGTGATGATCCTGATATCATATCAAAAAGGTGGGATATAAGGCGATTCTAATTTAGCGGGTGACACGACACGGGGCTCTTTTCATTCAGAATAATGACATTTTGATAAATATCCTGATTTATGTGGTAATTAGTAAAGATACTCACTAGATTTAAGCAGTAAACAAATAAAATATCCCGAATGGTATCGATGATGAACCCAACAACCTTACCCCGTATTCTGCATATCGAGGATAATCAGGATATCAAGGCCTTTGTCTTCAGTATTTTACAGGATATCGCCAGTATTTCGCATGCTTCCAGTCTTGCCACCGCGGAGGAAAAATTATCAAGCGAACAATTTGATCTGGTCATTCTCGATCTAGTACTGCCAGATGGTTCCGGACTTGATCTGATCAGAGAAATTAAATCATTAGACCCGCCCGTTGCGATCATCGTTCACTCTGCACATGAGCTGTCAGACACCATGAGTGGCGTCGACGCCGTACTTTCCAAACTGCATACAACAGAAGACGATTTACGCGAACTGGTACAAAAACTGACGACAACATAATCTCATATCGTCTTTAATAATCGGGCCACTTCACCCGTTTGCAGATAATGGCGGTAATCCCGTAAAATTTTGTCATGATCAAAGGCTAATGGAGGCAATGCGTCCAGGGTATAGACAGCCACATTTTTTGCATCGTCCATGGCCACGGGTACGCCGTGGGCACTGGCCACATAGACTGCACTCACCGTATGTCCCCTGCTATCACGCTGCGGATCGGAATACATCCCCAACAGTATCTTAAGCGTCACATCCAGGTCTGTCTCTTCGCGCGCCTCGCGTACGGCCGCCTGCTCCAGGGTCTCACCCACATCAACAAAACCGCCGGGTAATGCCCAGCCATAAGGTGGAAATTTACGCTCTATAAGAACAATGGGATTATCCTGACGATCTTGCATCTCAATAATAGTATCGACTGTTAATAAGGGTGTTACGGGTCTGTCCATCATAGTCTGTCTTTATTGTTTTCTGATAAATCGAATAATATGGCGTCGATCACGTTTGCCGGGTTTCTTTTCACTGTGCGGATGCATCTGTGCATCGAGTTTGTTTTGTAACGCGACTTCTTCACGCCTAACCTGGCTTTCGGGTGTCTCGGTATATAACAAGCTCGCTTCACGAGCCGGACCGCGCCTGTCATTGATCTTCTCAACTACGACAATAAACGCCTCCTTGCCACGCTGTATTTCCAGTCGGTCACCCACATGGACGCCTTTGGCCGGTTTGACCCGTTGACCATTGATATGTACTTTACCACCATTGACCGCCTCGGAAGCCAGGCCCCGCGTTTTAAAAAAGCGGGCTGCCCACAGCCATTTATCTACGCGTAAACCCGTTGGCCTTTCATCGTTCATTATGGCTACAAAAATCCTTCATATCTCGTGAGAATGGCCATTGTTAAGTGCCCATCTGCCAGTTTTGTATTTTCGTGTTTCCACTAATAGACGGCCCTATGATTCAATATAACCGCTATAATATTGAATAATATGGCATTTATCGGAAAAAACATAGATTTATATAGACGCATAGAAATATTCTGTGTTGCCGTCACCATGGTAATTATATACATTGACGATCCATAATTTCCCACATTCAACATAAGAGAGAATATCGATGAAACTGATACTACTTGGTGCACCAGGTGCAGGTAAGGGCACGGTTGCTAAACTGCTTACCAAAATTGATGGTTCTGTACAAATTTCAACTGGGGATATTTTGCGTGCTGCGGTTGCTGCGGGTACCGAGTTAGGTAAAAAAGCCCAGGCCGCGATGAAGGCAGGCGAGCTGGTTTCAGATGACTTGATCATGGGTATCATGGGCGAACGTCTAAAGGAAGACGATTGCAAGAATGGTTACCTGCTCGATGGTTTCCCTCGCACTATTCCCCAGGCCGAAGCACTCAAGGTATTACTGTCTGACATGGGCGAAAAGCTGGACGCAGTCGTGAATATCGATGTGCCACGTGAAGTCATTCTCGATCGCCTGACCACACGTCGTACCTGTGAAGACTGTGGCGAAATCTATAATGTAAAATCCAAGCCACCCAAAGAAGAAGGCAAGTGTGATAAATGTGGCGGCGCCGTTGTCCAGCGCGATGATGAAACCGAGGAAGCGATCAGCAATCGCCTCGATGTCTACAACGAGCAGACTGCACCTCTAGCCGGCTTTTATGAAAAAGAAGGCATGCTCCTGACCGTTTCAGCGACAGAAAGCGACGTGGTTATCAATTCTATTAAAAACAAGCTGGGAATCTGATTTTAAAAAATATCAGATGCCTAGCAAAAAGCCCGGTCCTTACCGGGCTTTTTTTATGATTATCTGCACAGAATCAGGCTTAACTTGACCTAGAACATCATGCGTTTTCAATAATCTGAAAACTGCACCACTGATTGGTTTCCATTCCTGCTGATAACTGTCAATGCGACTTCCAGTGAAACCGGCATTGCAGCCATCAAGGCCAAACTTGCCAGCTGATACTCGTATCACTGACCATAAAAAAGGCCCGATAGTCACCGGGCCTTTTTTATGGCAGACATTGCCGATCTAGATCATGCTTCAAAAGGATGTTTGAGGATAATAGTTTCTTCGCGGTCCGGGCCGGTTGAAATAATATCGATAGGCGCACCCACGACTTCTTCGATGCGTTTTAAATATGCCTTGGCATTGGCGGGTAAGTCATCATATATTTTTACACCAACTGTCGAGTCACTCCAGCCAGGCACCTCTTCGTATACTGGCACACATTCAGCAAAGGCATCTGCCCCAATCGGCGGCACTTCACGCAATGTCCCATCGTATTCGTATCCAGTACAAATCTTCAGCGTCACGAGTCCGTCCAGTACATCCAGTTTGGTTATGCACAGCCCGCTGATACTATTCACTCGAATAGAACGTCGCAAAGACACGGCATCAAACCATCCGCAGCGTCTTGCGCGGCCGGTGGTTGCTCCAAACTCATGCCCTTTAGTGGCCATATGCTCACCATCCGAGTCAGTCAACGCTTCACCGTCGTAGAGTTCCGTTGGAAATGGACCACTACCCACACGGGTAGTATAGGCCTTGGTGATACCCAGGATATAATCAATATCCATCGGCCCACTGCCACTACCACAAGC
>JGI24023J19991_10003217_pt1 | contig 11557 bp, 8 predicted proteins | sample Cruoilmetagenom1_FD_19991 | JGI IMG/M metagenome (IMG submission 19991)
GACTGTCGGTGATCGTCATGACCTCACGTTGGTACTTTTCCTTGTCAGCCGGTGGCGGGGTGATGTCCTGCCGGGTGACGGGGGCAAAGCCCTGGTCGGGTGTCGGCAGCGGGTTGGAAAAGGGACTGCTGGCGCGGACCTTTTCATCGGTATTACCCTGGCCCGCCTGGTTGGCCTGGGCCAGGTAATCGGCATCCTCGGGGGCCACATCGGTCTGGTTGTGGACCAGGGTGATCTCCATGGTATCGAGCTGTTTGGCATCGCTCATGTCTTCCAGGCTAAAGCTGACACCGAGGATAATAACGGCATGCAGGGCCATGGCAAAAAACATCATTACGCCCAGCCGGTCGTTATAACTGACCGAATGACGGCGTGGTAAGTGGGTGATCAGGGTGCTCATGTCAGGGTTTGGCGTGCATCAAGTATTGCGTGTTGATGTTTTAGAGTATGGCAAAACTCACCGCTTTGGGAAATACGAACAGGTAAAAGTTTGCATTAGTTTATTTTGCTGACGCGCAGATTGCCGGGGGGCGTGATGAAGTTCACCCGGGCCTGCATTTCCGGGGTGATATGGATGGCGCCAGTATCATCCACCAGCATCACCGCACGGATACCCATTCGTCTGGCGATACGCCGCCAGTCTTTCGGCCCGGCTACAAACAGGGCCGTGGCGGCGGCATCGGCCGTGCCGGCATCCGGGTGAATCAGGGTGACCGAGCGGGTGCCCTGGGCGGGGTAACCGGTGCGGGGATCGATAATGTGGTGGTAGCGCCTGCCCTCATACTCGTAAAAGCGTTCATAGTCCCCCGAGGTAAAGACACTCTCACCATCTTTTACATCCAGCGTGGCCAGCACGGCCTGTTTTTTACGCGGGTCGCGAATACCGACTCGCCAGGGACGTTTGCCGTGTTGGCCAATGGCCTTGAGGTCACCGCCGGTGTTGACGATGGCATTGCTGATGCCGTGATTCTTCAACAGTGTCATGATTTGTTCGATGCCATAACCTTTGGCAACACCCCCGAGATCGAGTTTGACGTGGGGGTTACGGCTTTTCATGCGCACATTTTCGATGCTGATGTCATCCATGCGCGGCTTCTGGGCGAGCAGGGCTTTGATTTTTTCGGCGGCAGGCGGCGGACCCTTTGGCAGGTCATCACTGTGAAACCCCCACAGACCAATTAATTCGCTGATGGCCGGGTTAAACAGGTGGTCGCTGGCGATGGCAAGTTCTCTCGCTTTTATGATGGGGCCGAGTACAGAAGGATTGGCGGAAAAAGGGGCCGTGGTTTGCAGAAGCATATTCATGCGGCCCATGGGGCCGGGTTGCCAGGCATGCCAGGCGTAGTGCATGTATTGCAGGTCTTTTTCGACTTCCTTGATGACGCTGTCGGCCTTGTCTTTCTCCACACCCCAGAAGCTAATGTCGATCAGGGTGCCGAAACTGAACAGGGTCGTACGATATTCTTTTGCTGCCGGTTGGCAGCCGAGCAGCAGGCCGACAAACAGGGCGAGTAACAGGGGTGACTTCAGGAATACCGGCATGGCTTGAGCTTATCTTCTTTTGCTGAGATGGACTTCGATACGATCAAAGAGTGTGGCGCTGATATTGAGATCATAAAACTTGTCCAGTTCGCGGATACAGGTCGGGCTGGTGACATTGATTTCGGTGAGATAAGCACCGATGACATCGATACCGACAAACAACAGTCCCTTTNCCCTTAATACGGGCGCCACCTGTTCGCAAATCCAGTANTCCCGNTCGGTCAATTCCACNCCCACCCCCTCACCCCCGGTGGCCAGGTTGGCGCGGGTTTCCCCNTTGGCCGGGATGCGNGCCAGGGCATAGGGGATGGGTTCACCGTCAATCAGCAGGATCCGTTTGTCACCCTGGCTGATCTCGGGGATATAACGCTGCGCCATGATGAGGCGGCTGCCGTTGTGGGTCAGGGTTTCGATAATGACATTGGTATTGGGGTCGGCCTGCTGCACCCGAAAAATAGATGCGCCACCCATGCCTTCCAGTGGCTTAAGAATGGTATCGCCTTGTTCCTTTATAAATCCCTGCAATTGTGCCTTGTTACAACTGATCAGGATGGGCGGGGTGCACTGCGGAAAATGGGTGGTATAGAGTTTTTCGTTGGCATCGCGCAGGCTTTGCGCCCGGTTGACGACCAATACCCCGGCCTGTTCGGCCAATTCCAGCAGGTAAGTACTGAAGATGTAATCCATATCGAAGGGCGGATCCTTGCGCATCAGGATGGTATCCAGTTCCGCCAGGGGCCGGATGTGCGCTTCACCCAGTTGGTGCCAGTTCTGAGGATCGGCCTTGACCGTCAGGGGGCGCATGCTCGCCTGGGGCCGGTTATCGATCACCAGCAGATCCGCTTGTTCCATATAATAAAGTTCGTAGCCACGGGCCTCGGCCTCCAGCAGCATGGCCAGGGTACTGTCCTTTTTATAATTGATGGACCCGATGGGGTCCATGATCACACCAAGTTTGATTGTCATCGTCACACGTTAACGGTTTCGGCTTTTGTCTGGCAAGGGGTATAGTACTCTATCATGGTGATATTACCGGATTCAGTTGGTCTGTCAGCGTTCAGGGCAAGGCGCGCCTCGCAGTGAATGGCCCGGTCCTTCACAAGAGGCGCAACGCTGCCATGGATGCTGACAGACCAACCCTTCGGGCGCTCCTGTGGTGTCCCGCGGCGGCGTTGCAGTGCTTGACAAGGACCGTGCCATTGCCTGCACACTGCGTCTTGACGCGAAACACCACAGAAACGCTGAACCCGGTAATACCACCATGATAGAGTACCAATTGAGATTGATAATTATTACCTTTAAATAATTAAGGATTAAGCAAGTTAACCCTTTTTGCATATTGAAACCCATGTGAAACACGACATTACTAATTATGTGGATTAATATTGTACACTTTCCACATTTAAGTAGTAGTGATGCCCGTAAGGTGCATTATAATGGCCGGGTTAAAAAGGCTGGACAGACACTACTGTATCCAATTATTGTATATAATATGGGTACTTAGCAGGGGTTTTTCGAATAAATATTAGAAGTTGGGCTAATTTTCATTAAAAATCAGATGGTTAACAACTAAATAAATACTCAGGTATGGAACTCGCAGAGCAAGCAATGACAGATTTTTATGACGGGCTGAAAGTGATGGTCATAGATGACAGCAAGACCATTCGCCGCACGGCCGAGACATTGCTGAAAAAAGTGGGTTGTGAAGTGATTACGGCAACAGATGGATTTGAGGCCCTGGCGAAGATTGCCGACCACCGACCGAATATTATTTTTGTCGACATCATGATGCCAAGGCTGGACGGATATCAGACCACGGCATTGATAAAGAATAACAAACTGTTTAAAAAGACTCCGGTTATCATGCTTTCGAGCAAGGACGGTCTGTTTGACAGGGCACGCGGACGGATCGTTGGTTCAGAGCAGTACCTGACCAAGCCGTTTACCAAAGAAGAGTTATTGGGGGCAATAAAAAAACATGTCACACGTTAATAAAGTGGCAGTAAACAATAAGATACTGGTTGCCAATGTGCGAACCAGTATGCCACTAGATAGAATTGCGAGGAACACGAAATGGCGCGCGTACTGATCGTTGATGATTCGCCCACTGAGGTACATGTTTTACGGACCATTCTCGAAGAGAATGGACATCAGGTTACATCGGCTGATAATGCAGAAGACGGGATAGCCGTTGCCAAGCAACAAAAACCCGATTTGGTTTTAATGGATGTGGTGATGCCGGGCATGAATGGGTTTCAGGCTACCCGTGCATTGACGAAAGATGAAGAAACCTCATCCATACCGATTATTATCGTCACCACCAAGGATCAGGAAACGGATCGGGTGTGGGGACTGAGGCAGGGTGCAAAAGATTACATATCCAAACCGGTGATGGCTGAAGAACTGGTTAGCAAGATCAAGATGATTCTTGGAGGTTAAAGGGAAGTGGCAGCCGTGGCAGAGACCAATCCACTGTTTGATTTGTTACGCGACATTGAGACGCGTAGCCGCAGCAAGGCCCTGGGACTGCCCCAGCAGGAAGAGTTGCGTCAAAGCTGGTCCGGTATCGGCTTTCGGATGGGTGATGTGCGACTGGTTGCCCCGTTTGGTGAAGTCAGTGAAATTCTGACCCTGCCGACCCTGACCAGGGTACCCAGCGCCAGGCCGTGGGTCATGGGCCTGGCCAATGTGCGCGGGACTTTATTACCGATTCTTGACCTTGCGATGTTTATCGAAGGCAGGAAAACACCGCTTCACTCACGCACCCGATTGATGGTCGTCAATCAGAAGGGTGTCATGGCCGGTGTGGTGGTGGATGAAGTATTTGGTTTACGACATTTTTATGAGGAGGAGCAAACGGACATGTTCCCCCAGATATCGCAACAATTGATGGAATATCTCGGTGGGGCCTACCAGCAGAATGATATCTACTGGGGTATCTTCAGTATGTTGCAGCTGTGTCAGGATCCGCAGTTTGCTGAAGTGGCATCCCGGGCATAGTTTTATAGTTTTAAAGAATAATAAAATAAAAAAACACGACGGCGCGTGAAAGAGTTTGTTTTGCAGGGTGGCCTGGTGAGCCAGGTGTAATGAAGGTATCAGGAGCGGAATCATGAGTTTATCAGGTAAAGCGCTGTTCGGTGACATGCCATTGGGTCGTACCATGGTACTGGTTATCGTGCTATTAATTGTGTCTGTATTGGCGATGGGTTTTTACTTTATCTTAAGTGCTGAACAGGATCGCAAGGACAAGACCTATATTTCCAAAATCGGTGAACAACAGGTACTCTCGCAAGAGATTGCAAAACTGGCCTCACAGGCTGCACGTGGTGATGTGGTGGCGTTTAAGCTGCTGCAAGGTGCGCGTGACGAATTTGAAGAAATCCTCAATTATCAAAAGCAGGCAACACCGGAACTGGCGAGTGGTGAAATGGGTTCATTACACGANCTCGACAAGTTGTGGNCCGGTTATCGGGACAATGTCGATATTATCCTCAAACGCCGTGACGTAGTTTCCTCCATGCGTTCCTATATCACCGGGATCAATGAACAGATTCCTACCCTGCTGGCGTTGTCGGATGAGGTGGTGGCCAGTATGGCGCAACTCGGCGCCAAGCCGGATCAGGTTTATATTGCCACCCGTCAGTTGATGTTGATGCAACGTATCTCCAGTAATGTGAGTCGGGTCTTGGACGGGGGTGAAGGTGCGGTAACGGCGGCTGACCGCTTCGGCCGTGACGCCGCCCTGTTTGGCCGTGTAATTCAGGACATGTTGCGCGGTAATACTCGCCTGCGGATTGAAAAGATCACTGCCTCGGGTGCCCGTGCCAAATTACAAGAGGTTTCCAAACAGTTTGCCGAGATTCGTAATCAGGTCGGGGCGATTCTGGAACGCTCACCGGAAATGTTCCAGGTCTCGGGTGCGGCCGAAGAGGTCCTTGCTTCATCTGGGGGGCTGTTGAAAAAAATCTCAGACGTGTTTGCCGCCTATGAAGAAACCGCCGAGGGCCGCTTCATGCCGGTGTTGGCGAACATCTTTGGTATTGCTTCATTATTACTGGTTGCCTTGTTGGGTTATCTCTACTTGTATGACTCACGGCGTCGTTTGACCCAGACAGAGTCGCAACGTCGTCGTACGGAAGACACCAACACCCGTAACCAGGAGGCGATTCTGCGACTGCTGGATGAAATGGGTGACCTGGCCGATGGTGACCTGACGGTAACGCGACGGTAACCGAAGATATCACCGGCGCGATCGCCGACTCTATCAACTACGCCATCGACGCCTTGCGTAATCTGGTTGAGGCGATTAACGATACAACGCAACAGGTATCCACGGCCGCACAACAGACCCAGGCCACGGCGATGCATCTGGCCGAGGCGAGTGACCATCAGGCGCAACAGATTACCGATGCGAGTAGCGCGATCAACGAAATGGCCGTATCCATTGAAGCGGTCTCCTCTCACGCCAGTGAGCTGGCCGACGAAGCGAACAAGTCGGTGAGTATTGCGGGCCGTGGCGCGGAGGCGGTACAAAAGACCATCCACGGTATGGACACCATTCGTGAACAGATCCAGGAAACCTCCAAACGTATCAAGCGACTGGGTGAAAGCTCGCAGCAGGAAATCGGTGACATCGTTGAGTTGATTAACGATATTGCCGAACAGACCAACATCCTCGCCCTGAACGCGGCCATCCAGGCCGCCATGGCCGGTGAAGCCGGACGTGGTTTCGCGGTGGTCGCGGACGAAGTTCAACGACTCGCGGAACGTTCCGGTGATGCGACCCGACAGATTGAAGCGCTGGTAAAAGGGATTCAATCCGATACCAAGGAAGCGGTAAATTCCATGGAAGAAAGTACTTCCGGGGTGGTCGCGGGTGCGCAACTTGCGCAGAATGCGGGTGAGGCACTGGAAGCGATCGAAAATGTATCCTCCCACCTTGCCGATCTGATTCGAAACATTTCCGACTCTGCCTCGCAACAGGCGCGGGCGGCGACCAATATTTCTGAAACCATGAATGTGATTCAGGAGATTACGACCCAGACCTCTGCGGGTACAAATGAAACGGCGGCCTCGATTGGTAACCTGGCCGAGTTGGCCAATGAGCTTCGCCATTCGGTTGCAGGCTTCAAGTTACCGAACTAGTTGCGGGAGTAACAACGGACCATGGCCATGCCGGAACAAAAACAAGGCAGCGATCCCTGGCGGCTCAGCCAACTGAGCCCAATGGACGATGCCGAGTTACAGCGTTGGATAGACCTATTGGAGCAACGCACCGGTATTTGTTTGCCCAAAGAGCGTCAATCTTTCCTCTTGACCAGTTTGGCGATACGCATTCGTGAACTGGAATTGGCCGATTATGCCGCGTACTACCAGTATCTCAATCAAGGCGTGCAAGGTGAGCTGGAATGGGAACTGCTGGTCGATCGCCTGACCGTCCATGAAACCCGCTTTATACGCGACGAACATGCCCTGTCCCTGCTCAGCCGACATTGCCTGCCGGAATTCCAGTTATCTGCGGATAAAGACAAGGCATTCAATGTCTGGAGTGTCGGTTGTGCCACCGGCGAAGAGCCTTATTCCCTTTCCATGGTCATCGATGATTATCTTGAGCAGGCGGGGCGCTCTTTTGATTACCATGTGCTGGCGACGGACATCAGTCTGGCCTCATTGATTACGGCCCAGTGGGGTATCTATCCCAATAACCGTGGCAAGAATTTATCGACAGCCTTTCGCGAGCGCTATGTCCAGCAACACGATAATTCACACTTCAAGGTCAATAAGGCGATACGTGACAAGGTAAAATTTTCCCAGTTTAACCTGCTCGGTCTGGACAAGGCCGAGATCCCCTTGATGGATATTATTATTTGCCAGAATGTCCTGATCTATTTCAGGCAGGATAGCCGCAAGACCATGCTCGATCATCTGGTTCGGTTTCTCAAACCCGGTGGTATGTTGATCCTGGGTGCAGGTGAAGTTTTTAACTGGAAAAATCCCCTGGTCAAAAGTTTCGAATTTCCATCCACGCTGGCCTTCAAACGGCTTGACGCAGCAGGCGAACAAAGCAAGGCGGTATCCCAATGAGTGCCGATCAAAGCCAGCTGGATCTGAATACCCTGCAATGGGTCAAATCTGAAATCGACACAACCCTGAAACAGGCGCGTGCGGCACTCGAGCTGCATGTCGAATCACCGGGTGACAGCAGCCAGTTAAAACTGATTACCAATTGTCTTCATCAGATCCGCGGTACCCTGCAAATGGTGGAACTGTATGGTGCGTCCATGCTGGCAGAAGAGCTGGAATATCTGGCCAGTGACATCGCGGAACAAAGAGTCGAAGGCCGCGACGATATCTATGAAGTCATGATGCAGGCCATGTGGCAATTGCCTGATTACCTGGAACGTCTGCAGTCCGGTTATAAAGATATTCCCATGGTGTTGTTGCCCTTGTTGAATGATCTGCGTGCCGCACGCGGTCAGGCCCTTTTGAGCGAAAGCGCCCTGTTTACCCCGGATCTGGATGTCGATGCGCCGGTTTCTTCTACGGTGAGTAATGAATCATTGCCGGTGTTGGCAAAAAAACTGCGCCATACCTATCACCTTGGCCTTCTCGACTGGTTCCGGGAGCGTGATACCAAAGGCGGCTTAAAGAAACTCGATGCGGTTATAGAAAAACTGCGTGAGTCGGCCAATGATGCCGAGGTTAATCGCGTGCTCTGGTCGGCCAGTGGTGTCCTTGAGGCATTGAAACAGGGCGGTATTGAAACCAGTGTCGCTGTTAAGTTATTAATGGGGCAAGTTGATCGGCAGATCAAAAAGATCATTGATCACGGTGAATCGGCGCTGGCCGATGAACCACCGGCCGAGCTGGAAAAAAATCTGCTTTATTACGTCGCCAGTGCCTCATCAGCGGGTGAGCGCGTCAATGAGCTGAAAGAAAAATTCAAACTGGCCGACGCCTTACCCGATGCCGAGACCCTCGAACAGGCACGGGTCGACCTGACCGGGCCGAATGCCGAGTTGATGCAGACGGTTTCCACGGTCTTGCTGGACAACCTGTTGCAGGTNAAGGATGCGCTGGATGTGCTGGTGAGGGTGGAGGAAAAAGACTTAAGNAAGCTGNCGGCCCTGGCCAATGACCTGAGTCAGGTTGCCGATACNCTCGGCATGCTTGGGTTTGGTAAACAGCGCCAGACCATTCAGGAGCAGATTGTTGTTTTGAAANCGATCGCCGCGGGTGACAAGCCGCTTGACGAAGCTGAATTAATGGANGTTGCGCATGCCTTGTTGTCAGTCGAAAACCTGTTGCAGGGCAATGCGGTCATNTCAGCNGATNCCGNTAGTGATCGGTCACAGGAACTGACCGCGGAGACNCAGCAACATCAATTAATCGATTCCGTGATGACCGAGGCCCGGGCAAATATGGCCAAGGTAAAAGANNCCCTNAGCCTGTATATCGATATGCCGCGCAATACCAGCTTGATCACCGANGTGCCTGGCTTGCTCGATCAGATTCGTGGCAGCTTTGAAATACTGGATATGCATCGACCAGCGGAACTGATGGATGGTTGCCGCGACTATATCCAGACCGCCATGATCGATGCGAAGCGTAGCCAGGATCCGGCGCAAATGGATGCCCTGGCCGATGCCATTAGCAGTATCGAATACTTTATGGATTCAGTGGCGGGGCAGTGGGGTAATCCCGATTCGATATTAAACGTTGCCGAAGAAAGGCTGGCCTTTATCGGTGTGGGAGTCGATGCCGGGGCCACTGATGAAACCGAGGCCGTTGAAGAGGATGACACCGCTACCCTGAGTGATTTGGTGACGACGGAAGAAACGATTCCGCACACGGATGACACCATGATCGATCTGGGCTCGCCTGATTTCGAAACTGCCCAAGATGACAGTGTCGAAATGATGGATATCGATCTGTCCGACATGTCCACCGCAGAGTTGTCACTGGCCGATTTCGAAAAGGAACTTGCGCAACAAGAAGGTGAAGACACACAGAGCCATACCCAGGAGATTGAACTGGATGGCTCGGTGATCTCAATGGATGAGCTGTCGGGTGACTTATCGCTGGACGAGACAGATCAACTTGATAGCATCTCAAACGATACCCATGAGATTGATTTTGACAGTTCTGTTCCGGAGCTGGACAGTACCATCGAGTCGGCAACTGTCGCAGAACCAGGTGAAAATACCTCGAACGATACCCAGGAAATTGATTTTGATAGCACTGTTTTGACGCTGGATAGCTCGCTTGAGCTCGACACAGCTGGCGAAGCAGAAGGCAACACGGCAAGTGATATTGAGGAAATCGATTTTGACAGCGCCTTGCAGGAACTGGATGCTTCTATCGATGCTTTCGAGAATAAGGCGGTCATCGATAGCGAGTTAACGGAAAATACCTCGAATGAAACCCAGGAGCTCGAGTTTGATAGCGCCCTGACCGAGGTGGACAACTCACTTGAGTTAGCGCCTGTTGAGACGGTTGAGTCCGGACTGGCCGACATCGAGGAGCTGACACTGGAGCCGGTACTTGAGGAAAGCAAGCCGTTACCAGAGGTAACACCGGCAAAAAAGTTGACCCCGCCGGTATCGACGGCTGAAATAGAATCACAGTTGAACGCATGGTATCAGGATGCCGGCAACAAAAAACTCTCTCGTAAGCTACAAAAAGACATCAAGTCCATAAAGCAATTCAGCAAAGAGACGGATCAGGAAGACGTTTCCAAGATTGCGAAGGACATGATCGCCGTGATCAAGGCAGTGCAGGATGGAGAATCGGAGTTGACCGATGATATCCGTAATATCCTGCAACTGGCCAATGTCACTATGACTGAATTGTTTGATGCTGATGCCTTGCCCGAAGCCAAGGTAGCGGCTGCCGAGGACGACTCGCGTGATGCCGTCAAGCTTACGGTTGTTGAAGACATCGAACCGGCCAAAGCTGCCGCAAAAGAGATTAGCCTGCCTGAAGAGATCGATGATGAGATCACCGAGATCTTTATCGAAGAAGCCAGGGAAGAACATGCCAATATCACTCGTCTGTTACCGATCTGGAGTGCCGATACCTCTGATGAAGAATCCCTGCAAGAACTGAGACGTTCGTTTCATACCTTGAAGGGCAGTGGTCGACTGGTCGGGGCCAGTGATGTCGGCGAGTTTGCCTGGGCGTTTGAAAATATGCTTAACCGGGTGATCGATAAGACCATAGAACCCGGCCCGGTGACGTTTGATTTAATGCAGCAGGCCATCGATACCTTGCCCGGCCTGCTGGAAATGTTTGTCAACGGTGACAAACCGGGGCAGGACATTTTTGCCCTGATGGAGCAGGCTGAAGCCCTCAGCCAGGGTAAAGATGTCTCGACAGGGCAGGACACCACCGCAACGCCAGAGCAAGATAGTGGCGATGCAACATTAATTCTGGAGGCCGAGGATGATGCTCATCTTGTTCCGGCCGTTGATGAAACCTTGCTGGGTATTTATCGCAAGGAAGTCGAGAGTCATCTGGCATCACTGCACAGCTATATCGAAGGCTGGCGGGACGATATTGAGCGGGGCGTCAGTTCCAAACTGATCCGCGCAGTACATACCATGACCGGGTGTTCAAGAACGACATCTGTGGCAACGTTGGCAGAGTTATTTGGAGAAGCCGAAAAATATATTAAACAGCTTGAAACCAGCCGTACTCCCTTATCGAAAGAAGCGGTAAGAATGTTGATTGGCAGTATCGATTTCGTCGAGCAGACGCTTGCGGTGCTGGACAAGCCGGGCACGGTCTTGCCGGACAACCAGGCCTTGCTGCTCGAGATCCGGGCCTTGCATGAAACAGAACTGGCAGAAGATGAGCCAACGGTGGGTGAATCCAATATCACCAAACTGCAACCCATTATCAATAAACCCCGTGAATCAGATCGTACACAAGCTGATTATGATGAAGAGTTGTTAAGTATCTTTATCGAAGAAGGGACCGAGATACTGGATGAAAGTGATCAGACCCTGCA
>JGI24023J19991_10003222_pt1 | contig 11549 bp, 8 predicted proteins | sample Cruoilmetagenom1_FD_19991 | JGI IMG/M metagenome (IMG submission 19991)
CGGGCTTGATTTTGCAATTTTTTCCTCAACTTTTACAGAGTTTATAGCCATACAGTTTGGACAGCGTTTGAATGAAGCAGGAAAACTCTGTTTACATTTTTGACAAAGATAGGAGAAGAGCAGGTCTCCCTCTTCAAAGCCATTTTCCCTTGCCCTTGCCAACATATCCAGGCTAAATATATNACTTTTGTACATTGGCTTCTGGAGATAACCTTTTGCATAGTAAAGGGTATGCAGCTTCTCATTGGATGCGATTATATCTAAATCGAGTTGTGAATTTGGTAAGTACCAAAGTATGTCTATGAGCTCTTTTATGCGTTCAGGATCAATGTGATCCCACGCAACCTTTGTGTCAAAATGTAAAAGTGCCGTGATGATATGTCTATAAAGTGATGGCTCGGTTTCAAGTAAGGCAGTGAGTCTACTCACTTTATTTTCAATAGCTAATGTTTTATTGCCAAGCATCTCTGAAAACTCCAAGAATCTTTCAAGTTCAGAAGTGTCTTCACCTTGTATCTTTAGCGGTTCGAGTATCTCTCTGGCTTTTTCATAGTTATGCAAAGTTTCATACACGATACCAAGTTCGTACAGTACCTGTGTATTGCGGGGTTTTTTACGTAAGATCTCTATATAAATAGATCTTGCCCGTTCCAAAAAACCTGCATGAAGATAGGTACTTCCCAAACGTTCCATGAGTTCAGCCTCTCCTGTTTCAGCAGAACCATGTTTGATAAGGTAAAGATAAAGACTAATGGATTTTGGATATTCGCCTGCATTTTCAAAAGCTTTGGCAAGAAGGGCCAAGGGTTTGAACATACTGGGTTCAAAAGGCATATCAGAGGTATCGAGTGCACACTCTGCAGAGTCAAATTTTTCTAAAAATTTAAGAAGATTCCCTTCTTCTTTCTGTTGGCTGTAGAGCCCCCATCCATGTGTCACCAGNGCAATGATAAGGCTAATGACAATGATGAGTAAAATACTAAAAAGTGGGTCATCATAGGATGGTAATATATATTCCAAAATAGTCCTTATTATGTTTTCTGTTTAGATTATATCTAATTAGATATAATGTTGAAATGATAGATAATGCCTCGATAGAATCTCTAAAAAACAGTATTGATATAGTTGACGTGATAGGCGGTTTTATAGAACTGCGAAAAGCTGGAGCAAACTATAAAGCAAACTGTCCTTTTCATGGTGAAAAAACACCCTCTTTTGTAGTGAGCCCGAGTAAACAGATCTACCACTGTTTTGGCTGTGGTGTAGGGGGAGACAGCATCAAGTTCGTGATGGAACTTGAAAAACTCTCTTACCCTGAAGCCATAGAAAAACTGGCTTCTATGCATAACTTTTCACTTACTTATACCAAGGGAAGTTCAGACTATTCGGATGCAAAACGCGTGCTTGAAGCCATAGGACAATGGTATACGAAAAATCTCAACCGTAATGAAACAGCGATGAAGTATTTGTTAGATAGAGGTGTGTCTCAAAGCTCTATAGAAAATTTTGAAATTGGTTACGTCCCAAGCGGTCAGGAAGTGATGGGCTTTTTACAAAGTGCTTTGCTCCCTTTACCTAAAGCAGCAGAAGCTGGTGTCATCGCACAGAGTGAAAACGGGCAGGGGTATTATGCACGTTTGGTAGAGCGGATCACTTTTCCTATCTATTCTGCTTCTGCATCCATTGTTGGTTTTGGTGGCAGGACGATAAGCAACCATCCTGCCAAGTATATCAACTCTCCACAAACAAAACTTTTTAACAAGTCACGTCTTTTGTATGGGTATCATTTAGCCAAAGAGAGCATTTATAAAAATAAAAAGATCATCATTTGTGAAGGTTATTTGGATGTCGTAATGTTCCATCAAGCAGGCTTTAAAGAGGCTGTTGCGGGTATGGGTACAGCCCTTACCACAGAACATTTACCTATGCTTAGAAAAGGTGACCCCAAAGTCATCCTTGCCTATGACGGAGACAAAGCAGGAGTGGCTGCTGCACTGAAAGCGGCACAGATGTTATCAGTGGCTGGCTTTGACGGAGGTGTGGTACTTTTTCCTGATGGACAAGACCCTGCAGATCTTATAGCAAAAGGGCAGAGTGAGACTGTTGCTAAGTTACTTCGTGAAGCCAAACCTCTCATCCCTTTTGTGTTGGAAATGATAGCTTCTATGTATGATCTGCGTGATCCTAGAGCGAAAGAAGCGGCTTTTGGTGCCGTTAAACAATATATAGATACCTTAAGTCCTATCATTAAAGATTCATATATTCCTACAGCGGCTACGGTGCTTGGCCTTTCCCCTTCTTTTTTTGGGAAAGAGACACAGCCTGCAGCTGCAAGAGAGAACTTCTCCCACAAAAGAGATGATGTGGCACAGCTAAGCATTTTAAAAACACTTATAGAACAACCCTCTCTTATAGACAATGTTCTCTCTGTGATAGATGTTGATATGTTTGGCGGATATGCAGGGCTTTTCTCTGCACTCATACAAGGGGAGAGTGAACATCCGGGTCTCGTAGGATTAAGTGTGGATGAGAGTTTTGCAGTGATGAGTGAAACTGAACTTAATAACGCACTACGTAATTTTCTCATTAAACATTATGACCTCAAGTTAAAATCTATCGCATCCTCTCAACAGATCCCTTTTGAAAAGAAAAGTTTTCTCATTCGTAAGATTAGAACAGATATAATCCCTAGATTAAAAAAAGGTGAACTGGTCGCATATGACCCTTCATTGTAAATTAAAGGAAATAAAATGGCAACAGCATCAGCAAGACATATACTTGTAAACGACGAAGCGTTCTGTAACGAACTAAAAGAGAAGATAAATGCAGGTGAAATGACATTTGCACAAGCTGCTCAAGAGAATTCTACTTGTCCATCAGGTGCAAACGGTGGAGAACTGGGTACATTTGGTCAAGGTCAAATGGTACCTGAGTTTGACAAAGTCGTATTTAATGACGAAGTAGGTGTGGTTCATGGACCGGTACAAACACAGTTTGGTTACCACCTTCTTGAAATAACAGAACGTTCATAAAACTACGAGGTGGCCTATCCACCTCACTACATTTGGGGAATTAGCTCAGCCGGGAGAGCGCTTCGCTGGCAGCGAAGAGGTCGACGGTTCGATCCCGTTATTCTCCACCAGTTTAATCCATTTACACGTAAAGATATCGTTTTATTTTTTTAGTGGGTGTTTTGATAAAGGGCTCTTTTTGCTCTATGACTTTTTTAATACGTGAGAATGAAGATACCTTCTCATTGACCTCACTCTTTATCTCTTCAAGCAGCTTATCTACTTTTTCATGCATTTTTGTCTCAGACTTTTTACTGACACCAAGTACTTCATCTACTAGATCATAATCAAGATGAACCCGTGCACAGAGTGTTCCGTTGTCATCAAATACCAGTGAGTCTGCAACAAGGCTATGTGCATTGATCTCAGCCTCTATCTGCTCAGGATAGATGTTCTCACCGCTAGATCCTACAATGATATTTTTGGCTCTTCCACTCATGAAAAAATATCCATCTTCATCCATGTACCCTATATCCTCTGTGTTGAACCACCCCTTTTCATCTATCACTTCCTTGGTCTTTTCAGGATCTTTATAGTACCCCATCATAATATTGGGTCCTTTTGCCCAGAGTGTACCATTCCCTTTGCTGTCAATATCTCTAAGTTGTAGTTCTGTACCAGGTATGACCGGTCCAATGGCTTTGTATTTTGTGCCAGAAGGATTGGTTCCTGCCAGAAATGGTGCGGTTTCTGTTAACCCATACCCAATACAATAGGGGAATTTTGCCTCACGTAGGAATTTCTCAACGATAGGTGATACTCCCGCGCCTCCAATTCCAAAAAATTTGATATTACCTCCAAAAGTCTCTTGAAGTTTTTTGCCAGCTATACGGTTTAATTTTCTTCGTATGAAAGGAATGGCGTAGAGTGTTTTAATAAAGATATTTTTTTGGAAGTTAGGCAGGATCTTATTTTTATATATTTTCTCTATGATCAAAGGTACGGTCAGCATGAAGCTTGGTTTGACGGTTGCCATTGCCTTAATAAGTATGGTTGGTGTAGGAAGTTTTTGTATATAATAAATGGATGCCCCGTTCAAAATAGGGATGACCATTCCCACCGTACATTCATAGGTGTGTGCCAATGGTAAAACGGAAAGGAATTTATCTTCAGGGTAAATATCTACAACCTTTTGGGATGCGGTAGCATCAAAAACAATATTCTTATGACTTAGCATAACACCTTTTGAACTTCCTGTAGTCCCCGAGGTATAAATGATGGCTGCAAGATCCTCTTCTTCAATAGAGGGGTTTTCAGATTTTTTTTCACTTTTACTCAGCTTGTCTATGGCTTTATTGATATGCCCACCACCTTTTTCTAATACATTTCCTATTTTTGATCTTCTGGAAAGCTTATCCAATACCTTTATGTTGTCTGTTATCACAAGTAGTTGCATAGAAGGAGGTTGGGTCTCATCAAGAAGGGTTTCAAAAAGTTTTTGAGAAATAAATGCAGCTTTACATTCAGCATGGGTGGCAATATGCAGGGCTTCAGAGGTATGAAAATCTGGCAAGATAGGTACTATGACAGCTCCCATGGTCGTTACAGCAAAGTANATAGCACTCCAATTTGGCATATTTTCACTATAAAGAGCCACTTTATCGCCACGTTTGATACCGTGAGCATGAAGTACTTCTTGTATGGTATGGACTTTTTCTGAAAGTGCTTTGTAACTGACNGTATCTCCATCAACAAATTGTACAGAAGGCATGTCAGCGTAGGTCTCTATACTGTATTTAAAAAGTGCTTGGAGGGTCAGTTTAGGTAGTTTTATAAAAGGTTTTTGCATGTATTCTCTCTGTTTTGAATTCATATATTTTCAATATGATAACATCATATACTGGAAGTTATAGATTATTGATGTGAACAAATATTGATATGTTAACATTTCAGTTCTCAAAATAAATATTTTAGATAAACTATGACACTATCGAAGAACAAGGTATCGTCCATATGACTATTTCATACAAACACTTCTATGCTATCACACTCTCAGTTTCGTTACTTTTTTTATCTGGATGTGGTGAAGATAATATAAAGAAGCCTATCGTCAAAGAAGAAAAACCTTTAGCAGTTAAGGTACATACTCTCAAAAAAGAAACATATCCTATTTGGGTAGATTTTTCTGCTAAAACACAAGCTGTCGATGAGGTGATGGTGATTTCTCGTGTCACTGGTGAGTTGGAAAAATCTTTGTTTAAACCAGGGGATAGCGTAAAAAAAGATCAAATACTGTTTACTATAGATAAGCGTGAATATCAGGCACAGTGGGAAGAAAAAAATGCCATTTTAGAAAGAGACAAAGCTAGCCTTGAATTAGCTGTGGCGAATGTAAAACGCTATGAGCCTTTAGTTAAAGAGCAGTTAGCAGCCAAAGAACAGTTGGATGAACTTGTAGCGCAACAAAAACAACTTGAAGCAACTATACGTGCAGATAAAGCAGCATTAGAGGCCGTATCACTTGACTTGGAATATTGTAATGTAAGAGCAAGTATTTCAGGACAGATAGGGAAAGAGCTTGTACTGATAGGAAATATTGTAGATAAAGGTACTGAACTTGCTACGATTGTACAAACAGAATTTTTATATGTAAACTTTAACCCCTCTGCCAATGAAGTAGCTCTCATTAAAAAGTATAAATCAGAAGAAAAACCAAAAGTAAAAGTGGTGCTTAAAGGTGAACGAGGTTTAGACTTTACTTTTGATGGTCAGATAGACTTTATAGATAATGTCAGTAATACTTCAACAGGTACTGTAGCGATGAGAGCGAAGATAACAAATAAAGATTTACTTCTTTTCCCTGGCACATTTGTAGAGTTGAAACTATTTGTAACAGATAAGGTACCTGTTATTGCAGTACACCCCGACCAAATTGCACAAAGCCAACAAGGACAGTATGTGTATGCTGTTACTAAAGAGAATAACATTAGCAAAAGACAAGTAAAAACGAATTATACCAATAACGATTTTGTGATGATTAGTGAAGGCCTAAAAGAAGGTGACCGTGTAGTTGTGGGTACAGTACATGGTTTACAAGAGGGACTAAAAGTTGAAGCTACAGAAGTTTCTAGCCCGATAACCAAATAAGGTAAAGAGATGTTTTCACTTTTTTTTATACGTCGTCCTATTGTTGCAAAAGTTATTTCTATTTTTATTGTACTTGTAGGGATGATAGCTGTAACACAACTCCCCATTGCACAATTCCCTGAGATTGTCCCACCTACGATACAGGTAACTACAAACTACACTGGTGGTTCAGCAGATGTTGTGGAAGAGTCCGTTACTGCACCCATAGAAGAGCAACTCAATGGTGTAGAGGGTATGATATATATGGATTCTACCTCCACATCAGATGGTTCTTCTACCATTAAAGTTTATTTTGAATTAGGATATGACCTAGATATCGCTGCAGTAGATGTGCAAAATAGGGTGGCCCTAGCGACACCAGTGTTACCAGAGGTAGTTAAACAACAAGGAGTAAGTACTAAAAAAGTCTCTTCTTCAATGGTGCAGATGCTTACCATCACCTCAAGTGACCCTTCACATGATTCACTCTTTTTATCTAATTTTGCATCTTTGAACATTTTAGAAGAGTTAAAACGTATAGAGGGTGTGGGTGATGTCACAAATATGGGAGAACGTAAGTATGCTATGCGTATTTGGATAAATCCAAATAAACTCTCTTCTTTGGATTTAACGATTGATGATGTGAATCAGGCTATTCAAGAACAAAACCTTCAAATAGCGTTGGGAACTATAGGAGATACAACAGCAGCAACACAAAATAAATTTCAATATACACTCGTTTCCAAAACACGTTTAGAATCAACTCAAGATTTTGAAAATATAGTTATACGTGAAAATGAAGATGGCTCAAGAGTACGTGTTAAAGATATTGCACGTGTTGAATTGGGAGCAGAAAGTTACATCTGGTCTGCTACACTAAATAATAAAGACTCAGCACTACTAGCTATATATCAGTTACCCAATGCGAATGCTTTGGATGTAGCTAAAAAGGTACAAGCAAAAGTTGAAGAACTTAAAAAACGTTTTCCTAAAGAGATAGCAGTTGCACCTACATACGACACAACAATATTTGTTGAAGTCTCAATTAAAGAGGTGGTAATTACACTTATAGAAGCATTGATTTTAGTACTTTTGGTGGTGTATATATTTTTACAGTCAGCACGTGCAACGATTATACCTGCAGTTGCTATTCCTGTTTCTCTTATAGGTACATTTGCTATTTTGATGGCGGTAGGTTTTTCTATTAATACCTTGACGTTATTTGGGCTTATACTGGCCATTGGTATTGTGGTTGATGATGCCATATTGGTAGTAGAAAATGTGGAGAGTAACTTAGAAAAAAATCCAGATATAACACTTAAAGAGGCGACTGAAAATGCGATGAAAGAGATATTCACACCAATTATTTCAACCACATTGGTACTCTTGGCAGTATTTGTCCCTGTAACATTTATCCCAGGGATTTCTGGGGCTTTGTACCAACAGTTTGCTATGACGATTGCCTTTGCAGTACTCATCTCTTCCATTACAGCATTGACACTTTCTCCTGCATTGGCAGGAACGATACTAAGACGTAGTAAACAAGAAGATAAAAATGGATTCTTTAAGATATTTAATAAAATCCTAGAGAAGCTAAAAAGAGGATATGAAAAACTTTTATATAAACTAATAAAGTTTTGGTATGTTGCAGTGATAATCTATATAGGGCTTTTATTTGCTGCGTATAGTATCTTTAAAGTGTTACCCACAGGGTTTTTGCCAAATGAAGATCAAGGTACTCTCCTCGCCACGGTCGCTATGGAGCCTGGTACTACATTACAAAAAGTAGAAATTGTTGCAAAAGAGGTTGCGAACATAATTAAAAAGACAGAAGGTGTTAGAGATGTCGTTGCCATCAATGGTTACAATATGATAGCTTCATCTATGGACTCATCTGCGGCGACACTTTTTATAGTACTAGATGACTGGGAAGAGAGAAAAACCGAAGCATTGTCTTCTGACGGGATTGTGGCAAAGCTTAACACAGAAACAAAAGAGAAGATAACCCAAGCAAAAGTAAGGGTTTTTTCTCCTCCTTCTATACCTGGACTTTCTGCAGTTGGAGGGTTTGAATTTAAGTTACAAAATCTTGATGCAATGCCTATAGAGGAATTTGAAAAAATAGCAAGAGACTTTATAGTTAAACTGAATGCAGATGAACGAATTCAGATGGCATACACTATGTTTAATGCTAACTATCCACAACTATACGTAGATATAAACAGAGACAAGGTCTTTTCGTTGGGCTTAAACTTAAATGATGTGTTTTCTGTTCTACAAACTTATTTGGGTTCATTTTATGTCAATGATTTTAATAAGTTTGGTAAGACATATCGTGTCTTTATGCAAGCAGAAGAGAATTACCGTACAAATAGTACAGATATATCTAAATTTTTTGTAAAAAATAATAAAGATGAAATGATACCTCTTAGTACAGTTGCAAAGATCAATAAAACTGTAGGTGCAAACACTATTACGCACTTTAATGCTTATCAGAGTATTGCTATTAATGGGGTACACAATATCAAAGGTGGCTTTAGTTCAGCAGATGCTATAACAGCCATAGAAGAGATAGCATCAACACAACTACCTTCAAATGTGGGATATGCTTACTCTGGTATTACCTTACAAGAAAAAGAAGCAGGAAGTGCAGCGGTATTTATATTTATGCTCTCGTTAGTGATGGTATTTTTATTCCTCTCTGCCCAATATGAAAGTTGGATGACCCCACTTATCATTATGCTACCTATACCTGTAGTGATGTTTGGGGCATTGGGTGCAAACATGTTAGCAGGACTGTTGAACGACACCTATACACAAATAGGACTGGTCTTGCTGATAGGAATGTCCACGAAAAATGCCATACTTATAGTAGAGTTTGCAAAAGAGTTAAGAGAAAAAGGAGAGAGCTTAATAGAGAGTGCTGTAAAAGCCTCAATACTCCGTTTACGTGCCATATTGATGACGGTCTTTTCTTTTCTTTTGGGTATTTTGCCTTTGGTAGTTGCAACAGGTGCAGGGGCAGCATCTAGGCAGTCTTTGGGTACAGCAGTCTTTGGTGGAATGATTATGTCAACGATATTGACATTTTTATTGACACCTGTATTGTTTGTGATTTTGGAACGCTTAAAAGAAAGATTCAAAAAGGATGTTGAATGAGAAGAATATATGTAGTAGTTGTAGTGGCCTTTTTTGCATCATCTTTTTCAGAAGCAAAAGAACAGGTATTGAAGATAGATGATTTGATAGAAATAGCTTTATCTCATAGTCCAGATATCAACATAAGAAAACTTGATTTTAAAAGTGCTCAGGAAAATACTAAATTTTCAAAAGGTTTTTACTTACCTCGTTTAGATGCAAGTGTAGATGGAGGAAAACAATACTCTAGCTTACAGAGCGAAGACGACATTGATATTTTAGTGGGTAGTTTGGGCGCTTCTCAGCTTTTATATGACTTTGGTAAGACTGCAGGCAGAATAAGTGGTTCTGCAGAAGAAGCCTTGTCTCTTGAAGCACAAATGCAACAAACTATTTCAGATAAAATTTTTACAGTAAAACAGAACTATTATGAGATATTAAAAGCAAAAGATATTATTGATGTTCAAGTTAAAAATGTAAACTTACAGAAAAAACAGCTTTACAGAGCACAGAAATATTTGGAGTCTGGTATTAAAACCATTATTGATGTCTCAGATGCACAAGTAAAGGTAGAACAAGCAAAACTTTCATTAAATAATGCACGTTATAGCTTAGAGTTACAGCGTGCAGTGCTAGAAGAAACTATAGGTATTGTTCCTTATAATGGTAATTATAGACTATATAGTAAAAAATTAGATATGAAGAACTTAGGTAAAAATTTACCTTATATTTCTATGGCATTAAAGTCATTAGAAAAATATGCGTATGAACATCGTTATGTACTTAGTTCATCAGAATATTTAGTAAAGAGTGCAGAATCAAATGTCGATGCTACTAAGGGAGAGTATTACCCTACTATATCCTTACTAGGTAGTTATGCTCAGCAACATGTTGATGAAAGTTTAGCTGAGTTATCTCCCGAGCGTCAAGCTCAAGTAACAGTCAATATGCAGTGGAACCTTTTTTCTGGGTATCAAACAGATGCTTCTGTTCAAGAAGCTAAAATAGGCGTATTAAAAGCATCGTCACAAGTTGACAGTACAAAGTTAGGTGTAAAAAGAGAAGTTTTAGAATCACATATTGCCATGCGTCAAGGTAAAGAAAATGTTTTCTTATCGCAAAGTATTGCAGCAGCTAGTTTGCAAAAGTTAGATCAGGCAGAAAAACGTTATGAAAATGAATTATCTGATTATATAGAGTTGCAAGATGCTCAACAAGAGTATATTGAATCATTGTCCGATTTGGTTAATGCTTATTATGATTACTTTATATCTTTAGCAGAACTTGAACATGCTATAGGGAAATAGAAAATTTATTATTTGATAGGTTCATCAGAAATGATAATACTACTCTTCGTTTTGACACTGCTTTTTCTGTTGTCAAACTTTTTCATTTCTTTCTCGTACTGGGCTTTGTTCTTTTCTTGAAGTGCTTTTTGTTCTGCTCTTCTTGTGGCATTGAGCTCTCTTTCTAACGCTTCGATCTTTTCCTTTTTTTCAGCAAGGGCTTTTTCTTGTGCCCTGTCGTAACTATTGTCATAGTACGGACTGTAATTGTAGTATTGATTTGGACGATAGTTAAAGTTTTTCTCTATAGGTCTTTCAATAGGTTTTACAATGGGAAGTGAAGGTCGTGCTGGTGGCTTAGGTGCTGAGGCACCGATATCTGCAAAGATAAGCGTAGTAAAACAGACTAGACCTAAGGATACATTTTTCATGATTTTATTATTTCACTCTTATTGGTGCAATGTATGCATCTGAAAATACTTTTTGATAAGCAGGTAAAAGTTTTTTCAATGTTTCCTCATCGCTAGTAGGGATACTGTGTGCATAGGTTGTATTTCCTCTATTGTAAGTTCTAACAGTTTCTTTGAGAGCGGGAGGGAGTTTGTCTATTGCAGCCTGTAGGCGTTTTGTATTTTCATACACAGCAAGCCTTACTGTGAAGTTTGATGCTGAAAAGAGGAAAGTTGAAAGAAGTATAGAGATGAAAACAGTACGAAGCATAGTAAAACCTTTTAATATATAAATTATAAGTATTATAATATAAAAAATCTGGATTGTAACTGGATTGTGAATAAATGGGAGTTAAAGTTGGTGACCCCTAGGAGAATTGAACTCCTGTAACATGGATGAAAACCATGGATCCTAACCGCTAGACGAAGGGGCCAACAATATAATTCTACAAGTTTTAAAATGGTGACCCCTAGGAGAATTGAACTCCTGTAACATGGATGAAAACCATGGATCCTAACCGCTAGACGAAGGGGCCATT
>JGI24023J19991_10003223_pt1 | contig 11548 bp, 12 predicted proteins | sample Cruoilmetagenom1_FD_19991 | JGI IMG/M metagenome (IMG submission 19991)
AGAGCAGCGCTTCTTAAAAACCTTTCTATTGCTTTGACAAAAGAAGGTAGAATCGAGACTACATTGCCAAAAGCCAAAGAGCTTAGATCTTACTATGAAAAGCTTATTACTAAAGCTTCTTCAGGTGANTTCAATGCACACAGAGCTATTTTTGCAATGTTACAACACAAAGAGTGTACAAATACTATCGTTAATGAGATCGCACCTAAGTATGCGGACAGAAACGGTGGATACACTCGTATCATCAAAACACGTATGAGAAAAGGTGATGCAGCACCTATGGCAATTATCGAATTGATCTAATTCGATTGCTACTGCAGTTTTCGTATTTCAGGGCATTTGCCTTGGATACACTTACTTAAAATTTAAATTCCCACAAATTACATTGACAAAATTACACTTTTAGTGTATAACACCCAATATAGAAGTAACAGTACACAATTACTTTACAGTGTTTTTGTTATAATCATTAAAATAGAGTACATTTTAGATAAATGTATCACAAGGAGATAGATTGATTCCATTTACAGATGAAGAGTTACAGCCAGCAGTTGTTGGGGTGATAGAGAAAGTAAGACCGTCGATAAAGCTTGATGGTGGAGATATAACATTGATCAGCATAGAGAATGGTAAAGTGTATGTACAGCTGCAAGGTGCATGTGTTGGATGTGGTTCTTCAGGGACTACGATCAAATTTGGTGTAGAAAGACAGATGCAGACACTGATACATCCTGAAATTACTGTGGTAAATGTACCACACGGTTTTGAAGATAAATTGGATCAATTGGCATAAAATGAATAAAATAAACCAAGAGCTATTACTACAAAGAGCAGAAGCAGAGTTTCTTAAGGGAGACTATGCCAATGCACTTAGAAGTTATGGCTTGATCCTGAAAGATTATCCTACTCTGGATGAAGCAAAGATCGGTGTTTATTTGAGTGACCTTGGTATAGAGAGCCAGGAAGAAGCACAGGCATTGTTTGATTATTATCAAGTGATAAAAGATGAACAGGATAATGCTGTAGATATTATCGATGGGATCATAGAGAATCTTGATACATCAAAAAAACAGATACAGGAACTTTTAGTNGATCCTATTGAAGAACAGGTAGAGTATGGTGANGGTATACGCTACAGTGACTTTTTACGACTNGTAAAGAGCAGGGGCTCTTTCAAAAAAACGTTTGAAGACATTATGTTTTCAACTAAAGTGGTCATCACCAATAAAGACGAATTTATTGATTTTGTTACACAACTCTCCCAGGAGGGATTTGATGAAATGGCATTGGGATATCTTGATGCTTCCAGTTCTCTTTTTGGCAATGACCAGGATATCTTGGCACTGTACCATGTTGTACAAGGTGTCAAATAGTGAAATTCGACTTTCTTAAAGATGATTTTCGCTTTATCAGCGATGATACCTCAGACCTTGATGCCCAAACCCTCTTTTTAAAAACAGCACAAAACAGCGTTTATTTTGAAAAAATGGAAGTAAAACCTGAATTTATGACAGTAGATGAACTCATAAGTTCATGGAAACTTGAGGAAATGAAGGTGGTAGGTGTTACCGGAACCAATGGTAAAACGACCGTAACGGCCGCTATTTACTCTTTTTTACTGGATCTTGATGAGAAACCTGCACTTCAGGGTACAAGAGGGCTATTTGCTCAGGATCAACGTATAGAAGAGAAAAGCATGACGACCCCATCTATACTTGAAACACTACACAACATGAAGCAGACGATGGATCTGGGTTGTGCATACTTCATTATGGAAGTGAGTTCCCATGCTATAGACCAAAAACGTATAGAAGGTTTGAAGTTTGCCCTTAAGGTACATACGAATGTCACGAGTGACCACTTGGACTATCATGGTACGGTAGAAGAGTATAGACGTGTAAAAAGTCTCTTTTTTGCAGATGAATCTCCAAAACTTTTAAACAAAGATGATATTAAGAACATCACCTACAATCCTATCGGTGCTCAGAGTTACGGGGTGGATGAACCTGCAACTTTTAAAGTACAGGCATTTTCTCTTTTGCATGGTATCACTGCAGGTATTAAGCACTTGAGGAGTGAAGCCACCTTCCATTCTCCTATGGTGGGATTGTTCAACCTTTTTAACCTTATGGCTGCAGTGGGTTCTGTACAGATGCTCACAGGCAGAAAAATAGAAGAGATCTGTGACGTAGTCGAACATTTTGCAGGTGTTTCGGGGCGTATGGAAGTGGTAAGTCGTGATCCTCTGGTCATTGTAGATTTTGCACATACAGATGATGGTATGTTTCAGGTGCTTGAATCTATGAAAGACAGAGACATTACCGTGGTATTTGGCGCAGGTGGGAACAGAGATAAAGAAAAGCGTCCTCGTATGGGGGCTGTTGCTGGAAGATTTGCAAATAAGATCTATGTCACATCTGATAACCCACGCGATGAAGTCCCTGAGATGATCCTTGAGGATATCTTAGTTGGTTTATATGGCAAAGATCATGTCACAGCAACACCAGACAGACGTTTGGCTATAAAAATGGCCTTAGAGAGCCTGGAAAAGGATGAGGCACTACTCATTCTTGGAAAAGGTGATGAGGATTATCAGGAGATCAAAGGTGTGAAACATCCCTTTGATGACAGAGAAGTAGTGAGAGAGCTTCTAAACTCTTAAGAACTTCTCCTTATTTTCCGTGTCTTGCTGTTAGCTACCTATACAATATTTTTCTTTTCATACACATATTCATATCATAATATATAGCCTTCTCTTATGGAGATCTATTAGCTTCTATTTTATTTTAATAATAATTATCAGTTTAATAAAGTATTAAGAAAACTTTGGCTAAATTACGATTTCGATAATAACTATCAAGTTTAATAGATAAGAAACAAGGAAAAAATATGAAAAAAATAACAACAGTAATGAGCCTAGTAGCAGTCATGGCATTGGGAGTACAAGCAGCAACATTAGAAGAGAGAGTGCAAGCACTTGAAGAACAAAATTCAGTATTGACTGAAGAAGTACTTGCATCACAGTCAGGTGGATTTACTTTGGTTGACACAGAGAAAACATTTAGCGGTATGGGACCGGCAGCCTCAAAAGTTTACTTTTCAGAGAGCCCACTTTCAATTGGTGGATATGGAGAAGCATTTTATGCAAATCCAGACAATGGAGATGATTTTGCAGATATTTACAGATTTATTACTTATTTTGGATATAAATTTAATGATTGGATAGTTTTGAATGCCGAAATTGAATTTGAGCACGGAGCAAATTCGGATAAAGGTGGATCCGTTGTTGTTGAATTTTTATACCTAGACTTTTTACTTTCAGACGAGTTTAGCCTAAGAGTAGGACATGTACTTACGCCAATGGGACTTATTAACCTCAGACATGAACCCACATTGTTTAATACTGTACAAAGACCAGAGATTGAAAGACAACTTATCCCTTCAACCTGGCATGAGAATGGTGTTCTTGCCTATGGTAGATTTGAAGACATTGGTATAGAATATACAGCAGGTATGATCAATGCATTAAATGTAAATAATTCTAAAACAACCACACCAACAAATGGTTGGATCAGATCAGGAAGAATCGGTTCATCAAAAAATGGATCATTTTCCCCCGCATTTGTTGGTCGTGTTGACTATACAGGTGTGAATGGCTTGGTAACAGGAATTTCTGCATATTATGGTGATGGTTCAAACCTTAAGAACCCTGAACCAGGTGAAGATGTAAGTGGATTAACAACAACAATGTTTGACTTCCATGCAAGATATGAAAACGGACCTTTTCAAGCATATGGGCTCTATACGCAAACAAACCTTGATGGCGCAGAAAAATTAAGTCCAGTTGCGGTTGAAAAAGCAAGCGGTTATTATGTAAATGCTTCGTATGATCTTGGTAGCGTTGTAGGGATTGACTATAGAATGCCTGTGTTTGCACAGTATGAGAACTGGAATCCGGTAGAGAAGACAGTAGATGGTTTAAATGAGTCTGATTTTGAGACAGAAACTGTTACAATAGGTATGAACTTTTTCCCAGCAGAGCAAGTAGTATTAAAACTTGATTATGAAATGAATGAAGTAGGTAATGAAGAGACTAATACTGTTTCATTTGGACTTGGGTTTATATTTTAATATCGGATAATATTTTATGTACAAAATTTTTATATCTTTACTCTTTGGGATCTTCTTATCCCAAAGCAGTATGGCAAAATCATTCCCTAGCATCGAAGAAGTGATTCATGCTTCGTTCCCTAAAAGTACGAAGATGGAAAAACACAGTCTCATACTGACAAAAAAACAATTTTCCCAAATACAACAAAAAGCAAAAGCCAAAGTAGATACAAAGGTTTACCGTTACTACACTTTAACCAATAACGGTAAAACCATCGGATATGCCGTGCTTGGATTCAGGAAAGTTCGGACTAAAAAAGCCACTGTTCTATATGGATTTGACGTGAAAGGTACACTAAAGTTTACAGAGATCATGGCTTTTGGTGAACCGCCTGAATATATACCTTCTTCTATATGGATGAGTCAATTGCAAAAGAAAAGTGCTTCAGAGAAACTTACAGTAGGAAAAGACATTCCCACGATCAGTGGAGCAACACTCTCTGCAAGAACAGTCACCGATGGTGCAAGGATTGCCCGTGCCATTTATGAAATCGTTTTAAAGTAGTGTGAGATGAAATTTTTAGTTACTAAAGAACTGGAACAGAACCGCTTGTTAACGTTACAGATACTTTGGTTGACAGCTATTCTTACACTTTTTTTATTCTCAGATATTGTCTTGCATCATTATCAGGTAGGGCTTACTCCTACACAGGCATTGGAGTCTATATTGGGTAATGAAGAAGCATTTTTAGAACCTATGATCTTGTCGGCACTTTTAGAGCGTATACATATCGATATTTTTATCTCTATGATCACCTTAATGCTTTTAGTTGTTATCTATATCCGTGTAAGTAAAGATAGCAAAAACAAGATGATACACTTAGCTTTCCTCTCTGCGATACTTGCTCCTATCAGTCTTCTTATTGGATATTTTTATGGAGAGATCTTTATCTTTCTGTGGTTAGGACTCTTTGTTGTATGGCATCTTTGCGCATTGTACTTTTCGGTGAAAATTTTTAGAAAGCTTATATGATGCACTACGGTTTAGCACTTAAGTATTTTCTTGTCATGACACTGTTGTTATTGTTAACAGGGCTATGGATGTTTATACTGAATACTTCGTTAAGTATTGAAGGCACAAGTGCCTATTATGCACCAAAATCATTTCATGGCATGCTTGATACGGTTAGCCCGCATCTTTTTGGTATGGGGTTGATCATTTTTATATTGACACATTTTTTTGCGATATTGAAGGGGGTCAAGCAGAAAAACTTTAAAACTTTTTCTTTACTGTTTGTCCTTGTGATGCTGGTAGAGAATTTGAGTGGTTTTTTCGTTACAGAAGAAGGACTGATCCTTTCTGTGATGAAACTGTTGTCAACACTTTTATTTGTTGTTTACACTTGTGTGGCTATGTGGAGACTCTTGTTTTTAAAACTGTGAATGTGACACAAACTTTTCTAAATTCCCTTTGATCACTTCTCCTTGTGGGGTTATGAAGAGATATCCAAAATCATTTTGAGATCTTGCAAACTTCAAGGCAATCGCTTTAGGCATCGTAGAAAGTGCTGTGGCCATGACATCACACAAGGTGTTGTCAGCTTGTGTGACAATCGTGACAGAGACAAAAGCATGGCCTTGAGATTTGCTTTTGGGGTTGATGAGGTGATGATGTGTCTTTGACTCTATAAAGCGTCTGTATGTGCCTGAAGTAGAGATGGAGAGATCAGGTATCTTCGCATGTAAGGTAGTGAGTACTTTTTCTTCATGGTGCGGATCTTGTATACCTATACTGCACTGGTCTAAACACCGTATATCACCAGAGAGGGCTATTTTACCTTTCTCTATACCAAGGGTATGATAATATGTACTTAGAGAGTCTACAGCGTATCCTTTGCCTATGCCACCTAGATCAAGCGTAATTGTTTTGTCAAGTGTGATGATGGAATTTTGGGTATGGATCTTATCTATGCCCAATATGGCTTTGTCTCTCTCTTCTTTTGTGGGTATTTTTTCTGCTTCTCCAAAATGGTAGAGCGCTTTTGTGATGGAACCTATGGTGATATCAAAATATCCTTGGGTTAGTGTGTGGTACGCTTTACTTTTTTTCAGGATGTCTTTGAGTGTAGGATTAGAGACGAGCTGTTTTTGCTGATTGAGCTGATAGACATCCGCATCTTTTTGGTAACTTGAAAGGATAGATTCCAAGTCTTTAAGGTGTTGAAAACCTTTCTGAATATTTACGGCATTTTTCTCTTCAAGGGAGAGGGTAGCAAAGGTTCCCATTATGACCTGCGTACGGGAAACCAAGGCAGCTCTTTTATCTTCACAACCTGTCAGCAATGCAGTGGCGAAGAGTATAAATAATACATTCCTTAACATGCTTAATCTCAATATTCTACCTTGTTCATTTTATATAGTATTGTATAATTTGGGTTAAAAATTATAATTTGCTATGATTCTCAACTGTCTATAGTCTTGCAAGTGTGCAACTTGACTCTCTATGGAAGTAAATGCAGCAACTGCTGAAACCTTTTCATTCCATTGGTATTCTAAGATTGCATCGGTTTCACTTACGTGATAGAGGGAAGCATCATCTGCTTTAAAATGACCATAAGCTACACCAAATGATAACCCATCCACCCCTACTTTATCAAAACTGTATCCTGCACCAATGACCCAGGCACTACCTGATGAGCCAAGTGCATCAAGTGTCTGATCTTCCATGGAAGTAAAGAATGCACCGCCTCCAAGACTTAAAGCCATGGCACCTGTGTCTCCACTATCTTGGTTGTAGGCTGTTAATATGGTAACACCGATATCTTCAAAGTTTGCTTCCATACTGATACCGTAAGTTTGCGCATCCTGTTTACCAAGAAGTGAAGCACCGGTTTCCTGACTGCCATCATACTGAAGTCCAAGCGTGAGTGTTGTATTCTCAAATAGTTTATGTGCGTATCCCATCTCTGCATAGAGTACATTGGCAATGTCACTGTAGTGGTAGTACCATAGACTTAAAGAGAGATCCTTAAAACCTTCATAAGAGGCGGCAGCATAATAGACACCATCTATCTTTTGACCCGCCCCCAATGTTTCACCTACATCAACAAATTCAGCACTGTTCACACCGTTTTCCCAACCTGCCATTTTATCGATGAGTCCTACAGTTAACGTAAGGTCGTCAATATCAGTATTTGTAAGCATATAGGCTTCAAAATAGTTTGGCATCATTCTGATGTCATCACTATCTGCATGGGGTGTTTCAAGTGACTGTCTTCCTAACTTGAGTTCAGTGTTTCCCCATTTTCCATCTAAATAAGCTTGTGAGAGAAGTATAAAGCTTTTTTCTTCATCATCATAAAAATCACCATTTGTAGAGTGAGAATTTTTTTTGAGCCCAGTGTTTAATACTGCATAGGCTTCTGCTCCGACCATAAACCCGTTCCATCTTTTAGAATAAAGATGAAAGTGACCTCCCAGTGCAAAGGCACTGCTGTCTGGGCCACCATCTTCAGCAAAGTTAATAAATCCCGCCCTAAGTTGGCCTTTAGTATGTTCTACAGGATCATAGGCACTTAAAATGCTTCTTATACTTCTTATCTTTACTGGTGCATTGATCTTTTCTTCCAGAGCATTAGTGTCAGATTTAACTAAATCTTCACCATATGTACTAATACTCATTATCATTAGAATGGCTGTGGCTAATCTAAGTGTATACATATTTTTCCTATGTCATTTTTATTTCTTATGAAAGATCCGCGTATTGAGACGCTGATCTTCAAACGTACTAAATTTTCTTGACGTCTATTTTTACAGCTTCGTCTCTGCGTAATGCGATCAGTGTAGAACCTACTTCTATCTCAATGGTCTGTTTTGCTAAAGAGCAGCCCCTAAGGAGGAGTTCCTCACCTTTCATGACACCAAAAGAGGTTAAACGGTCTTTTAGTGCTTTGTCTGCAGAAATATTGAGTATCTCTGCACGGTTACCTTTTTTTAATTCTGTTAAATTCATAGGTGTTCTTCCTTATAATAAGAGCGTAATTCTATACGCTATAAAACTCAATATCCATGCACTGGCTGTTGTCATCACAAACAAATAGACCAGATATTTCCATCCGCCTGCTTCTCTGGCAAATACCATAGAGGCTGCAAGACAAGGCAGATAGATCATCACAAACACGATAAAGGCAATGGCAGAGGCAAATGGTATATTGGCTCTTATCTGTTCGATGAGTCCTTCACTTCCTTCATCTACTTCATCTCCAAGTGCATAAAGTACACCTAGCGTAGAGACAACTACCTCTTTGGCCGCAAGACCAGTCTCAAGTGCTACAGCCATACGCCAGTCAAAACCTAAAGGGGCAAAGAATGGTTCTGACGCATGTCCTATTTTCCCTAAGTAGCTTTGTTCAAGTAGGGCTAGAGACAAGTCATTGGAAAGGGTAGATTTTTCTTCCTCTGTCAAAGCATGTTCTATCTTTGTTTCATAGGCTGTTTCCAGTGCTTCATTTTTAGGATAGTTTGAAGCAAACCAGATAAGAACAGATGCTGCTAAGATGAATGTACCTGCTTTTTTCAAGTATGATTTTGCCTGACCATACACTGTGTGCCAAATGAGTTTAAAAGACGGCATACGATATTTTGGCATCTCCATAACAAAAGGTTCATCCTCACCCTTAAAAACAAACATTTTAAGTACTTTTGCGGCAAGAAGTCCTAAGATCGCACCTGAGATGTAGATAATAAACAAGATATTTCCCGCATGTTGCCCAGCGAAAAATGCACCTGCAAAAAGTACATAGATAGGTAACCTGGCACCACAGGACATAAACCCTATAATGAAGAGGGTGATAAGTCTGTCTTTTTCATTCTTCAGTGTTCTTGCTGCCATGTACGCAGGTACGGAACACCCAAACCCTGTAACCAAAGGAATGAAGCTTTTTCCATGTAGTCCAAACTTATGGAAAAATCCATCAAGTAAAAAAGCGACACGGCTCATATACCCCGTGGTCTCAAGCAATGCAATACCAATAAACAANATAACAATGTTTGGTAAGAACATAATAACCGCACCCACACCGGCGATCATCCCATCTGCAACAAGAGAACCCAACTCACCATCCCCAAGTACAGCTTTGGCTTGGTCACCAAGCCATGAGAAAGTAGCATCGATGTAATCCATAGGGATGCTTCCAAGTTCAAAGGTCAGCTGAAATAGACCCCACATAAAAAATAGAAACAGAGGGATACCTAAAAACTTGTTGATCAGAAGATTATCTATTTTTTGTGTAAGGTTTTTTGCTCTCATCCCTTTCACAGACATTACTTCCATTTTTGCACCTTTGGCAAAAGCGAAGTGTTCATCTGCAAAGATCTCATCGAGGTCTTTGGTATTGTTATGCAGGTAAAGGTGGTTCAACCCTTCTCTGACAATAGGAAGCATCTCTATCCATATAGGTGCATCGTGTATTTTTTTATAGACATCTTCATCTTCTTGTAAAAGTTTTACTGCAAGGTGACGGTAGGGAAGTGTACTTTTATACTTCTTCTCTTTCAGAAATGTAACAATGTGAGAGATCTCTTCCTCTATAGGATCAGAGTAGATGACTTTTGCAGAGGTTTCCTCTTTTTCAAACACTTCGATGATTGCATTTTTAAGTGCTTCGACACCTTCTTTTGTGGCAGCAGATGTCTTGATACAAGGTACACCCAAGATAGCAGAGAGTTGCTTCTCATCTATCTCAATACCTTCTTTCTCTGCCTCATCAGACATATTGAGGGCTACAACGACTTTTTTACCGGTTTCAAGAAGTTGGGTTGTAAAAAGCAGGTTTCTTTGTAAATTTGTTGAGTCAACTACATTTACGATCACATCATATTCATCACTTTGTAAAAAGCTTTTTGTTACTTTCTCTTCAATAGTATATTCTGTAAGAGAATACGCTCCGGGGAGGTCTATGATATGTGCTTCATACTCTTTACATGCTACATCATCACAGATAGTAAATTCTACTTCAGTTTTATCTACAGTCACACCTGAGAAGTTACCGACTTTAAGTGTTGCATTTGAGATGGCATTAATGAGAGAAGATTTCCCCACATTGGGCTGTCCCGCCAATGCAATAGTGATTTTTTCCAAAACTTTTCCTTATACTACAGTATATAAAATGTAAATGATAACAAGTATCATTTACTAAGTAAAGGAAGTATAGTGCATAGTTGCTTAAAAATACTTAAATTGAAAGTTATTATCACTTAGAAATACCATGTAGCCTTTAGCCAGGCAAAATCACTTACCATTTTTTTTCCAAATTCACTCTCATCATTTCCGGTGTTCAGGTTATAGGAAAGATCTATCTCTATATTGTTCTTAAAGGTATAGATGAATCCCAAGGCATCTAAATGACTGTTATCTTCAGTATTTAACATATCTCTAAAATAGACAGAAGAATAAACGATGCCAAAAGGCTCTTTTTTTGAGAATTTGTTGACAAAATAACTTTTCCCTGGAAAAGCGAGTAATTTCAGTGATGATCTTATCTCATCTCTGGTCAAACCATCCGAATCATAATAGTATTCACTGATAATGGTGATATCACTTTGGGTCACATATTTTAACCCTAGAAGATAAGAGTGGTATCCGTTTATCTCTTTGGCGTATTCTCCGTGCACTTCAAAATGAGGAAGGATGTTTCTAGAGAAGGTAAAACCTAATTTATCCTTTTGTTCATCACTGTAAAGGTAGATAAATTCGATATCTGTATCAAGATAAAGCAGATAGAGTTTTAGAGCCAGGTTGGTTGAGGTAGCATTATAAAAATCATCATTGACAGAGCTGGTAGTGGGCATATAGATAAAGTCAAGCTTGAGGTTTTGCATATCCCCTTCAAAACTTTTGTTATAACTGTAGTTAGCCATCACATACCCCTCATAAGCATTTTCAGGTTGTGTCGGATCTTTTGGTCTGTCAAGAAAAGCTGCAGGGTTAAAGAAGTATCCTGTTCCCCACTTGAGTGTTTTTTTACCCACATCTATGGCATGATTTACAGAAAATGTATGATGTGCATAGAGTTGATAGGCTGTAAAAAGACTCTCATCGGTACCGTCTACATTGACATATCTGGCAGAAAGTGAAGAGATGAGTTTAAAATCATCTTTGTAATAGGTAAAACGAAAGAGTGCTTCATTTAAAGAAGTATGTTGCGTCTTATCCTCTCGACCAAGCAGGGTATAAAGGGGAGAGTCCTCGTTCAGGTTTTGGTATTTGTATTCTGTTCGAAGATAGCCTGAGTATTCAAAACTTTTTGTCTCTATGCTCTCCATATCGAAGCTATAGTCATCCGCATGAGAAATGGCACTATAGAGTACTAGGATAGCAAGAAGGACACGTATCATCTTCTCAGCGTACCTACTTTAGATATATTATCTAGGGTAAAGA
>JGI24023J19991_10003224_pt1 | contig 11545 bp, 12 predicted proteins | sample Cruoilmetagenom1_FD_19991 | JGI IMG/M metagenome (IMG submission 19991)
GACCCTCGCTTCTGAGCCCTTGTAGCCTTCAAAGCTGAGACTATCAAAAATCCTTCTCTTATTGACCGGTTTCTGGTAAATTTGGGTTAAGAGAGCGTGCCCTTTCTTTGACCAAACGGCGATAGGCGTTGTAGGCGGCGCGCAGCTCTGCATAAATACCCTGCACTAGCTTGGTCTCGGTAAACTCCCCGGTGCGCAATAGCTCCGCCGCTACTTCAGCGTCCCGGAAATCGTTCTTCAATCGATTTAGATCCCTCCCCTCTCGCCACCGCTTCAGGGTGAAGGGGTTGATCAAGCGAAAGGGAATGCCTCGCTCCTCCAGGAAGTAGGCCAGGTTGCGCCAGTAGTGGCTGGCCGTCTCGATGGCAAAGATGACACCCCGACAACCTGCGGTTGCCATCTGAGCCTGCGCTCGCTCCACTAGCTCCTCATAGCCCCGCCTGGAGTTAATCACCTTGAATTTGCAGTGGACCGCAGCATCCTGGGTCATGGCTACGGCTGCGTGCTTCTTCTTATGAGGGTCCACCCCCATGATCAGGTACCCCGCTGGGATTTGCTTGAGTTTCCTCGCCGTGCTATTCTTCATCCGATGGCTCCTCCCTGCATAGATTTGGTGCTTCTCGAAGCACTCTTCTATTGTAGCCGGAGCCATCACTATTTCGTTCTAACCCTTATACTAAAACGGCGCAGGGACATGTAGGGTACCAGACACTGCTGGCCAGCTAAAAGCTCCTGAATCCGGGTGAGCTTCATCTTATCTTGCTTAAGCCACTGCTCAATCTGGTCGGCCCACGGCTCAAGCAATTCGTTGGTTGGCACTACCACCTGGCGGGGCCCGGCCCTGTTCAACTGCACCAGGGTAATCAGCTGTGATTCTGTTGGCGGGGGCCCGTCACGCACCAGTCCACGGCTTTGCGCCGTCAGAATGTACTTTCGAATCGTATTGCGGGCCAGACCGGTCGATCGTGTTATCTCGCGGATACCACGGCCAGCCTGCCATTGCCGAATCACTTCTGTAATCTCCACTCGGGAAACCTCCTTGTATGCCATTGCCGCTCCTCTCTAATGATTCTGCGACAATGGTACTAATTTGTTCCCCGGGTGGGTCAAAGATCCTGGTTAGGTGGATCAATGATAGTGGTAAAAACGCTGTTTAGTGGGTCAAAGTTCGCGGTTTTTCACAATATTCGCAGAGCTGGCAAGCTCATATCTTCCAAAGATTGAGAGATACAGCCAAGATTCAAACTACACAATCCGCCCGATTGTCGAGCGCTTATTCACCGGGCAGCGTAAGCAAGGGGCCTATGAATTTATAAGGTTGCTGCTTCACCACCCGAGTCGCTGCTCACGAGGGATGACCACATTTGCTGAGCGCACATACGCATCTTCAATCTTCCAGCCAAGCTTTTTACAGGCTTCTTCAAGATTCTCAGCCTCAACCTGAACCCATTCCCTGGTGGCATAGTTCTCAATCTGAAATAGCTTCGGCATTCTCTTTGCCCCCTTTACAATGAAAGCTGAATCTACAAAATNNNGTAGCTCGGGACCCGCCCGAGCTACACAATCCCCTCCGTTACGACTAGAGCCCATAGATATTTATGGCGATGGTGCACGCTGGAGGCAGACCACCCATATTGTGGCTCATCCCTACGGCTTTACCCCTGAGCTTTGGTATCTGTCTTGGGCCAGCCCTACCCTGAAGTTGTAGATATATCTCATACCCCATCCTGAGGCCACTGGCTCCAATGGGATGACCAAAGCACTTGAGGCCCCCATCAGGCTGGACGGGCAGTGCATCCTCACCCCTCAGAGCCCTTTCCAGGGTGAAGAAACCAGCATTAGAGCCTAAAACATCTTCCCAAACCTTTCCTCTAGGGCTGAATTGCAAGTCCTCCATTCCCACCGTCTCAGTGATTGAGAAGCAGTCATGGAATTCACACAGGCTGACCTCCTCACGAGGATTCTTTATCCCCGCCTCCTCATAGGCATAATAGCCACCGCGAGAGGTCTCCTCGATGTGAGTGAAGTCATAGTCATCCCTGACAACATTCTCGCCGCCACAGCAAATCTGGACGGCTTTGATGTATACCGGGTCCGGCCTGAAGCTCTTGGCCATGTCAGCGCGAACCAAAATGNCGGCTGATGCCCCGTCGCTCACCCCACAGCAGTCAAACAGTCCCAGAGGCCAGGCGATTATCGGGGCATTCAATACCNTCTCTATGCTCACCTCCCTCTGGNAGTGGGCCTTTGGGTTTCTGGCCCCATTCCAGTGGCTCTTCACCGAAGCCATCCCGATGAGTCTCTTCCCATCCTCAGGGCTAAGGCCATATTGGGCGAAATATCTGGTGGCCAGGGTAGCAAACATACCGGGAGCGGTTGTGTTCGAAGCGACACCAGCTTCTGAACCGCCCAGGCTCATGCTGGCTCCCGAAGAGCCAAGGCCGCTAAAGCCGGTATCCTTATTCTTCTCAACCCCGATAGCCATCACAATATCAGCCACTCCCGCTGCCACTGCATAAGCAGCATTTCTAATCGCATCCTGGCCTGAGCAGCAAGCATTCTCCACCCTTGAGATGGGTATGTGCTGAAGCTTTAGCTCCCTGGCTACCGATTGCCCTGCCAACCCTGATAGGTCTGGTATGCAACTGCTGAAATAAACTAACTGGATATCCTTTGGCTCGATCCCGGCATCCTCATAGGCTTCATGGGCTGCCTCGAGCATCATATCTCGAGCGCTTTGATGCCAGTTCTCTCCAAACTTGGTACACCCCCAACCAACAGCAGCAACCTTATTCGCTATGCTCTCTGCCATTCTCTTCCCTCCTTTTATTAGATGCCGAAGATGCCACAGGCAGAATCAGCCGCCGCGGGCTCAAGGAGACCACCAGCAATGTGAGCTAGCCCTAACTTTGGCTCCTTTAACTGCCTTGGGCCAGCTCTACCTTGGAGCTGAAGGTATATCTCATATACCTGTCTCAGCCCACTAGCACCAATGGGATGGCCGAAACACTTCATTCCACCATCCGGCTGCACCGGCAACTTCCCCTCCAGAGTGAAGAATCCCGCCTCGATGTCCTCCTTGACCTTACCCCTGGGGCTGAGCTGCAAGTCCTCCAGTGATATAAGCTCGCTGATGGACAGGCAATCATCTACCTCGGCCAGGCTGATCTCCTCGCGGGGAGCCTTTATCCCTGCCACCTCATAGGCCTTACGGCCAGCAAGATAGCTATCTTCTATATGGGTGAAGTCATAGTCCGACCTTATTAGGTCCTCACTGCCCGTGGAATATTCGAGCGCCTTGATATAAACCGGGTCTGGCCTGAAGCTCTTCGCATCCTCAGCACGCACCACGATGGCTGCCGTGCAACCATCGGTGAGTGCACAGGAATCGAATATCCCCAAAGGCCAGGCCAGTATCGGGGCATTCATAACCTCCTCTAAGGTCACATCCCTTTGGAAATAGGCTTTCGGGTTGAGAGCACCATTGTGATGGCTCTTCACCGAAATCATAGCCAGCACCCGCTTGCCATCCTCAGGGCTGAGACCGTAACGAGCGAAGTATCTGGTAGCCAATTGGGCATACTGGCCCATCGGACGAATCGTGGGATTTGCCCCAGCCATTGATTGGTAGAGGCCCCAATGAGTGCTTCCGGTAACGGNCATATTGGGAAGACCTCTTTGACCTGCCTGTTTGGTCTTCTCAACACCGACGGCGAGAACTATATCGTATACTTTCGACGCTACCCCGTAAGCAGCGCACTTTAAGGCATCCAAACCTGTGGCATTGCCATTCTCATTATGGGTGACCTTCTTATACTGGAATTCCTTTATCGGCCGAGTTAGTATCTGCCCTGTACCCCCGGAGTTCACTGTGCCTATCCAACCTGCTGGGATATCATCGGGGTCCACCTTGGCGTCTTCGAAGGCTTCGAAACAGGCTTCGATCACTAGGTCGGCTACACTCTTATCGTAGTGTTCCGCAAAAGTGGTACACCCCATGCCGATAATGGCAACCCTGTCTTTAATCGTCTCCACCATTCTTAACCCCCTCTCACCGGCCTTACTTTCCACCAGTAATTGTTGACGCCTCGGTCGTAATAGAGCCTTCTAAAGGTGAACTCCACCGACATGCCCACGGTGACCTCATCAGGCACACGGTCGGTCATATCGAAATCTGCCCTTCCCCCACCTTCAATATCAACGTAGGTAACGGTAGCGGGGGGGTCGGCACTTAAGGCAAGGTAATCATTAGTAAAGGTAAAGATAGTAGCCTTCTTNTCGCATATTCTAACAGGCTCAAAATTATCCTTAGCATGGCACATCACGCATACNCTTTGTGCTGGATATGTTTGAGCCCCACAGACCTTGCACTTGCCCCCGTAAAGCGAGATATTCATCTGACGTTCACGATACATCGCAGATACAGAAGTAGGCATGGTCTCAGGGCGAGCTGCTGGACTTATAGGCACAAGCTCTCGCCAAATGAGATACTTCTCATAACTGGGAATTTGCTTCTTGGATGCCAGATGACCCTTTATCCCCAGCCTGCCTTTCTTGATCTTTTCTATCTGCTCGGTCACCTTAAGCAATATAAGGTCACAACCATTTCCATAGCCAACTACGAGAATTCTATCCCCAGGCTTGGCCTCCTCCAAAGCTGCTACTAACATCATCAAAGGAAGGGCGGTGCCTGTATTGCCCACATTTTCAAGCAGGCCATCCTGAACCTGTTCCGGTGTTATCCCTAGCGCCCTTGCTGCTTCCCTATGCCTTCTGGCACTGGGCCCATAGTAACATACCTTCGTGATGTCCTTAATGGTCAGGCTATACTTGTCCAATATCGCTTTAACTGCTTCGGGGAGGACTTTCCGGTAACCCTCATCCAAGTTGAATCGGTCCTCCCAGGCACGCACAAAGGTATCGGTGTATCCCCTCCAAAAATCGGTGAACTCATGGGAGATACTGTATGTGCCCTCTACAGTAGCGACAATATCTGTGTCCCCTAATAGAAGAGCGGCAGCACCATCGCCAAAGGTTACCTCAAAATCACCATTTACCTGGGTCGGACGGCTATCAGAAGCGGCTACCAGAACACTCTTCATCGATCCAGCATTTATAGCATCTATAGCTGACAGGAGAGCGCTTACCCCAACCCTCAAAGAATTTGCAAAATCAGCAGTCCTGATCTCTGTGCGAAGATCCAGCGCCTGAGCCCCTATGGTTGAAACCATCTTCTCTTTATAGGGGAAGTTGGTTGTGCCCAGATAGAAGCCATCCACCTTGCTCCGATCAGCGCCCTTCAAGCAGTCAATAGATGCTTCCACCGCCATGGTTAGACAGTCTTCGTCGTAGTTCTTGATAGCCAACTCTCCTGGCCCCATGAGCGCAGGGTTATCCCACGCTTGAGAGACCATACTCCTAGGCAACCTGTGAAAAGGTATATAAGCGCCATACGAGGTAATACCAACCATCTGATCCTCCTTCCAGATTATTGTATCGATTATTTTAAACACTTGAAAAGAACTTGTCAATACAGATAAAGTATGAGGTTATTGCCCCACGGGTGGAGACCCAGGTCCCGAACCGCAGAACCAAGGTATTAAAAGATTGTGATGCTTGGCTCACCAAACACCACTTTTGCAAAGTGGGGTGCAGAGACTTTCTTTGAACTATCCATAGCACCAGCTTCCTCTTGCCGGGGGCGATGGATGGAATCCTACCGCTGAGGAAATGAAGCGATAGTCCTTCAAGCCCGAAATCAATTGGGGCGTCCGCTGGGGGAAAAGCTGGCAGTATTGGATCCCCCTTTCCAGATTGTTTAAGGAGATCTATTGGCTTCAATTCCTTTTTCATACCGGCAATTATGCCACTGCCTATAGAAACCTGCGATACATTTTGGAACTGATGTCTCGAGCCTACCACATCGACATTAACTACCCTGATCTGACCCTTGACGAGCAAATTGAAAAGGCAAGGGAAATAGAGGAAAGCATTTATGGGTGGAAGCTCGTAGACTCCGTACTATGCGAGGTTCTGAACAAGACGAAGGAGGAAATTCGGACCGGATTTAAGCCTTTGTGGGATGAACTGAACAGGCATGTTCATCCATCAGCAAGACAAGTGAATTTAGTCGCCGTGCAGGACTTCTCAAGTTTAATAACGGACTCATTCAACGAGAACTTGGCAAGCGATCTGCTAAGGGCCACCGATAAAGTATTTGATATTGTATATGCGGTAATATTCAAGAGATTTTCAAAGCTAGAGAACCAGCCTTGGCATATGAGTTCATACACGAATGGAAAGAGTGCTTACCAAATACAATGGGTAGCCTAAGCCAATAAGCGTGCCAATCGGCCCATGAGTCATAGTCATAAAATAGGAGAGTCAAATGCCAGCCGAGATAAAGCAGAACCTGACCGAATTGAACAAAATATCTGAAACTTTATTTGCTGGAGAAAATTTAGCCAGCCATAGGACGGGAATTATGGCAATTGTTCGTATCATCTTCTCATTGTTCGCCTTTTTTGCTCGTGGACCNTAAATATTATCGGGGGTTATAACCTCCACGCTCTTTCCTATGTCTGCCCCATCAACTTCTCGACCCAAACATGGCCCCCCCTTGGGCAACATCCTTACTCTCAAGGAATAGTCCAGGGATAGCAGAAACTCAAACAGGAAGACGAATGCCAAGACTGCGATGTCGATTGATATCCCAAATAAAAGATGGGATGCATCATGGAGGAGAAGTCATATCAAAATCGTTAAATGAGGTGTCGTCGGATTGCTACTTCAGAAGTTGCCGGTTGGCCATCCCTTGCCCTACGTAGGATAATAGAAATGTAAAGGAGGGTAGGATAAATGGCAGATAAGGTGATACTTTCGTTTAGTGGAGGCCTGGATACTTCAGTAGCCGTCAAATGGCTGGCACAAACATACGGCCTTAAGGTCGTTACCCTGGCAGCGGGTGTAGGGGGAAAGGATGATCTTCAGGGACTCAAGGAAAGGGCACTTTCCATAGGAGCGGAGAAGGCTATAGTCATCGATGCCAGGCGGGAATTTATAGATCATTTTATCTTTCCCTCCTTGAAGGCCAATGCCTTGTACGAGGGCCAGTACCCTCTTTCCACTGCCCTCTCTCGTCCCCTGATAGCCAAACTTATAGTAGATGCTGCCCACGATGAAGGCGCAAAAGTGGTAGCCCATGGCTGTACGGCTAAAGGCAACGACCAGGTAAGGTTTGATGTAGCTATATTTTCCCTGGACCCCGACCTCAGGATAATCGCTCCCGCCAGGGAGTGGGGGATGACCCGCCAGGAAACTCTGGCCTATGCCCAAAAGCACGGTATTCCGGTAGCCCAAAGCTCCATCTACTCCATCGACGAAAGCCTGTGGGGAAGGAGCGTTGAATGTGGGGCTCTGGAGGATCCTATGGTCGAGTCCCCGGAGGATGCTTTCGGATGGACAGCTTCCCCCAAAAATGCCCCTTCCGAACCCTGCTACATAGAGGTGGAATTCGATCATGGTATACCAGTGAAGCTCGATGGTCAGGGCCTAGACGGAGTTTCCATCGTCAGTCAACTTAATGAAGTGGGGGGAAAGCATGGTGTGGGAAGAATAGACCATATCGAAGATAGGGTAGTAGGAATAAAGTCCAGGGAGATATACGAGGCTCCCGCAGCCACTATATTGCTCACTGCCCACCGCGCTTTAGAAAGCCTGGTGCTATCCAAAGACGAGCTTTGCTTCAAAAGGACAGCCGAGGAAAAGTATGCTGACCTCATCTATAATGGGAGGTGGTTTTCTGCCCTCCGCCGGGAGCTTTCCGCCTTCATAGACAGCACTCAGGAGTGTGTTACCGGTCTTGCTCGCCTTAAGCTCTTTAAAGGTAACCTGCAGGTTGTAGGGCGAAAATCACCCTACTCCCTGTATCGTCCTGAGCTTGCCACCTATGATAAAGGAGATGTTTTCGAGCATGATGCCTCGGAGAAATTTATCAGGGTTTTTGGGCTCATGGATAAGACCCAGGCCAAAATACAGGGATTAAATGAATGAACGGGCCTTAAGTTATACTTCTTCTCTTCCCTTCGATAGGAGGCTTTACCCTTACGATATTCAGGGGAGCATTGCCCATGCCCAGATGTTACAAAAGCAGGGAATCATCTCTCAGGAGGAAGGGAAAAAGATTGTAGCTGGCCTTCTGGAGATAAAGGAAGAGCTAGAGAGGGGAGATTTCCCCCTCCGCCCTGAGCTTGAGGACATCCACATGAACATCGAGGCCAGGCTCATACAGAAGGTCGGCGCCATAGGGGGCAAGCTCCACACCGCTCGCTCCCGAAATGACCAGGTATCCCTGGATCTCCGCCTTTTTTTGAAGGAAAAGATCTCAGAGGTGATAGCCCGCGTGAGGGAACTACAAAGGGCCATAGTAGACAGGGCCGAGGAAAATAAGCAGGTAATCCTTCCCGGGTACACCCACCTTCAGAGAGCTCAACCCGTCCTTTTTGCCCATCATTTTCTGGCCTACTTTGAGATGTTGCTGCGAGATGAGGAGAGATTCAAAGATAGCCTCAAAAGAGTAGATGTCCTTCCTTTGGGAAGTGGGGCCCTGGCCGGCGTTCCCTACCCCATCGACCGCGAATTTGTGGCCCAGATTTTGGGATTTTCCCATCTTTCTCAAAACAGCCTGGATGCAGTATCGGATAGAGACTTTGTTATTGAGTTTGAGGTCTGCTCTTCCATACTGATGATGCATCTTTCCCGACTTTGCGAAGAGCTGATCCTGTGGTCATCCTCTGAATTTGGGTTTGTGGAAGTTTCGCCCTCCTTTGCTGGTGGCAGCAGCATCATGCCCCAAAAGAGAAATCCTGATGTGGCCGAACTCTGCCGGGGAAAGGTGGGCAGGGTGTATGGTAGCCTTATAGCCATGCTTACGGTGATGAAATCCCTCCCCCTTTCCTACAATAAGGACATGCAGGAAGATAAAGAGGGGCTGTTTGATACTGTGGATACGGTACTCGGAAGTCTTAATATTATGCCGGGGATGATACGGGAGCTGAGGGTGAACAAGCAGAAGATGAAGGAGGCCTCCCAGGATGACCGGTTGCTGGCTACCGACCTTGCTGATCTTCTGGTGCGAAGGGGAGTCCCCTTTCGTGAGGCTCACCAAATAGTAGGAAGAGTGGTTGAATTCGCCCACAGCGAAAAGAGAGGATTTAAGGAAGTTTCTCTTGAGGAGTACAAGTCCTTCTGTGAGCTGTTTGATGAGGAAGTGAAGTCTTTGAGCCCTTCTGCCTCTGTATCCCTGCGGGATGAGGTGGGAGGGACATCCCCAGGTCAAGTTGAATATCAACTGAAGCGGGCAAGAGAGCATTTGAGGTGAGACTCAAGATTGCCCCCTCCATTCTATCCGCTGATTTTAGCCGTCTGGGGGAGGAGATAGCAAAAGTGGAAAGGGGAGGAGCTCACTTAATCCATGTTGATGTCATGGATGGCTGCTTTGTTCCCCAAATTACCATTGGTGCCCTGGTAGTGAAATCCATCTGCCCTTCCACCAGCCTTCCTCTGGATGTCCATCTCATGGTGAGGGATCCTGAAAACCAGATAGAGCAATTCCTGGCGGCAGGCGCAGATATAATAAGCTTTCATATTGAGGCTCTTTCCGAGCCTTCGGAAGCTATACAGAGGATAAAGGGGGAGGGGAAAAAGGTGGGGATTGCGGTGAACCCCGCTACTCCTATATCTTCTTTGGATAGATTTCTATCCCGAGTGGACCTCTTTGTTCTGATGACCGTAAACCCGGGGTTTGCCGGCCAGGCCTTTATGGGCTCTGTACTCCCCAAAATAGCCAGCCTGAGAAAAGCGCTGGACGAAAGGGGACTTAAAACAGATATTGAAGTGGATGGAGGGATAAACCTGGCCACCGCCAAGTCAGCCGTCCAGGCAGGAGCTACTATACTTGTGGCCGGCCAGGCTATTTTCGGGTCCGCGGAGGACCCCGAAAGGGCAACACGAAACCTAAGCCTGCACCTTGAAGCTTTTCTTAAGCGGGGAAAATTGCCGCCTTAAAGATAGGGCAAGCCTCAACAAGTCCCAGTAGATAAGGAGGCTAGTATGTTTATTATCTTCCAGGGTTATGATTATATTTCTGGATGAGCTTTTTTCATCTACTGAAGTCTCCATGTTAGCTTCAGGGTTTATGCGCCAGACCAACCCCGAAAGAAACCCCTCGCCTATTCTGAAATCATCCCCGGGGGAAGCATATGACTTGAGGTGAAGCCTGTGTTTTCCTTTTTCTGCCACCTCTGCATCACTCCCCAGTGATTTAAGCATCCTTAGTATGATGTAGGACATAGCTTTAAGGTTTCCTTTATGATTAATAGGAAGGCTTTTTCCTGCCTCACAGGCATTGGTCTCCATTTTTCTTAAGTTTTCATCGCTCACGGCTCTTACACCGCTTGCCTTAAACCTAATATTGTCCACATACAGGCTGAACGTATCCAGGCCCATCTTGAATATCATTTGAGCAATTTTTGACCTTGAGCCAAGCACTTTAGGGAGCAGTGTTATCTCATCCAGAAAGGCATAGGTTCCTCCTTCCCTGAGAAGGAAAGGGTGCCGGGGAGTAGACTCTTTGCCATCCCATTCGAAAACTCTATCCGGGGATAGATACCTATCCCGGGTACAATCTACCCTGAGCCATTTTTCTCCCAGATATACCTCTGCCACCGGATGAGAAACCTCCCTCCGGGAAGAAAATTGTCCCCCAGGTGGGCTTATGTCTGCGAGCGCTTCTCCGGATATATAGGTGAAGGCAAACCTTGAGGGTATGTGGGAGGCCCTAAGTAAAGCCACCATCAGGTTAGACTTGGTATAGCATTGGCCTATCCCCTCCTGAAACGCATCTGAAGCCCGGTAGCTTAGCGGCTGACCGAATTTGATATTGTCCCTCACATAGTAGAAGACCTTCACCGCTAACTCACGTTCAAAATCCTCCGGCGAAAGTCCTGGGTCTATCTCTTGTCTCAGCTCAGCGGCCATTTTTTGGACATTTTCATGGCCAAAGTTACAAAGCTCCGATTCCCCAAGATATGAACTCTCTACTTCCATAAGCTCTTTATACTGCTTAAGCCTCGAACTTATGTTTGAGAAGAAGCAACTCCTTCCAGACTTTCACCATAGCTCCTCCCTCCTATCCAGGGCCACACATAAGTTTATGGTGTACGGTAGCCCTCGTCAAGCAACGAGAGCCCGAGGTGTCTGTATCAACTTGGTCGGTAGATAAGCACCCCACGTCATGTCATTGCGAAGGGCGAAGCCCTGAAGCAATCTCAGTGGGGAGGAAAAATGATAATGAGATTGCTTCCCCTTCGTTTCGGCTCAGGGTCGCAATGACATAAGACTTTTCAAAGTTCACCGACAAAAGTGATACAGTAATTTTGGTTCCTCTAAAGTTGAGACAAAGAACTAATTGTCTTACTCTTAGAAAGGGGTTGTATTATGCTCAAATTGTTCCACACGGCTGACATCCATCTTGGCGCTAAATTCC
>JGI24023J19991_10003226_pt1 | contig 11543 bp, 10 predicted proteins | sample Cruoilmetagenom1_FD_19991 | JGI IMG/M metagenome (IMG submission 19991)
TGTGTCCATGAAGGGCGCCCGTGGCGTCCTCATCAATATCACCGGTGGCCTGGACCTGACTTTGTTCGAGGTCGATCAGGCGGCCAATCGCATTCGCGAGGAAGTGGATACCGACGCGAACATCATCTTCGGCTCCATCTTCGATCCTAGTATGGAAGGAAAGATGCGGGTCTCCGTGGTCGCGACAGGTATCGAGGCGGAGAAGGGCAAGCGGCCACGTGCCGTACCCATCAGCCTGGTCATCAACCAACGACAGGGAAAGGCGGCTGCTCCGGCGGTTAAAGCCGAGCCGGTGGATCCCCCGGCAAAGGCCCCGTTGGCGCCGGAGACGCCAGGCGCATCGCAACCGGAGAAAATTGCCGATACGCCGCCACCATCGTCGGTTACGGCTTCTTCGGATAGCGCCGCGGCGCGCAGCGAGAATATCGCCGACAAGAGTTTTTTCCAGCGTCTGGCCCCAGCGAAGCCAATTTCGCCAGATAACGGCGCGCTGGATGACGGCAAGGCACCGCGCCAAACGGCCCGACCCATGGGTGGCGTGCAGGCTGCCGCGACGGCAGCGCCGAGCCTGCGCGCCGACTCTGACCTACGCCCGACTCCGTCGACCGAGTCGGAACCGGCGGCGGAGGTTGATGCCGGCCTTGTCGAGGACGAGACGGAAGAGCCTGATCTTGCTCTCTCGACCGATCCCGACCTGCAGGCCGGCCCGGCCCTTGAATTGACGAACGAGGAGTCGGCCGGCGAAACCGCACCGGCGGAGCACGCCGAAGGTGATGCCGCACCGAAGCCAAAACGGCGGCCGAACGGCATATTTGCCTGGATGACCGGTGGCGGCGGCAGCGCCGAGGAGCACTTCGAGAAGGGCGACCGCTATTACCACGGCCAAGGCGTCCGCAAGAATTTGGCTTTGGCTCTACGCTCGTACCGGAAAGCAGCCGAACTGGGTCACGCCGCGGCACAGAACCGCCTAGGCTGGATGTACGAGAAAGGCGAGGGTGTGGACGCCGATTATGCCGAGGCGGCTATCTGGTACCGGCGCGCCGCGGAGCAGGGCCACATCAACGCCATGAATGACCTGGGCTACATGTACCGGCAAGGCTGGGGCGTGCCGCAGAGCTATAGTGACGCCTTAACCTGGTTCCGCAAGGCGGCGGAAAAGTACGACAGCTACGCGGAATATAACCTGGGCCAGATGTACGAAAATGGCTGGGGCACCGAGAAGGATATGGACGAAGCCGTGCGCTGGTTCCGCCGTTCCGCCGCCCGTGGCCACGAGTGGGCAGCCAAGCGCCTCGAAGAACTCGGTATCGCGACCTGATACCAGTTCCCGGAAACTGTGACCCAGCCGCCATGCTTCGAGACGCCGCTTCGCGGCTCCTCAGCATGAGGTGATGTGTTGGTATGAAACACCCATCCTCATCCTGAGGAGCGTTCGAAGAACGCATCTCGAAGGATCGGCCATGAGTCTCAGCGTTCATGACAGGGTATGACTCAGTTCTCCACGTAATCGCACCCAAAATCTCGCGACTGCCAATCGGCTACTTTCCAAGCCGCGCCAACGGTTTCGGGTACAAAAAGCGCTCGCGCTCAACGACCAAACGCGCTCCCCTGTCGTTATCGAAAGCGCGCATAATGTATATTATGGAAAATTCAAATATAGTCTGGAGACGCGCTCGGTGGCGAAAACGGGGCGCATTACGCCGTCGCGTCGATGACCATGCCGTCATAGGCTGGCTCGACGCCGGCGGGACAGCGGCGGCGAAGGTCCTCGTAGTCGATCTGATGATTCATGTGCGTCAGGATGGCCCGCGCCGGTTTCACACGGGCGATCCATTGCAGCGTCTGCTCGACGTGCGAATGCGTCGGATGTGGTGCATCGCGTAGGCAATCGACAATCCAAACCTTGATGCCCTGAAGCGTCTCGAATGCAGCGTCGTCCAAGGAAACCACGTCCGTCGAATACGCAACCGGACCAAAGCGAAATCCCTGTGTCGTCTCCGGCCCGTGACCCTGGGTGAACGGTATCGCCTGGATGTCACCGATCTGCACGGGGCCGCTGAGGACGTGGTCCTGAAAAAGCGGGCCATACAGGTTGTCCGGGTTGCGGCTTGATGTGAAGGCGTAGGCGAAGCGTGCTGTCAGGGCTTGGCGCGTCTGGGGGGCCATGTAGGCGTCGATCGGCCCGCCCCGGGCGCGCATCAGACCCCGTACCTCGTCCAGGCCATGACAATGATCCGCATGCGCATGCGTGAACAGCACCGCATCCAGCCGGCGCACCCGCGCGTCCAGAAGTTGCGCGCGCAGATCGGGCGACGCGTCGACAAGGATGGTGGTGCCGCCGGATTCCACCAGAATGGAAACACGGCGGCGGCGGTTCTTCGGGTTGGTCGGGTCGCAGACACCCCAGTTGCCGTCCGCTGTGCCGTCGGCCATCGGAACACCGCTCGAGCCGCCACAGCCAAGGATCGTGACCTTCATGGCGACGTCGGAATCTTGCTGAATAGGCGCCGGGTGTTATCGCTAGTGATGTGCGTTAACTCTTTGGTAGATATACCCTTTATCTTGGCCACGGCGGCGGCGGTGTAGGCCACGAATGCCGGTTCGTTGCGTTTGCCGCGCTTTGGCTCGGGCGCCAGGTATGGCGCGTCAGTCTCAATCAACAAGCGGTCGAGAGGAATATCGCGGACGATGTCCCGCAGCTCCTCGGCCTTGCGAAAAGTGACGATGCCCGAAATGGATATATAGAGGCCGAGCTCAAGAGCCGTTTTCGCCAGGTCCGGCCCCGCCGTAAAGCAGTGGATGACACCGGGATAGGCCCCCTGCCCGTACTCTTCGCACAAAATGGCCGCGGTATCGGCGTCGGCATCGCGGGAATGGACGATGAGCGGCAGCCCCGTCTCCCGCGACGCGGCGATATGCGCGCGGAAGCTACGGCGCTGCTGGTCTCGGGAAGCGTGCTCGTAGAAATAGTCGAGCCCGGTCTCGCCGATCCCGACCACCTTGGGATGGCCGGCAAGGGCCAGCAGGCGTTTGGTGTCTCCCTGCCCCTCCGCATCGGCCTCGTGCGGGTGAACGCCGACCGAGCAATAGATGCCGTCGTGCTGCTCAGCGATGGACCGCACGGTGTCAAATTCGGTCAGTTTCGTGCAGATGGTGATCATCGTGCCGACGCCGGCGGCATGGGCGCGCGCGATCACCTCCTCCAGGTCGCCGTCGCGGGCCAGGTAGTCGAGATGGCAGTGGGAATCGATCAGCATTTCTTGGCCGGCGAGTCAGGCGCTGTCCTGGTCGGGCTCGACATAGCGCGGGAACACGCCTTCCGGCGGCGGCAGTTTGGTACCGGCCACCAGCGGCGTGCCGAGTGCGGCGAAGGACCGCGCATCCGGCGCAACGCCCAGCTGGTCCAGCATCCGGCCAAGCGTTCCCGGCATCACCGGCTGAGCGAGTATCGCCAGATGGCGAACGGTCTCGGCGACCACATAGAGAACCGTGGCCATCCGCGCCGGATCGGTTTTGCGCAACGCCCAAGGCGCCTGGTCGTCCACATAGCGGTTGGCGGCACCGATCACCTCCCACGTTGCCTCCAGGGCGCGGTGGAATGCCTGCTCGCGGTAGTCGGTCCGCAAGCGCGGTAGAAGCCCCTGAGCGGCGTTCAGCAACGCCGTATCGGCGGCGGTAAATTCCCCCGGTTCCGGAACNTCCCCACCACAGTTCTTGCNAATCATCGACAAGACTCGCTGCGCCAGGTTGCCGAAATCGTTGGCCAGATCGCTGTTGATGCGACCAACCATGGTTTCGTGGCTGATATAGCCGTCGTTGCCGAACGGGACCTCGCGCAGCAGGTAATAGCGGACCTGATCAAGGCCATAACGCTCCACCAGATCCTGTGCGCGCAGCACATTTCCGACGGACTTCGACATCTTTTCGCCGCGGTTCAGAAGCCAACCATGGGCGAAGACGCGCTTCGGCGGCGCGACATCGGCGGCCATCAGAAACGCCGGCCAATAGACCGCGTGAAAGCGCAGGATGTCCTTCCCGACCATGTGCAGATCGGCAGGCCAGAAGGTGGAAAATTCCGCGCTCTCCGTATCCGGAAAGCCGACGGCGGTGGCATAGTTGGTCAGGGCATCCAGCCACACATACATGATGTGATCCGGATCGCCGGGTACCGGCACGCCCCACTTGAACGTCGTGCGGCTGACAGACAGGTCTCTCAGGCCGCCTTTTACAAAGCTGATCACCTCATTGCGCCGCGAGGCCGGGGCGATGAAATCGGGATTGGCCTCGTAAAACGCCAGCAATTTGTCCTGCCAGGCGGATAGCCGGAAGAAGTACGACGGCTCCTCCACCCATTCGGCTTCGGCGCCCGAGGGGGCAACCTTCTTGCCGTCGGGTGTCTCCGTCAGCTCATTTTCGGTATAGAACGCCTCGTCCCGCACCGCATACCAGCCGGCGTAACTGCCTAAGTAGATTTCGCCCGCATCCTGCAACTTGGTCCACAGAGCTTGGCAAGCGCGGATGTGGCGCGCCTCGGTGGTGCGGATGAAATCGTCGTTGGTGATGCCCAGGTCCGACCACAGGCTGCGGAAATTCTGCGACACTTTGTCGGTGAAGGCCTGCGGGTCCACGCCCGCGGCCTGGGCCGATTTCACGACCTTTTGCCCGTGATCGTCCGTGCCGGTCAGAAATCTGACGTCGAGGCCATCCAGCCGCATGAAGCGTGCCAGGGCATCGCACGCCATCGTCGTATAGGCGTGGCCGATGTGCGGCACGTCATTGACGTAGTAGATGGGCGTCGTCAGGTAGTACGACGACTTGCGACCGGGCAACGGAATTCTCCTAGCGGTTCGATACCAACGTGCGGGAGCCTTCCGTCCCTTAGTTACCTATGACGCAAAGGCTTCAATCTCGAGGAACGCGGTGATAACGGTCTGTTTGCGATCCAGATTTGCCGCCTCGGCACGGGACAGGCAGCGGGCGGTTTTCTCCCACACGGCCACCCATTGCGCAAGAGGCCGGCGGGCCAGCAGGCGCTCCATCGCCGCCCCCTCCCCGGCCACGACCTCGGCCGGCGGGCGGCCACTCGCGCCCCCCTTGATCATGCGCGCCAGCCACCAGGACAGCAGCTCCATGCCGGTGCGGAAGGCGGTTCCGTCCCGACCCTTCGCCAGCCGATCGCCGAATGCATGGAGCCGGGCAACATCAAGTTGCGGTAGATCGCCGACGACCCGAATCAGCTCCTGGTAAAGGTCCAGGCCGCCACCGCCCGCCAGATCCAGGGCGCGGCCGATACTGCCTTCGGCCAAGCGGGCCAGTGCGGCCCTATCGTCCGGCGGAACATCGGGCGCATAGGTCGTCAGCAGCTCAGCCACCACGGCTTCCGTCAGGGGGGCAAGAGGCAGATGGCAACACCGCGACCGGATGGTCGCCGGTATAGTCCCCGGCGCATGGCAGACGAGCAGAAGCAGGGCATTCGCCGGCGGCTCCTCCAACACTTTCAGCAGGGCGTTCGCCGCGTTTCGATTGAGCTCGTCGACCGGGTCGACAACCACAACCCGCCAGCCACCTTCGCTCGCCGTCATATGCAGGAAACCGCCCAGGCCGCGAACGTCGCGGACCGGTATTTCGCTCAGCGGCTTGCCTGTTTTTAGATCGATGCCGCGGGTGAGGACGCGCAAATCCGCGTGGCCGCCCGACGCGACCCGGTGAAAGACCGGATGCGCCGGGTCCAGGTGCAAGGACGTGGGCGCAGGCTCCGCCGCAAACAGATCCGGACCTTGCGTGGCACCGTTGGCAAGAACAAAACGGGCGCACCGATAGGCCAGCGTCGCCTTGCCGATGCCGCGCGGGCCGGTAATCAGCCAGGCGTGCGGCAGTCTGCCCGAGCGAAAGGCCCGGACCAGCGTTTCTTCCGCGGCCGCATGACCCAGAAGGTCCGGATTGGCCCGAGGCGCGAGACTCACCTCTTCCCCGGCGCTCACAAAGCGACCCCTAGGGATTGCGCGACAGCGGTGCGGACGCGCGCGTGGACCTCGTCGGTGCTGCCGGAGGCGTCGATGACCTTGCAGCGCTGCGGTTCGCGCCGTGCTATCTCGTGAAAGCCCGCATGCAGGCGCTCGTGGAAGGCGTGCCCCAAGTCCTCGTAGCGGGTTTCGCCGTCCCGGCGGGCGGCGGCCCGCTGCAGGCCGAGGTCAACCGGCACGTCGAGTATCAGAGTCAGATCCGGATAAAAGTCGCCGACCGCCAGGGCGTAAAGCTTCTCGATCGGGTCTCGGCCCAATTGGTGACCATACCCTTGATAGGCCATGGTCGAATCCGCGAAGCGATCGGAGATCACCCAGGTCCCGGCGGCGAGTTGCGGGTGAATGAGGCTGCGAAGGTGCTCCCGCCGCGCCGCGAAATGCAGCAATGCCTCAGTCATCGCATCCCACCGTGCCGCGTCGCCGCGTACGAGCAGGCCGCGAATCTCCTCGCCACCAGGGGTGCCGCCCGGTTCGCGAGTCACGCACACGGATACGTCGTTATGCGACAAGGCATCGGCTAGCAATTTAACTTGCGTGGATTTCCCCGCCCCCTCGCCCCCCTCGAAGGTGATGAATTTTCCCGGGGCCAAGGGTTATACCAAGGAGCGCTGATGGGTGGTCATTGCGCGCCGAACACGAGGAATCGCAGGCCCGCCGAGATACGCCCAATCGGACCCAACCGGGCGACCGCGTCGGCAGCTTGTAGCGGCACGACGAGGGGCTCTGTACCAGGAATGCTGACAATCATCTTGCCGACCTCCTGACCAGCGGCAATGGGTGCCGTCACCGGCGCCTCATAGACGACTTTCACTTTCATCTCGGCCCGTGCTTTGCGCGGCAGGGTGAGAGTCAAACCATCCGGCACCACCGCCGCGACGGTGGCCGTCTCCCCGAGCCATACCGGGGCCTCGTCGACGACTTCGCCGGGTTGCACCAGGGCGTAGTTGCCAAACTCGCGAAAACCCCAGCTGAGCAGGCGCTCGGATTCCTCGGCGCGAGCCTTTTCGCTTTCCAGGCCGTTGAGCACGAGAATCAAACGCCTGTCGGCCTGCACCGCCGAGGCAGTCAAGCCATAGCCGGCCTCCTCTGTATGACCGGTCTTGAGGCCATCCGCGCCCACTGACGCATAGAGGATGGGATTGCGGTTGGGTTGGCGAATATCATTCCAGACGAATTCTGTCTCCGAGAAATAATGATAGTACTCCGGGAAGTCCTGCACGATGCGCTTTGCCAACGTTGCAAGGTCACGCGCCGTCATCCTTTGATTCGGATCCGGCCAACCGGTCGCGTTGGCGAAGCTGCTGCCGGTCATGCCTAACATCTCGGCTTTACGTGTCATTTCTTCGGCGAAGGCCTCTTCGCTACCGCTGATCCCTTCGGCCAGGACGATGCAGGCGTCGTTGCCCGACTGCACGATGACGCCGCGCAAAAGATCCTCGATGCGGACCCGATTACCGACCTTTACGAACATCTTCGAGCCGCCCTTGCGCCACGCCTTCTCGCTGACCAGGAACTCGTCGTCCAGCGACAGGCGGCCGTCCTTGAGCCGTTCGAAGACCAGGTAGACCGTCATAATCTTGCTCATGGAGGCGGGCGGCATGGACGCGTCGGCGTCTTTGTTCAGCAACACAGTGCCGGTAGCGGCGTCCAGAAGAACGGCCTCCCGGGCCGTCGTCTCGACCGCCCCTATCGGCAGTGCCGCCAGCGATGCCACGCCGGCGACCAACACAGCGAGGATGGCAGTGCGAATTCTGCTAGGCTGCATGACTTGGTCCGTTTGNTATTTGCCTGAGATAGCTACCCTGGCATTTGGTCGAGAATATGGCCGATCCGCCGGTGCCGAGTCCAATGGCGCCGAGTCGACCGAGCGCAATCAATCGACCACCACGCGGGCGTCAGAATGACCATTCCCGAGTAGAACCGCCAGCAGTTCGTCGGCCTCCTCGACCGTATCCATGGGACCTAGCCTGACCCGAAAATAACGCCGTTCCTCGATGACGGTCTCGGCGACTTGCACGTTGCCGAGCTGCGATAGGCGCGCGCGCAGGCGCAACGCATTGTCGACACGGGTGAACGAACCCGCTTGAACGAAAATCTTGGTCGGCTGCACCGGTAGGGTCGTCACCGTGCCGTCCGGCAAGGGCGCCGGCGGTTGCGGCCGCAGGACAGTCACCGGCCGTCGCGCCACCACCGCCGCCGTCTGGCTGGCCGCCGGGTTGGTCGCCTGCGTTGGTACCGGCGTTCCGGGCAATGTCTCGATGGTCACCGCTTGGCGCGGCGCCGGCGCCGGCGAGCTCGCCGCCGCCTCCTTGGTCAGGCCCGCCGCCGCCAATCGCCGGCTCTCATCTTCGATGATCTCGACCAGAACCTTGGCCGTCCCCTTCTGGCGAAAGCCAAGCAGATCGGCGCCGCGTTGTGATAAATCGATAATCCGGCCGTTGCTAAATGGCCCACGGTCGTTGATCCGCACCTTGATCGACCGGCCGTTGTCCAGATTCGTGACCCGCACGATGGACGGCATGGGCAACGTCCGGTGCGCCGCCGTCATCGCGGTCTGATCGTAACGCTCGCCGTTTGCCGTCCGCCGACCGTTGAACCCCGGTCCGTACCACGAGGCGATGCCAGTCTCACGATAGGTAAAGTCCGGCTTTGGGTAATACCAGACACCGTCGACTTGGTATGGCTCGCCAACTTTGTACGTGCCGGCACCGAATTTGCTCGGCGGTGCCCGCAGTTGCTTCGCCGTGTGAACGGCAAGCTCGGTCTCGGCACAGCCGGCCAGGACAAGCGCCACGGCCATGGTCGGGATTGCAAAAAGGCGGTTCAAGGATGTCAGCATGTTGGGGACACGAATCGTTCGACAGCAATATGTTGTAACCTACGCGTGGACATTGTCAGCCGCAACCACTCCGTCAATTGGCCTTCGCCTTCGCTTTTTGGGCAGCGACCTGGCGCAAACCCTCAAGAGCTTCGACCGACGGGTAGCCGTCAGGGACAAGGTTTGCCTGCCGCTGAAACGCCTTCAGCGCACCTTGTGTCTGTGACCCGGCGATACCGTCCGCATCGCCTGGATCGAAGCCAAGAACGGCCAGCAGGGTCTGTATCTCCTCGACCTCGGCGCGCTTGAGCGGCCGTTCGCCGGCCGGCCGTTCGGCACCCAGTGGTCCCAGGCCGGCAATTCGGTCTGCCAGGTGGCCGACAGCGACGGCGTAGAGGATCGAGCGGTTCCAGGTCAGGATCGCATCGAAATTCCCGTACACCAGGAACGCCGGCCCATTGTGGCCCATGGGCACAATAATCGCGCCGAAGATATCCGCGGCCGGTAGATCAGCGCCATCCGCCCGGCGCACGCCAAGGCGCTGCCATTCGGTAATGGGCTTGCGTGTCTTCAGGCTCGCCATATCCCAGTCGAAATCCGCGGGCAGGCGCACCTCCCGTCCCCACGTCTCGTCGCCGCGCCAGCCGACGCGGCCGAGGAAATTGGCGGCGGAGGCGAAGACGTCGGGCAGGTTGCCCCAGATATCCCGACGGCCGTCGCCATCGAAATCCACGGCGTAATTGACGAACGTTGTGGGGATAAACTGGAGCTGTCCCATGGCTCCCGCCCACGAACCGCGCATGTCGGCGACCGCGATGCTGCCCTCATCGATAATCTTCAACGCGTCCATCAACTGGGCGCGGAAGAAGGCGGCGCGGCGGGCGTCATAAGCCAAGGTCGCGAGTGCCTGGATGACCGAATAGCCGCCGGTGTGCTCGCCGAAATTGCTTTCCAACCCCCAGAAAGCCACCAGAAAGCGCGGCTGCACGCCGTAGCGCGCATAGACACGGTCGAGCAGCGGACGATTCTCGGCCAGCAGTCGTCGCGCCCGCTCGATACGTCCGGTGGTCACGCTGTTGTCGAGATAGCTCCAGAATGTTTGGGTGAATTCCGGCTGCTTGCGGTCAAGCTCGACGACGCGCTCGATGGGCTCCAGTCCCGTCAACGCTGCATCGATCGTCGCCTGGGAAATTCCGGCGGCGCGCGCATCACGCTTGACCCCGTCGAGCCAAGCGGAAAAATCGCTGGTCTGGCCGTAGGACGGCAGCGCTACAGCCAGCGCAAGGGCAAGAGCGGCCATGGCCACCCCCCACCTCTTCAACCGCTTTAGCTGAACCGTCACAAAAGGCCTCCGCGCCTCGGCGACTCTAAGAACCTGCTTTCCGACCCGAATCCTTGTGCCACAGTGGTTGAGGCTGCGCAATGCGTCCCGCGAAACACTCACCAATGGCGGTCGCCTTGGGCCGCACACTCGCATAACCCCGTTAATGCCTTATTAACCTGCGCCGGGCGATCGCGCCGCCGAGCTCGGTCCCGGGACCAGCGTGCCCGTCCAGTCAAGCCAGCGGTAGGCTATCAATCCAACCCATTCGTAGGTCGCCGCCGATATCCGGGACAACCCTCTCGCGAAATTGAAGTCGAGGCGCCGTGTATCATCTGGACCGGTCACGTAGGCTACGGGATAGGCGGTAACAGACCAGCCAGCCTGACGAAAAGTGCCGACCGATCGCGGCATGTGGCTGGCCGACGTCACCAATAGCCAGACCTCGCCTGGTTGCGGTTTCACTGCAGCCATCGAATTGACCGCATTCTCACGCGTATTGCGTGATTCGCGCTCAAATACGACCCGGCCAGCGGCGACGCCTAAAACTTCCAGAAGTTGGGCGGCGTAGTCTGCCTCTCTATGTATTTGGTCGAGCAGAAGACCGGAACCACCTGTGAAAAGGAGTCTCGCACTAGGATAGCGCTGCGCCAGCTCGACGAACGCGGTGATCCGCTCCGCATTGCCACCCATAGGTGTCCCGCCCCGGTCAGCCGCGCGCCGTAGGTTGATGGCCCCTCCCAACACGACAATGCCGTCGACCTTGGGCAGCGGCTCGAAAATCCGCGGAAACCGGTCCTCGAGAGGCGCCAGCAGCCATGCCCCAACCGGCAAAACGGAGATAATCAGGGCGGTGCCGGCGGTTAAACCAAGCACCCACGTTGCAAAAGCACGCAGCCGCCGCCACGGAGTCAAAAGCCCTAGGAACCCGACGAGCAACCCAAGAAGAAACAGATTGCCGGGGTTCGCCACGACCCAGAATATCTTGGAAAGCGCAAAGAGCATGCCGGGTCATAGCTGTAAGGGTTTGCCGGCGCAACGGCCCAGTTAAGGTTGGCAAGGTGCCGGCAAGACCATATTTTGTGCCGCGGCAATGCCAGCGTCATTGGATGGGTGGCCGAGTGGTTGAAGGCACCGGTCTTGAAAACCGGCAGGCGTGCAAGCGCCTCGTGGGTTCGAATCCCACCCCATCCGCCACCAATGCGCCAACCGAGCTAATTCTGGATTTCCCAACTACCGTCGAGTTGCCGACAGGCGCGGCCATAGGCTTGCTGGGGGCTGCCGGCAACCGTCGCCGTTGTCGTGTACTCGCGGCAGTAGCGGTTGTCGGCGATCTGTATGGTGCGGGTCGGCGTCATTTCGTATTGCGCGTCGTTCGCCG
>JGI24023J19991_10003229_pt1 | contig 11535 bp, 11 predicted proteins | sample Cruoilmetagenom1_FD_19991 | JGI IMG/M metagenome (IMG submission 19991)
CCCTTTAGTAACAAAACCACTTTGTGTTTAGCTGCAAAATTTTGTGCTACTTCAAACCGATTGGCCTCAATTTCACTCACCATAGAACCAGTCAAACGAGCCATCTCACCAGGATGGGGGGTCAAGATCAAAGGTTGATCACTGCGCCCTTGCAGGCATTCCAATTGTCCCGCCAACAGATTTAAACCATCGGCATCTACAACCATTGGCACTGCCGCAGAAGTGACCAAAAGCCGGATCAGTTCAGACAGTTCAGCACTTTGCCCCAACCCGGGGCCGATAGCCAGAGCCTGTCGATCAGCCAGTAATTGCTCAATCTGTGGTTGTGCCTGCAAAGAGATCAATCCATTTCGATCAACAAGAGAACAGCTCATCGCTTCGGTCAGCTTGGTTTCAATAATATCATGAACTGCCGCTGCCGTGGCCACAGTTACCAAGCCACAGCCACTACGTACCGCTGCATTGCCAGCCAAAGCAGCAGCACCTGTCTTTCCAGGGGAACCGGCAAGCAGCAGCAAATGACCAAACTTTCCCTTGTGACCGATCTTAGAACGCTCAGGAAGTAGTGTTTGCATTTCTGATTCATCAAGAAGATGGATATTGCTAGAAAATTTCTGCCGTCCAAGTAGAGGGATGCCGATATCAACAACTTCAAGATCCCCGGCATAAGCTGCACCCGGCTGGCTACCATGACCAATTTTGGCATGATCAAAAGTAACCGTCAGATCGGCCTGCACCGCAACGCCATAAACTCGCCCCGTAGAACCATCAACCCCTGAGGGAATATCCACAGCAAACACCGGTGCTGATGATTTATTGATGAGATTTATTGCTTCTGCTTGTAATCCACGCACATCAGAACTCAGCCCGGTACCAAATATTGCATCAATAATAAGGTCTGGCGCCGCGTCCGCAAAGTTTTCTTGCAAAGCAGAAGGAGCTTCAACAAAATTGATGGGCAGCCCCAACTTACGCACGATATTCAACATAACCCGGGCATCGCCAGCAATAGTCTCTTCCAGCCCCAGCACCAGAACTGTCACCCGCCAGCCGCGATCAGCAAGAATTCGTGCCATAACATAGCCGTCGCCGCCGTTATTTCCCTTACCTGCAATGACCAGCACTGAACCTGGAAAAAAATCGCTAAACTTAGCCATAAACAGATTGCTGCAAGANCGCCCGGCATTCTCCATCAANACCACACCGGGGATCCCAAGCTGATCAATCGCCTGCCGATCAAGAACCATAACTTCANTGGCAGTACAGAGTTGCATTAATCCTCCAGAATAACGGTGGCAACTGCGTAATCGCCATCGTGAGAATAATTGAGATGCGCCTTTCTGGCACCACGTGAAGTCATCAGCTCAGCGGCACGCCCAGAAAGTTTAAGAGAAGGACAACCAAGGGAGTCAAGCACCACACAAACCTGTTGCCAGGCCAGGCCATCACGCAAACCAGTTCCCAAAGCTTTCAAAAAAGCTTCTTTGGCAGCAAAACGGGCGGCCAAGTGGGGTACGGGATCACGCTTTTTTAGCGAATAACTGCGTTCTTCTTCACTAAAAATCCGCTCCAAGACTTTATTATCTGGATTGAGGAACTTCCGAAACCGTTCACTGCGAGCCAAATCGGTGCCTATGCCAATAATTGCCAAAGCTAACCTTTCGTGAGTTCCAACATTTCGCGCACCGCTTTATCCATCCCGACCAGTGCAGCACGTGAAATAATACTGTGGCCAATATTAAACTCTTCAATGCCCGGCAGGGCAAGTATTGAACGGATATTACGATAATCAAGACCATGCCCGGCATTGATACCAAGACCAAGTTTGCGAGCAGCACTGATTGCCAATTCAATTCGCCCCAGTTGTTCACGCCGCTCACCTTCAGTCTGTACTTCACAGTACATTCCGGTATGGATCTCCATGTAATCGGCACCCACTTTATGGCTGGCTTTGATCTGTTCAATATTAGGCTCTATAAACAGACTCACAATAATTCCCGCCTGCTGCAGTAAGGCAATTTTTTGTTTCAAGGTGCTTTGCAGCATAACGACATCCAAACCACCTTCCGTGGTCAATTCATGACGTCCTTCTGGAACGAGAGTGACCGAGTCAGGGAGAGTTTTCAATGCAATAGCGACCATTTCATCAGTCAGTGCCATTTCCAGATTCAGCCGGGTTTTTATTGTCTGCCGCAAAATGGCAACATCCCGATCCTGAATATGACGACGATCTTCCCGCAAGTGGATCGTAATTCCGTCAGCCCCTGCCAGTTCAGCCAGAACAGCAGCAGCCACAGGATCCGGTTCAGCAACCCCGCGAGCCTGACGAATTGTTGCAATATGATCAACATTGACACTAAGTTTTGCCAATTTTTATACTCCTTAGAAAAATTTTTATAATTGCCCAGCTTCAGAATCGTGCCGAAGTAAACTCGGGACTGTCCCCAGTTCCATCGGGGGCTGTCCCAGATGTTTACGGACTATGAAAATATAGTGGGGTCGCGTCGCAAAAGCCTGGGACAGCCCCCATACGGGGACAGTCCCGGTTTTGCTTGTCCTTTGAATAGGCAGCACGAGTCCTACCACAGCTACGATCTACGCGCCCAGATGTTCTCGTACAGACCCGGCCACCTGTTCAGCTAATGTTTCAATTCGGCTCTGATCTTCACCTTCAATCATCACCCTCAAGAGAGGTTCGGTTCCTGAATAACGTACCAGGACTCGACCCTTATCACCGAGCTCAGCTTCAACCTGATCGATAACTTCTTTGATCGGGGTAATTTTTTTCAGATCAGCCTTTTTTCGTACCCGAACATTCACCAAAACCTGAGGCAGTGAAGTCATCACCTGAGCTAATTCGGAGAGTTTCTTCCCACTACGCTGGATGATGGCCAAAACCTGTAAAGCTGAAAGAATCCCGTCGCCAGTGGTATTATGATCAAGAAAAATCATATGCCCCGACTGTCACCACCCAGATTATAACCATTCTTGAGCATCTCTTCGACGACATAACGGTCCCCGACTGCGGTCCGAACCACCTTGCCACCCACCTTTTTCATCGCGATATCAAGACCCATGTTGCTCATCACTGTGGCTACAACCGTTTTTTTCTTCAACTGCCCCGCTTTAATCAGTTCAGTGCCACAAAGAGCCATAATATGGTCACCATCGACTTCGACACCATTCTCATCGACAAAGATAACTCGGTCGGCATCACCATCCAAGGCAATCCCTAAATCAGCTCGGTATTCACGCACTTTCTCTGCCATCACTTCCGGATGCATTGAACCACAACCATCGTTGATATTCATTCCGTTTGGATCAACCCCAATTTTAATGACTTCAGCACCTAGTTCAGTCAACACCGCTGGGGCAACCTTATAGCCAGCCCCATTGGCACAATCAAGGACAATTCTTAACCCCTTAAGATCAAGATCCTTTGGATAAGTGTTTTTCAGGAAAACCACATAGCGCCCGATGGCATCAGAAATACGGTATGCTTTTCCAACTTCATCAGCAATGGGACGCAATTCATCCAGTCGATGATTGATAATCAGATCTTCAATTTTCAATTCAAGGTCATCAGGAAGTTTATAACCAGCACTGGAGAAAAATTTAATCCCATTATCCTGGTAAGGGTTATGCGAAGCACTGATGACAACTCCGGCATCTGCTCGCATTGAAGAAGTAAGAAAAGCGATACCCGGTGTCGGCAGCGGCCCGACAATCAGTACATCGACACCCATCGAACAAATCCCGGCAACTAAAGCATTTTCAATCATATAACCAGACAAGCGGGTGTCCTTACCGATAACAATCCGATGTCGGCGGTTCGTATCATCCTTAAAAACAAAAGCCGCTGCCCGCCCGAGTTGCATTGCCATTTCGGTCGTCATCGGCTCAATATTAGCGACACCCCGCACCCCATCAGTGCCAAATAATTTTTTTTCCATTTTCAATTAACCCCTTCCGTCTTCTTTTTAGTGTCCTGCTGCTCCAAATCTTGATTCTCCACCGGAGGCAGGGTTAGCACAGGCTCGATTTCCACTTGAACTTCAGTGGTTTTTTCGTCTTTAAAGTGTGTGTAGGTACCACGATAAACCAATGGAACAATAAGAGAAAAACCCTCATTGACGCCATTCAGATCAACTTCTTCAGTCGTCACCTCACTGACACTTTTCAGCTCGGTTTCAGCCCCCTCAACAAGAACCTCGTCAGGGACAAGTTTGACACTCTCTACCCTGAAACCAGAAAGCGGTTCACCCGTCAGCGCAACTTTAACCGGCACCAGTTTCTGNTTGATCCGTTCCAGCTTAAGATCAATAAATGACGGTGACAATCGGGTCACCCGCAAGCCACTGGGTAAATTTAATCTCTCTTCCAAACGTTTAAATGTTGTCAATCCCGGTTGCAGATCGGTGAGATCAACAATAATACTGATATCGTTTGGACTGACCTTCATTTGCAACGTCCGCGGGCCACTTACCCGAACATCAACCAGGCTGGGAACCTCGTTGGCAACCATCAACTCTTTGGGAATATTTTGCAGCTCCAGAGGAACCCGATAGCCCACCTCCAGTCGCCGCTCCCCCATAATAAACACCCAGAGTAACAGTGCAAAAGCCAGAGAGATTAACTTTAATGTCCAATTTTCTGTCAACAACTTGAACATCTAAACTAGCCTTTCTTCTGCTGCTGAATTTTTTTCTTAGTTTTGATTTTACGCGGCTCCAGTAAGCGTCCAAGAACTTTTTTAAGGCTGGTCGCATCCAGGTTCCGGGTCATCCCGCCATTGACTGCCACAGAGATGTTTCCTGTCTCTTCAGAAACAACTATAGCTACAGCGTCAGCTAACTCCGTCAAGCCGATGGCTGCACGGTGCCGGGTACCAAGGTCTTTAGTCAGGTCAAGCCCCCGACTCAATGGCAAAAAACACCCCGCCAGCGCCATCCGACCCTGTTGTACCACCAGGGCCCCATCATGAATTGGGGAGGATGGCATAAAAATCGCGCGAATTAATTCACAGGAGACCCGTGCATCAATAGAAGTCCCTGATTCAAGAATATCATTGATTCCGTTTTCTCGCTCAATGGCAATCAATGCACCAATCTTACGGCTTCCCAAGGCGACACAAGCCTTAACCAGTTCATCAATGACCGCAGATTCTTCATGTGAACTCATCCCACCAAAAAAAGGATTACGCCCGACATGCATTAATGCCCGCCTTATATCATTCTGGAAAATAACAACAATGACGAGAATTATCGAGGAGAGAAAGTTACTTAGAAACCAATTGAGGGTATGTAAATCACCAACGCGGGAGACTGCATAAAAAGCAAAAACAACGACCAGCCCCAGAACCATCTGTACGGCACGGGTCCCCTTGATCAGCAGGATAATACGATAAATGATAAAAGCAACAATACTAACGTCCAGAATATCAAGCAGACGGATATTTGTAAGGACATCTAACATTGCAGCCACCGTGCGAAAGTTATTTTAATAGAATCAATGCACTCTAGATATATAAAAACTTTTTAAAAAGTCTTAAGAAAGCTATGCTCTCAATAAGGAAGTTGCTGTTCCCGAATTGCCCAGGCAACCAGCGCAGTTTCTCGCGCTGGACGGACATCATGAACGCGAAAAATCTGCACCCCCTGATGCACCCCCAAAGCAACCGTGGACAGAGTACCAAAGAGACGTTCCTGCGGATCGTCCTGGTCAAGAATTTCACCTATAAAGCTTTTCCGTGAGGTTCCCAACAAAACCGGGCACTCAAGCTGATGTAATTCATCCACATGGTGGAGCAAATCAAGATTTCCCAAGACACTTTTACCGAAACCAATACCGGGGTCAACTGCCAGCCGACTACGCTCAACCCCTGCTTCCAGAGCCAGGTCAATACTTTGCCGCAAACTGCTGATAACCTCAGCTAACAGGTTTTGATACTCCGTATGCTTCTGCATGACATCTGGGCGACCACTGGTATGCATCAAAAATAATCCAGCGCCCATTGCAGCAGCAACTTTAGACATTTCCGGGTCAAAACTCAGCCCACTGATGTCATTAATAAAGTTAGCTCCAGCAGCAACAGCTTGTTGAGCAACCAGAGCTTTACTGGTATCGATAGAAAGAGGCAGACCTGTCTTCCGTCGTAGCCCCTCGATTACGGGAATAACCCGTGCTAATTCTTCCTCAGCTGAAACCGGGAGGGAACCTGGCTTCGTACTCTCACCACCAATATCGAGAATTGCAGCGCCCGACTGCTGCATCTCCATCCCTCGTTTCACTGCCAACTCAACATCCAGATATTGACCACCATCGGAGAAAGAGTCAGGGGTGATATTCAAGACTCCCATGATGCAGGGTTGGGCCAAATCAAGTTGACAATCTCGTCCTGCTAGTTGTTGAGCTCTTGCAAGCCTCACGACTCAGGAGTCTCATCCTTCTTAGCTTCTTGACCCATTTCAGAATCATCTGTGGCTGCAGCAACAACAGGTTCATCTTTTTCAGTTGCCTCTTCTTTTGCCTCATCTACCTCTGTAGTTGCAGCCGTACTTTCAAAACTGAAATCATCTTCCGGCTTCACTTCTTCTTCCACAGGAACAACAACTTTTGGTTTTAAGTATTCAGGAACCCCATCAGGGAAAACGACACCAAGAATTTCCGAACTCTCCAGTGTTTCCCTCTCCAATATCAGTTCCGACAAGTCGATCAGTTGCTGTTGATGATCTTTGAGCAAAGTACGTGTTAAGGCATAGTTTTCGTTAACGATTCTCCTGATTTCGTTATCAATGTCAACAGCGGTCGCTTCACTGTAGTTTTTAACATGTCCCATATCACGCCCGAGAAAGACTTCTCCACCCTCTTTCTCACCGAATGCCATCGGCCCGATTTTTTCACTCATTCCCCATTCACAAACCATTTTACGGGCAATAGCAGTAACTCGCTCAAGGTCATTACTGGCACCACTAGTTACCGATTCAAAGGTTAATTCCTCAGCAAGACGGCCACCAAGTAATGAACGGATACGAATATGTAATCCAATAGCCGTTTCACTGTATTTCTCTTCCGTCGGAAGGTACATGGTCACACCCATAGCACGACCACGAGGGATAATTGAGACCTTATGTACTGGATCTGATCCAGGGGTCAGCAGAGAAACCAACGCGTGGCCCGCCTCGTGATAAGCAGTGACCTTTTTCTCTTCTTCAGTAATCACCATTGAACGCCGTTCGGCACCCATCAGAACCTTATCTTTCGCGGCTTCAAAATCATCCTTGTCAACTGAAGTCTTGTTGGCGCGCGCTGCCAGCAAAGCAGCCTCATTGATGAGATTTGCCAGATCAGCGCCGGAAAATCCCGGGGTTGCTTTGGCAATCACCTCAAGATCGACATCCTCTGCCATTGGAACTTTACGCGAGTGAACAACCAGAATTTTATGCCGACCCTTGATGTCAGGGCGGGGAACCATCACCTGGCGATCAAAACGCCCTGGCCGCAATAAGGCTGGATCCAGAACATCTGGACGGTTAGTTGCCGCAACCAGAATGACACCTTCATTGGACTCAAAACCGTCCATCTCAACCAATAGCTGATTCAAGGTCTGCTCACGTTCATCGTGACCACCACCAAGGCCAGCGCCACGATGACGTCCAACTGCATCGATTTCATCAATNAAGATAATNCAGGGNGCATTCTTTTTGCCCTGCAGGAACAAATCCCGCACCCGACTGGCGCCAACCCCAACAAACATTTCAACAAAATCGGAGCCAGAGATGGTAAAGAAAGGAACTCCCGCTTCACCGGCAACAGATCGAGCCAGCAAAGTTTTACCGGTTCCCGGTGAGCCTACCAGCAAAACCCCTTTGGGAATTTTACCGCCAAGCTTGGTGAATTTCTTTGGGTCTCGTAGAAATTCAACCACCTCTTCAAGTTCCTGTTTTGCTTCATCAACCCCGGCCACATCCTTAAAGGTCACCAGCCCCTGAGTATCGGTCAGCAATTTGGCTTTGCTCTTACCAAAGCTCATCGCTTTGCCGCCACCACCCTGCATCTGACGCATAAAGAAAATCCAAACCGCGATCAACAACAGAATTGGTCCCCAGGAAATCAACAGGGTAAACCAGAAGCCCTGATCATCAAGCGGTTTTGCCTCAATNGTGATACCTTTTTCCTTCAACTCAGGNATNAGTTGCTCATCCATCGGCGCATAGGTCTGGAACTTACTCCCATCGGCAAATATACCGGTGACCTTATTTCCCTGNAAGGTGATATTGCTTATCTGACCATCATCAATCGCACTGAGAAACTCAGTGTAATTAATCTGTTTCTGCTCAGTATCTTTTTGCGTCATCATATTGAAAAGCATGATCATCAACAAAGAGATGACCAGCCATAATGCTAAATTTTTCTGAAATTGGCTCACAAGACCCCCTATGGAGTAGTTAATTTTAGATACTAAGTTTGTTTGAGTACCAGTAAGATTGCTTAAAACTAGCTGAAAAAACTACCATAAAAGAACATATAGCTACAAGCTTTTTGTCCTCTTTTTTACCCTCTCAGACTAATTCCACACGTAGAATTCTCCCGCTATCGCATCCTGCAGCAGCATGGCATGATCGACGCATTCCAACGACCCACAAAATTTCCTCTCCGCTGACCAACAGAGGGGTATTCATGCGCGCCTCTAACTCAACCCGATTATCAGCAAAAAAATGTTTCAGCCGCTTATGCCCAGTCATACCGGAAGGTGCAAATTGATCCCCAGCCTGCCAACTACGCACGCGTAACGGCTGCTGTAAATTGGCAAAGGGATACTCAGTGCTTTTCTCTGACTCCCCCATTTGTTCATCCTGTAAAGAGACACAGAGGACATGTCCATCAGGAAGTTCAAGTTCCCCTGGGATCGCCAGAGGCAGATCAAAGGGTTCCGGCCGTTCTGGTGCCACATTCCGCAACCAAAGAGATTGATAGCGACGTGCGACCCAGCAATCGGGAAGATCCAGCTGCGCCTGACTTCGCCCACCAGTTAACATTTTCTCAATAGCATAAAGATGGATTGCTTCTATTTTTTGTAAATCACCGCGAACCTGGCGCAATGCTTCACGAAACAGGCGCAATCGCAGTGCCGGATGCTGTGCCAGCAGAAGCGGCCGACTTAAGCGGAGGCCATCATCATATGACACAACCAGATCAGCAAATCCCTGTTCAACCTGTTCTTGCCAGTAATCTTCCTCAAGCTGAAATTGCCGGGTTAATCCTGCAATATGACTATCAAAGCGTGGATTAATTTCAAGAAGTTGCGGTATTATTTGGGTGCGCAGTTGATTGCGTAAAAAAGACGGATCACTGTTACTTTCATCTTCAACCCAATTCAGCTGCTGCCGTCGAGCATAGTCAAGGATCTGTTCACGGCTACATCCCAACAAAGGGCGCCACCAAACTCCCTGTAGGACGTGCATGGAAGCCAAACCACTCTGACCACTNCCGCGCAATAACCGCAACATAAAAGTCTCAACCTGATCATCCTGATGATGGGCAAGAACAATCTGTTCCGCANCGATCTGNACAGCNATCCGTTGTAAAAATTCCCGCCGCGCCTGCCGCCCGGCCATTTCGAGACTGATCCTATTTTTCTCCGCCATCATTGGCACATCACAAGTTTCAACCTGACAAGGGATATTCCATTGAGCGCAGAGATCAACAACAAAAGCAGCATCATATGCACTTTCTGGACGGATTTGATGATCCAGATGAGCGACCTGAAGAGAAAGATTCAGAGACCCCGCTAGTGACCGCAAAATATGCAGCAATACAACCGAATCAACTCCACCGGAAACCGCGACCAGCAATTGACTGATCTTAGGTGGGATAGAGTCAATAATCGACTGTTTTAAATGGAATAATTTCATGCGTTCAGAAAATCCTGTTAAATCTCACATAAAGATCGAAGCAGAAGTTGAACTATAAACGAAAAAAGCCCTCCCTGATAGCGGGAAAGGCTTCTACAGCTACAACGAGTCAAGGTTAACAGAAAAAGTAATAGGGATTAGATAAACTGTCCCCGGAATTCGTTTAAACTCGCTCAATTGCACTGTCTCTTTTACTGCTTATGCTTATTCGTCAACAATTTAATTATTCTGTAAATATTTACAATAATTAATATAAAACCAAATGATGCGAAAACAAGACCAGACAGTTTTGGTACAGGTTGATCGTGAATATAATCCCATCCTTCTTTGAAAAAAATAAAATAGCCAACATAACAAGCCAAGGCACCTCCAAAAATCTCGGCAATTCTAAAACCCACCAACTCCATCCTCCCAGATTTCCATCATGTTACCCCCAACTTCACGAAACTCAGGATGATCAGCAATATATTCAGGGATCAGCCGACGGGTTTCTATAACAGCATCAGCCAATCGCTCTATGGTTCGATTGATCTCGCCAACCGGCAACGAAAGGTGGGCCATAGCAAAACGTTCCAGCATTTTACGCGGCCACCACTTCTTGCTCCCGGCCAGAGACAGGGCAGGAACATCGTGATGCAAATAAGCCGTGGTCGTCACGATATCAAAAACCGGAGCCATTTTTATTGGACCAGTTAAAGAGGGATACAATACAGCAAAGTTTTTCAGATGGGCATCCCCATTTCTTACCATGGATGAAAGTACCAGAGCGGCAAAAAACTGCTGCCTGGCAGCAAACAAAAACTCACCTGATACAAATTCCTTTAAACTTTTAGCCACCCGCTCATAGGTTCCCCGGTATTTTTGTGCTGTTCCCAAAGCCTGCAAACTGCACATATCCTCAAGCCCTACAAACTTACCATCAGGAGCCTGATCAAAACGGCGCATAATGAAGAGACCACCATTGTCAGCCAGACTAAACTCTGGAACCGGCAAGCCTGCTTTTTTCGCAGCGGTCATACAGAAGTACTCATTCGCAGCCAGTTGTGGATAATCCGATCCCCAAGTTTTTACGATATAACCTGAAGAAGCCAGAGTCCCACGCTCAGTCGCATCCAGTAATACTTTGGGCTGCACTCCCGAAACCCCTGAACGGAGTGCGTAACGGTTAAGAAGTTCATGGAACAGTTCTTTTGTATCAGGGTAAGTCAAAAGATCTTCCAGAGATTCTTTTCCACCTTCCGCAGGTGGAAACTCTTCATCAATCAGAGCAAAGCGATTCCTCCCAATTTGGCTTCCACCAGTGACCTGTAGAATCGAGAGATCATCATCGCCGATTATTTTAGCTATCGCGCGACGAATTGCCTCTAAAAGTGCTCCCTCAGGAAGATTCATTTGAAAGATCGGGTGCAACTCATCGCTGACCCAACTTTGTCGCCGAAGCGGCATGGTCAGGGAAACCACCTCAGTGGCACGCGAGTCATAGCCGAAAACATATTGCTTGCGTCTCTCTTGCGCCAGATCCCCAATCTGAGAATCATTAACCCACACCCCTAATGACTTTTCAATACTCACAACAGGTCATCATCTTCGCGAAGTTCATCAAGGGTCGGTGGGGCACCGG
>JGI24023J19991_10003231_pt1 | contig 11529 bp, 9 predicted proteins | sample Cruoilmetagenom1_FD_19991 | JGI IMG/M metagenome (IMG submission 19991)
GCGCCTGATCCCGAGCGGCTGTTGATGGGCTACCGCCAAAGCGCCGCGACTCTCAATCTGCTGCGCGCCTTTGCCCAGGGTGGTTACGCCAATCTGGAGCACATGCATCAGTGGACGCTCAGTTTCGTCAAGGACAGCCCGGCGGGCCATAGGTACCAGGAACTGGCAGAGCGCATCAGCGACGGTCTGGCCTTCATGCGCGCCTGTGGCATTACGCACGAGAACACCGAGAAGCTGCGGACGACGAATTTCTACACCAGCCACGAGGCGCTGCTGCTTGGGTTCGAGGAGGCCTTCACGCGCGTCGACTCGATGACAGGCGATTGGTACGCGACCTCGGGCCATATGCTCTGGATTGGCGATCGGACGCGTCAACCCGGTCACGCCCATATCGAATATGTGCGCGGTATTCACAACCCGATCGGGCTCAAATGCGGTCCCACTCTGAAGCCTGACGAATTGATCGGGTTGATCGATACGCTTAATCCCAACAACGAGCCCGGCAGATTGACGCTCATCACCCGCTTCGGCGCCGATAAGGTCGGTGAGCACCTTCCCGGACTGATTCACGCGGTCGAGCGGGAAGGGCGAAGCGTCGTGTGGTCGTGCGATCCGATGCACGGCAACACGGTCAAGGCCGCCTCGGGCTTCAAGACGCGGCCCTTCGAACTGATTCTCAAGGAGGTCGAGGCCTTTTTCGACGTGCACCGCGCCGAAGGCACATACGCAGGCGGCATCCATCTGGAGATGACGGGGCAAAATGTCACCGAATGCATCGGTGGCGCGCACGCCATCAAGGAAACGGATCTCTCCGACCGTTATCACACCCACTGCGACCCGCGGCTCAATGCGGATCAGGCCCTTGAACTGGCTTTTCTGGTGGCCGAACTTTTGAAGCGCGAGCGTACGCAAAGCGCGCCGGAAAAACCGCAAGTCGCCGCGGGCCAGGTCTANTGACGCGCCGCGTGTGGTTCAGGTGATGCGGCGGCGGAAGACNAACTCGTCGCAGCCCGAGCCGAGCAAACCCANTTCCTTTGGCCGGGCAAAGCGCTTGATCTCGTCGAAGCCGAATTCGGCCATGTTGCCGGCAAGCTCATCGGCGCCGATCGGCTCGTAGGGATAACCGCCCAGCCAATCGTGAATGTCGTGGGTCAGGCTCATGCCGCGCCGGCTCACATAGGCGTCACGGAAGCGCGCGAAACTGCGGCCCTTCACGAGGTGCGCGGCGCGCAGCGCTGCCATATAGAGGCCGCGCGCCACGGCCTGGCCGCCGCCCGAGGCACGCGAATACCAGCGTTTTTCGGCCAACCAGAACGCGTCCAGCGAGGTGGGCCGGTAAAGCGCGATCGCCAGCAGACCGCCGGGTCTGGCCATGTGGGCGGCGCGCTCGATAGCAGTCATGAGATCACCAGTATGGTGGAGCACGCCCCAGGAATAGACGACGTCGAAGACACCCTGGCGGACGGGATCGAGATCGAAAACGCTCATGGCTTCGACCGACCAAGGACCCTCTGGAGCAAAGCGGGTGAGCACGCCCTTGGCGGCGGCAACCGAGTTTGGATCAATATCGACGCCCATCACCCGGCTGGCGCCGAAGCCCAAGGCGGCCAGCGCGTGCACGCCCGAACCACAGCCGATGTCGAGGAAACTCTTGTCCGCGATCTCACCTGCATCGAGCAACTTGGCCAGCCCGGTTCCGGCGTGACTGATCGCTTCGCCGTCAAGACTTTGGGCGAAATCGGCCCAGTTTTCGCCGAAGGCGAAATGGCTCTCCAGGTGTTTAAGATTTTCATTCATGGCCGCGCCACAATAGAGCCAAAGCCAGTACGAGCAAGGCTCCGTGCTAACCATGCGCGCGGGTGGCGTGAAGGCGCTATTGCTCGCGGGCGGCGCCCCCCGCTAATGTCGTGCGATGTCAAAGACCAACGCCGAAAAAATGCGCTTTGCGCTCGCCCAGCTCAATCCCCTGGTGGGAGATATTGAGGGCAACGCCCGGAAGGTGCGCGAGGCGCGCGCCGATGCCGCCAAGCGCGACGCCGACGTTATCGTTTTTTCTGAACTCTTCATCACCGGCTATCCGCCCGAAGACCTGATCCTCAAACCCGCCTTCGTCGAGGCCGCGCGCCGGGCGGTGGAGATTTTGGCTCAGGAGACCGGCGACGGCGGTCCCGCCGTGCTGATCGGGACGCCCTGGGCGGAGAACGGCGAGGTGTTCAATTCGGTCGCCTATCTGGATGAGGGAAGCGTTGCGGCGGTGCGCCACAAGGTCGAACTCCCCAATTACGGCGTCTTCGACGAGAAGCGGGTGTTTGCGGCTGGTCCTCTGCCTGGTCCGATCAATGTGCGGGGCGTGCGTGTCGGCGCGCCCATCTGCGAGGACATTTGGCGCGAGGAGGTTTGCGAATGCTTGGCCGAGACGGGCGCCGAAATCCTGGTCGTGCCCAATGGCTCGCCCTATAGCGAGACTAAAGTCGATAGACGCGTCAACCATGCTGTGGCGCGGGTGACGGAGACCGGGTTGCCGCTGCTCTACGTCAACCAGATGGGCGGGCAGGATGAACTCGTCTTCGACGGGGCTTCCTTCGCACTCAATGCGAATTCGGAGCTGGCGATGCAGATGCCGGCTTGGGAGGAGGGGCTGGCGGTCACGGACTGGAGACGCGAGGGCGAGGGCTGGAGGTGTGAAGCCGGTGAACGCGCCACGCTCGAGGAAGGCGATGAGGCTCACTATCTCGCTTGCGTCACGGGGCTGCGCGACTATGTCGGAAAGAACGGTTTCCCTTCGGTCGTGCTCGGACTTTCAGGCGGTATCGACTCGGCGCTGACGGCCGTGATCGCAGCAGACGCATTGGGTGCAGAAAAGCTCCATTGCATCATGTTGCCCTATCGCTACACGTCGAATGCGAGCCTGAACGACGCGGCCGAGATGGCGGAGGCGCTTGGCTGCCGATACGACATCATGCCGATCGAAGACGCGGTCGAGGGACTGAGCGCGAGCCTCAAGCCCATTTTCGACGGCGTCGATGGCGGCACGGCCGAAGAAAACATCCAGTCGCGCGCCCGCGGCACGATCTTGATGGCGGTCTCCAACAGGTTCGGTCCCATGCTGGTGACCACCGGCAACAAGTCGGAGGTCTCGGTGGGCTACGCCACGCTTTATGGCGACATGGCCGGTGGCTTCAATCCGATCAAAGATCTCTACAAAACCCAAGTCTACGCGTTGGCGCGCTTCCGTAACGCGAACCGCCCCAAGGGCTGCCTTGGTCCCAAGGGAGCAGCAATCCCGGAAAATATCCTGACCAAAGCGCCGACGGCAGAACTGAAAGAGAACCAGAGCGATCAGGACACGCTGCCGCCCTACGATGTGCTGGATGATATTCTAAAGTGCCTGATCGAAGAGGAGATGGCGTTGCCGCAAATCGTCGCCCGCGGTCACGAGGCGGAAACGGTTTCGCGCGTGGAGAAGATGCTCTATCTGGCCGAATACAAGCGCCGCCAAGCCGCACCCGGTGTAAAGATTTCTGCGCGGAATTTTGGGCGCGACCGGCGCTACCCCATCACCAATAAGTTTCGAGAGACGCCCTAAAGTGGCGATGTGATCCAGGCGCTACTGCGTCTTGGGGGGCGCGCCTTCGGTGGCGACCTTACCATCGCCGGGCCCGGTCGCAGCAGGTGCTCCGCCATCGCCATCGGCTTTTTTCTCTTCGTTGGCCTTGCTGATCTCGGCCTCATCGAATTCTGCTACCTTGCAAGAGCAACCCTTGATGTATTCCTTGCGGTAGCGCCAGGCGGTCTCAAGATCGTTGTAGGCGGTGCCCCGCAGGGAGACCATCTGTTCGGGCTCCTCGCCTGGATTGCGGTAGACGTAAAGTTCGGCCGGGGCCGCGCAGCCTGATTTACAGGCGTTGGAATCGGTCGGGAAACGCGATGGCAGCGTGGAATAACTGATCGGGTAATAATAACCGTCGCACGTCCGCACACAGAGCGTTCGGTAGGTGGCGTAAGGGACGATACGTGAGGTCTCCAGCCCGCTCCGGGGTTCGAAGAAGTCGCGGTTATTATTCGAGAACCAGGAGAAGAAACCCTGCCGGCGGCGCGCTTCGCGGGTGTATTGGTCGCCGCAACCGTTCCGCGCCAGCGCGTTGATCAGCTCGTCCTTGCGGCCGCGGTTGTTTCGGCCGCGCGTGATGAATTTGCGTTCTTCCTGCAGGCGGGCGAGCTGGCGGCGAGCATCCTCAATACGTTCGTTCATGCGCTTGCAGCGCGGCGTTCGGCGCAGCGAGCGGCCGAAGATGAAAACGCTTTGATAGCAGTCGGCGCGTTCGGCAGCCGCCTGGGTGGTCTGGTAAGTGCGGTCGTATTTGCGGATCTCTTCGTCAATGCGCGGCAGGTCGCTCTGGCCTTGATCGGAGCGCACCCAGTCGTTGGCGAGTCTTTGTTCGAGTTGCGCGCATTGGCGTTCTCGCTCGTTGAGCTGGCGACCTGGTTGGGGAGCTTGTTGGGGAACGTCGTTATAGACACCCTGGGAAGGCACCGGGGCATTGTCGTAATTTTGCGCATTGGCGCTGGGAGTTGCGCCAAAGCAAAGGCATAGGGCAAGCAGCAAGGCCGCAAGCGGCTTGATGGAGCGCGCGCGCCGCCATGGTCGTATGAGATGTTGTGCCTTCGACATTGCAGGGGGCCCCGAGGCGTAGGCCGGGATTATGTGGTCGGAATACCTAAAGGGTCAATGCGGCACGCGTGAGGCGCCGGAGATCCGGTGTCGTAGTCGTTTTTGTCTGTCGGAGATCGGGGCCTATTTCGCAGTCGTCTCCCCCGCTCCGCGTTGCTAGGCGTGCGCGGCTGCATCAACCTCCAAGTCGCCGAAGCCAATGAGTTTGCGCGTGTCTTCGTCCCAAAGCGACAGGCGCGCGCATTTGATGCTCTCCCAAAACGTGAGCCTTGGGCTCACATATTCGAGTTCGGGACAGTCGTCCATGCACTCCTGAAGGCGGTAATTGGGAATGCGGCTGCAAAGGTGATGTATGTGGTGGAGACCGATATTGCCGGTGATCCACTGCAGTGGCCGCGGAAGGACGTAATACGAGCTGCCGTGGATCGCAGCGAGCTGCAGATCCCAGTTTTCCTCATCGGCCCAGTAGGCGTCCTCGAACTGATGCTGGATAAAGAACAGCCAGCCGCCGATGCCCGCCGCCATGATCCAGACCGGAATATAGGCCGCCACAAAAGGCATCACGCCGATGCTCGCCATCAGCAAACCGTAAAAACATACGATTGCGATGTTGAGGGCGACGATGCTGCGCCAACCGCCATTGCCCGAGACGGGTGCGCCAAAGGGAAAGCGGTGGATGAGCAGGAAATAAAACGGCACTCCGATCAGAAACAGGATGACGGGATTGCGGTAGAGCCGGTATTGCAGCCGGCGCCAGCGCGATAGCGCGAGATATTCCCGAACGGTCATGGTGTTGATGTCGCCGACGCCGCGGCGGTCGAGATTGCCGGAAGAAGCGTGATGGAGCGCATGGGAGCGGCGCCAATGGTCATAGGGGGTGAGAGTGAGCAGGCTCAACAACCGCCCCATTGCGGTGTTGGCTGCGCGTGAGGGAAAAAACGAGGCGTGACCACAGTCGTGCTGAATGATGAAAAGCCGAACCAATAAGCCCGCGGCCGGTATTGCCAATAGCAGCGTCGCCCAAAGTGCGTGCTGGGACAGATATGTCATCGCAATGGCAAGCGCGAAAAATGGAATGATGGTGCTGAACAACTGGAACAGCGCTTGGCGCGTATCTGCGTGCCTGTAAGCGGAGCAATGGGCTGCCAGGCGGCGGCCTTTTTCTAAGTCTTCGTTTTCGGCGTCAGCCATGTCGTTGACGCGGGTGGATGTTTGTTGCGGCTTCACGGCCTGCGAGACTCCGTAGGTTGTGCGCCTCTTAGCATAAACTGATACGGACAAAGATGGCGTTAGACGGCGCTTGCCGACTTTTGAAGAAGCGCCGGCTGGTTGGGAATTGGGCAGGAACTGGCCCCCGAATGTTGTATTTATACGCGGGACGACGTGAAAGTGAAACACTTCGCTGACGCGTTTTTTGTGGAAATTTGACTAACATGGCCGCGCGAAATTTGAAGCAATTTACTGCATTCCGACGACTGAGCATCGACAGTTGAACGGTGCGTGCGGAAACATAGTGTGGACAGGATGGGTGAGGGCAACGGGAGGATCGCCAATGGCCGCGGTAACACCAGACAAAATAAACGCCGATTTTACTCGCGCCGCCGCCCTGGCGGTGGACGATATTGATTGGATCCAATCGCCGCAGCCCGGTGTCCTGCGCAAGCTGCTGGACCGGGTGGGCGCCGAGGTGGCGCGGGCAACGTCGATCGTGCGCTACGAAAGCGGCAGGAGCTTCCCCGAACACACTCATGGGCTGGGCGAGGAGTTTCTGGTGCTCTCGGGTACTTTTTCCGATGAAAGCGGTGATTTCGGTCCGGGCGCATATGTCAGGAACCCGCCGGGAAGCAGCCATGCGCCCCACAGCAGCGAGGGATGCGAAATTTTCGTCAAGTTGCGGCAAATGCGCCAAGAGGGCGAACCGAGAGTCGTGTGCGACACCGGATCTGCCCCATGGCAGCGCGCCGGGGAGGGTTATGAACGCATCCCGTTGTTTGAGGCCGACGACGGCAGCGAATTCGTGGCGCTCGAGCGATTGGCGCCGGGTGGTCAAAGCGGCGGGCGCCAGCTTGAGGGGGGAGAAGAGATCCTGCTGCTCGATGGCGATTTGACGGTCGACAGCCGGCCCCACCAGGCGCTCGCCTGGATCCGTCAGCCGGCGGGCGCGGCTTATGCCCTTTCGAGTTCGGGCGGTGCGCGTTTCTGGGTGAAGCGCGGCCATCTCAAGGCCTGACTAACCCTGCCGGGAGAGCGGCCTTGACCTCGGGCACCGCCTCGCCCATGGTCGGCACATGATGACGGACACGCGTACATCTTGCGCCATCATGTGCGGAATTATCATTGCGTAGCCAAATCGCTGGCGCGGCCGTTCATCTCATTCCGAAAATCGATGCTTCGAACGCCCCGCCAAAGGTGATGAGCAGGCAGGGAGCGTAATTTGACATTGAAGCTTTACAACACGCGCACGCGCGAGGAGCAGCCCTTCGAACCTCTGGAGGCTGCCAATGTGCGCCTCTATGTCTGTGGGCCGACGGTCTACGACTATGCCCATATCGGCAATGCGCGCCCGGTGATCGTCTTCGACGTGCTGTTTCGCTTGCTGCGGCACCTCTATGGCGCCGACCACGTCACTTATGTGAGAAACATCACCGACGTCGACGACAAGATCAATGCGCGGGCGGCCGAGGAGGGCGTTGCAATTGGCGACCTGACGGCGCGCACCACGGCACAGTTTCACGATGATATTGCCGCGCTCGGCACGCTTCCTCCGACCCAAGAGCCGCGCGCGACCGACCACATCGAGGCAATGAAGGCGATGATCGAGACGCTGGTCGCCAAGGGCAATGCCTACGCGGCGGAGGATCACGTGTTGTTCGAGGTTGCCTCGATGCCGGACTATGGCGCGCTCTCGCGCCGCTCGACCGACGAGATGGAGGCTGGCGCCCGCGTCGAAGTCGCGCCCTATAAGAGGGATCCCATGGACTTCGTGCTGTGGAAGCCGTCGAAGGCTGGCGAACCGGGCTGGCCGGCGCCTTGCGGGATCTCGCGTGAGGGGCGGCCTGGTTGGCACATCGAGTGCTCGGCCATGGCGGCAACGCATCTGGGAGAAGTTTTCGACATCCACGGCGGCGGTATCGATCTGGTCTTTCCGCACCACGAGAACGAGGTGGCGCAATCGACCTGCGCGCACGATACGAAGCTGATGGCGCAAGTCTGGATGCACAACGGCTACCTGCAGGTCGAGGGAGAGAAAATGTCGAAGTCGCTCGGCAACTTCATCACCATTCGCGATCTGCTCAACGAGTGGCCCGGCGAGGCGATTCGGCTGGCGATGCTCACCACCCATTACCGTCAACCCTTCAACTGGACCGAGGCGGGTGTGCGCGAGGCCAAGCGAACGCTCGATCACTGGTACGAATTAACCGACAGTGTCGAGGCGGCGAGCGACGCCCCGCCCGAAGTGCTAGAAGCATTGCAAGACGATTTGAATACGCCCAAGGCGCTGGCCGCCATGCACGAGCTGCGGCATCAGGCGTCGAAGAAGATCGAGGGCGCCGCCGCGAGACTCAAAGCTGGCGGAATGTTTTTGGGGGTGTTGCAACTAACACATGACGAATGGACGCGGTGGCGGCCTGCGATGCTCGATTTGGACGAGGACGAGGTCGGCCGTTTGATTGCAGCAAGGATTGCCGCACGCGAAGCCAAGGATTTCGCCAAAGCCGACCGCATCAGAGACGAGCTCGCCGCCATGGGCGTTGCGCTCAAAGACGGCCCCGAGGGCACAAGCTGGGAAATTGCACGATGAGCAAATTCGAAAAACCCGATACACCGTTTCCGCGCAGCTGGTTGAGCTACATCACGGTCAAGCTGTTGCTGCTGGCCTTGGCGCTCTACATCACGCTGCGCCTGTTCGAGGTGGTCTAAGAGTTCCATGAGTAAGAAACAACGCCTCTATCTATTCGACACGACGCTGCGCGACGGCGCGCAGACCCATGGCGTCGACTTTTCCATCGAAGACAAGATGGTGATTGCGAAGACGCTGGATGCTTTGGGTGTCGATTACATCGAAGGCGGTTATCCGGGCGCCAACCCGACCGACACGAATTTCTTCACAGGCAAGCAGGCGCTCAAGCGCGCCAAGCTTACGGCGTTCGGTATGATCAAACGGACCGGTCGCAGCGTCTCGAATGATCCAGGATTTCAATCGGTTATACAGGCCAAGTGTGACGCGATCTGTCTGGTGGCCAAGGCCTGGGACTATCATGTGCGCGTCGCGCTCGGCATCGAAAACGATGAAAACATCGAGGCGCTCAGAGAATCGGTCGAGGCAGCGGCAAAGACGGGCCGGGAGGTACTGGTCGATTGCGAGCATTTCTTTGACGGTTTCAAGGACAACCGGGCTTATGCGCTCGAGTGCGCCAAGGCCGCCCACGAAGCGGGCGCGCGTTGGGTGGTGCTGTGCGACACAAATGGCGGGACGTTGCCGCACGAGGTTGAGGAGATCGTGGCCGAGGTCGCTGAGATTGTGCCGGGCGATCACTTGGGCATCCATTCCCACAACGACACCGAAAACGCCGTTGCCAATACGCTGGCTGCCGTTCGCGCCGGCGCCAGACAGATCCAAGGCACGCTGAATGGGCTTGGCGAGCGCTGTGGCAACGCCAACCTCACTTCGATCATTCCGACCTTGATGCTGAAATCGGAATTCGCCGACCAGTTCGAGACCGGCGTGACGCCCAGAAGCTTGCGCGATCTCACCCACGCCTCGCGGGTGCTGGATGAAGTTTTGAATCGCGCCCCCGACCGGCAGGCGCCTTACGTTGGGGCCTCTGCCTTTGCCACCAAGGCTGGCATCCACGCCTCGGCCATCCTCAAGGACCCGAAAACCTACGAGCACGTCTCGCCTGAAGCCGTGGGCAATGAGCGCAAGCTCTATGTCTCGGACCAGGCGGGTAAATCGAACGTGCTGGCCGAGCTCGACCGCATCGGTATCAAGGTCGATGAGGACGACGACCGGATTTCCTTGCTGCTGGACGAAGTCAAAGAGCGCGAGGCCAAGGGCTACGCCTATGACAGCGCGGACGCGTCCTTTGCGCTGTTGGCGCGACGCACGCTCTCAAACGTTCCGCGTTTTTTCGAGATTGACAGCTTCCGCGTGCTCGTGGAACGACGCCATAATGCGCTCGGCGAGTTGGTGACGATCTCGGAGGCAACCGTCAAGGTCCATGTCAATGGTGAGACGATTTTCAGCGTTGGCGAAGGCAACGGTCCGGTCAATGCGCTCGATACGGCCCTGCGCAAGGATCTCGGTAAGTATCAAAATTTCATCGATGATCTCGAACTCGTCGACTACAAGGTGCGAATCCTGACGGGCGGTTCGGACGCTACAACGCGCGTGCTGGTGGAAAGCCGTGATGGTGAGGGCGAACGCTGGTTCACCGTCGGCGTTTCACCAAATATCGTCGATGCCTCGTTCGAGGCGCTGATCGATTCCATCAACTACAAGCTGCTGCGCGATGGCGCGCCTGCGCCATAAGGCCTGCCAGGGGCTAAAATTTGCTAACCACCGTCTCCTCGTCGGCGCGCGAGGCCGCGAGGCGCGCCATATCCTCCAGCGTGGGCAAGATCAGCTCGACCTGCTCTACGACCTTGAACTCCACACTGAGGCCCGAGCGGATGAAGTCCTCCTCCCGCATGTGGTCTATCAATGCCATAAGCGGCTGCCAGAATCCGTCGATGTTGGCCAGGACGATCGGCTTGGAGTGCTGGCCGAGCTGCGCCCAGGTCAATTGCTCGACAAGTTCCTCGAGCGTGCCGATACCGCCCGGCAGCGCGACGAAGGCATGGGCGCGATCGAACATCAATTGTTTTCGCTCGTGCATCGAGGTGGTCACGATCAGATCCTCGACCTCGTGCAGCATGTGTTCGCGCGCAATGAGAAAGTCGGGGATGATGCCGGTGACGCGTCCGCCATGGTGCAACACGGTGCGCGCCAAGACGCCCATGAGCCCGAGACTGCCGCCGCCGTATACGAGGCCGATTTTGGCCTCCGCCATGGCGCGTCCCAACCTTTCGGCGGCCTCGGCGTAGGCGGGATTGACGCCTGTTCCGGAACCGCAATAAACGCAGAGCCACTTCACGTGTTGGGACATGGGCCCCGATGTGGCACCGCGCCGGGCAACGGTCAAGGCGCAATGGGGCGGCTATCGTGACATTGCGTCGGCGCTATTAGGCACTATCTTTGACAAGCGAAACCAAGGGGAAGGCGCATATGACATTCGGCCGTTGGGTTGTTGGACTGTTGCTGCTTATGGCGTTTGGGGTGCTGGTCAAACTTATCCTGCAGTTGACGGGCGTGTACGTGCCACCGGCATCGATGTCAGCACAGCGCACGCCGGTGGTGCCAACTCAAACCCAGCCCATTCAGCCGCCGCCCGGTGCCCAATCCGAGGCGCCGGCGGCTCAGCCGCAGGTACCGGCCGCGCCGGCGGCAGAACCGGCGCCGGCTCCCGTGCCCGAGCGCCAAGCAGCGCCGGAGCCAGAGCGAGCGGTTGAAACCCAGGTGGCGCCAGCATCAGAAGCGGAACCGGCCGGGCAAGTGTCCGATGATGCGACCAAGGCCGATGATCAGAGCCAAACGGGTGGACAAGACGCCGTCTCAGGCGGGNCGAGCGCGCCGAATGCTGTGGTGGACGCGGCGGCGGATGGCGTGCCTGTCCGCTATCTGGTTCAGCCCGGCGATACGCTGTGGCACATCGCTCGCCGCTCATGCGGAGGGGGCGTGAAATATCGCGCGATCCATCAGGTAAACCGGGCACAAATTCGCAACCCGCATCGCATTTGGCCGGGTCAAGTTGTTG
>JGI24023J19991_10003232_pt1 | contig 11523 bp, 8 predicted proteins | sample Cruoilmetagenom1_FD_19991 | JGI IMG/M metagenome (IMG submission 19991)
GGCTTGATCAAAGGCTCTATTTCTCATCGTGGTAAAAACGCCTTTGGAGTGAAAGAACATGTTAAGATAGGGATCTGGGTTAACCTCGCCCTTACCCATGGAAGGCTGCAGGGCAAAATCGTACCAGCCTCCCATAAGAGACCCCATATATGCTGCCATCTCCAGTTGCTGTAACTTTACCCTAATACCAACCTGCTTTAGCTGGTATTGAATCATCTCCGCCATGGCGCTCTCGTAAGGGTAGAAAGCACTGAATGTTAGAGTAACCGTGAACGGCTTGCCCATCTTGTCCAGTATTCCATCCCTATCCCGATCCCCCCATCCCGTCTCAGCGAGAAGTTGTCTTGCCTTGGTGGGGTCATAGGGGCAGCCCTCAATGGTGGGATCTGTCCAGCGTATGGATGCATCGTAGCCTATTGGCCCCTTGCAGGGGACTCCATATCCCTCAAAGACTGCCTCTACAATAGCCTGCCTGTCGAGGGCATAGTTCACTGCTTGACGAACTCTAATATCATCAAATGGGCTTCTAGTTGAATTGAAGCGGATAAACTCAAGTAAAGCGGAATTCCCACTGTAGACCCTAAACCTAGGGTCACTCTCCAATCTCTTGACATCAGAGTAAAGAATGCTCATTCCACCCCCTCCCCCGGCTACCATATCCAACTCACCAGCCTCCAGTGCCATGGCCAGGGCTTGAGGATCAGGAATGAGTCTGATAACCACCCTGTCTAATTTGGGTGCACCGCGCCAGCAATCTTTGAACGGCAAAAGCTCTACCCTTCGCTTAGAGTAGCTTGAGAGGATGAACGGTCCCGTCCCGATTGGCTTGGCGAACCTTCCCTCGGGGCTATAGCTCTGGGGGCTCAATATCAAATAGGACATGGAAAGATTCTCCACAAATGCTCCACAGGGCCTCTCTAAATGAACAGCAATAGTGTATTTGTCAACTATATCGACGGATTCTATTTGAGGAGCATAGCGAGCCTCACCACCCATGGCTGACATCATGCCACGCGTCTTTGTCTCTGCTTTATTGATAGAAAACTTTGCCGCCTGAGCATCAAATTCGCTGCCGTCGTGGAATTTGACACCTTTTCTTAAATGAAATGTCCACGCCTTACCATCTGCTGAGATATCCCACGAGGTAGCCAGTGCGGGAGCAACCCCGTTTCTATCCACGATTACCAGTGGATCATAAAGCAATGATGCCAGAACATTCATCGCTGGAGACTCATAAGGGTCGACAGTGAAGTCTGTGCTCATTCCGGCTGCTGCGCCAACCCCCACCACCAGCTCCTGGGGAGATTCTTGAGCCAAGGCGCCGCTTTGTGGCACCAGGCTAGCGATTAACATCGAACCTACTATTAAACCTATTAGCCTACCCTTTCTGCTACTGAACATCTAAGCACCTCTCCTTCCTTTTAATGTGGCTTTACCAGATAAGGTTCAAAGTCTCCTTCAATTCATTGCACATACCCTCTTTCTTTCCCCCGCCGATAAGCCGGGACTATTTCCTCATCCTACTTTCACCTTTGCACCTCCTACTCGTTGTTTGCCCTTTCCTCAAGCCATCCCTCCGTCTCCAGATAAATATCCCTAAGGTTTTTCAGCCTGTCATCGCTTGCCTCCCAGTATCCCCTCTTGTTTGCCTCAAGCAATCTTTCTATCATATTGCCTAGTGCCCAAGGGTTGACCTCCTCCAGCCTTCTTCTTGTCTCTTCATCCAGGATGTAGCGATCCTCGATCCCATCCCAGATCCAGTTATCCACTTTGCCTGTAGTAGCCGCCAGCCCGAGGATGTTTTCTACCCTCTCCTGGATGTGCTGGGCACCGTTATATCCCTCATCAAGCATCCCCCGGATCCACTTGGAGTTTAGAAGTCTGGTCCTTACTCCCCTGTGGATTGCCTTTTCTATCTCTTCAGTCTTTATTAGTTCCTTGGTGGTATCGGTGATCAGCATCTGGGGCTTTTTGCCACTCACTACCTCAACAGCCTTGGCCAGCCCCCCAGAGAACTCGTAGTAGTGGTCGAGGTCGGTTATCTCATAATCATGGCTGTCCCGAACCTGAGAGGTGAGCTCTACTCGAGATAGCATTCTCTCAAACGTTTCACCCGACTTGTAACCGTGAAGATCGGCGGTGTAGGCATACTGCATATCCGAGATATATGAACGCCCCAAATTCTCCTCCGAACTCCACGCTCGGGAGTTGATTAAGTCGCGCAAAGAGGTGGCGTACCCGCTGGGGGAAGGGCCAAATATCCGAGCAGTTGCCAATTTTTGGGCCAGTTTCACGTCACCGATCTCTCCTTCTGTCCGGTCGAATATCTCTTGGGAGTGCTTTTTGACCAAGTTCCCCTCAAGAGACTCTTCCTGGGATGAAACAAGGTTGAAGGCGTCATCCAACAGTTTAATGATGTTGGGGAAGGTATCCCTGAAGATGCCACAGATGTTCACCACCACATCTACCCGGGGCCTTCCCAGCTCCTGGAGTGGAATTAATTTGAGCTCGACCTGCCAGGGGTTTTTCCTCACCGGCACTACCCCGATGTATCTTAGGATCTGCCCCACGCTTTCCCCTCTGGTATTCATGGTCTCAAAGCCCCACAGGATCACCCCCACGCTCTGGGGATAGGTGCCCTGAAGGTGGTGATAATGCTCCAAGGTATCCTCGGCGATCTTGGCCCCTCGGGCATAGGCGGTATCGCTGGGCACCAGCCGGGGGTCGAATTGATAGGTATTTGAGCCGGTGGGGAGCACCTCTGGAGACCTGATGGGATCGCCACCGATGTTGGGGGTAATGTACTTGCCGGAAAGCCCTCTAAGGAGGCTCCCCAGCTCATCGCTTCGACTGAGGTTTTGGGCCACCTCAACCCCAAAATTTAAGGTTTTCTTTGCATCCTCAGAAAATGATTTGGGGGCAGTTAGGCGTTCTATTGTCTTCTTCACGCCACTACTTAGAGCGAGAGCCACCGTTTCTCTTGCCCTCTCCTCAATCTCTCTGGCCAGTTCAGCATAGGATTTGCCATCCACCAGGATCTCCGGGTGGTGCATCATCTCGTTGTAATCAATTCCCTTTGAGGAAGCCAGCACTCTGTGAAGCGACTTTATCTCCCCTCGATCGTAGCGGAGAACAAAGGTGACGAAGTCGACCAGAGATTCCTCACTCGGGGGTTGGCCAAGGATATGGAGCCCTTTAGGGATGATCGACCTTCTGATGGTGAACAGTTCATCATAGATTTCATCGATGGACTCGCTTGAAAAATGGGCTTCTTTAGCCTTGGTTTGAATTTGATCATAAACCATCCTGGCTCGGTTTGGATCCTGAGATTTGGCCTCATGGTATTCGTGGATAAGCTCCTCAAGCTCGGCCAGCTCATCGTAAAGCCCTGAGTCGGTAAACGAAGGGGACATGTGGTTTATTATGGTGGCATAACTTCTCCTCTTGGCGATGGTGGCCTCAGATGGGTTTGACACCATGTACACGTAGAGGTGGGGGAGGTCGCCCATCAAAATATCTGGGAAACATTCCCCTGACATCCCCACCTCCTTCCCCTTGGTAAACTCGAGTGTGCCGTGGGTGCCGAAATGGATTATCACATCTGCCTTAAACTCCTCTTCAAGCCATTTGTAGAAGGCAAGGTATTGGTGGTGGGGGGGAAGAGTCTTATCATGGTAGGACTTAAGGGATTCTTTGACCTCTTCAGTATCCCCTCCATGAGATGGCTGAAGCCCGATAAAGATATTTCTCAGGATGATTCCGGGGATAATGAATTTATCCTTATACGTTAAGACACTTCCCGGAGGCTCACCCCATCTTGCTACCATTGAGTCTCTTGCCTCTTGAGGTAACTTCCTGAACCACTTCAGATAAGCATTGTTTCCTACAACAATGGAGTTCTCCGCACATGTGCTTGGGGGAAGCCACTCACCCTGGTTTACGATACCTCGACGGACAAATAATTCATCAAGCCCCACTCCGGGGGGCAATTCCTCGGTAGTATATCCCTCCTCCTTTAACTTCTTTAGAAGACCCTTAATGCTCTCCATGGTATTTAGATAGCCAGCAGCTCCGATTCCGCTTTCATCAGGAGGGTAGTTGTACATGATTATGGCCACCCTCCTCTCCGCGTTGCCCTTTCTTCTGAGCTGAAGCCAGCCTCTCACCCGACCGGCTATCCTATCCAATCTATCGGGAATAGGAGCCATCGCCCTTACCGGAGCACATATATTTCGATCGAAACTGCACTCCTCTTCATATCCGCAGGGCAAAATGGGCTCAATACAGCCGTCAAGCTCGGGGAGAGTAACGTGGGTAATGGTTTCAATAGGGGAAAGTCCCGCCTCCGATTCCTTCCACCTTCTAACTTCACCTATATACATTGGTGGGGCGTTAAGGACAGAGACATCAAGGCTTCGTAAGGTATTCAAGGTCAGTTGGGGATCCCCACCCATGAAACCGCCATTCATTCGAGCTATCAGAAAGCTTACGGCTAGGTCTACGATGGGTTTACCATCCCTAAAGAAGAAATCCTGCATCGCCTTACAGTTGTTGAAGTCTTGAGAATAGATCGGAATAAGGTTCGCCTCGCCCTCAAGCCTTTTCATGAGTTCCCTCACCCCCACCGCCGAGTCATCCACGTTTAACCCGCCAAAGAAGAGCATCCCCACTGTTTGTTTTTTAGTTAATGGATATTTTCTCAGATAATCATCCAGGCTGGCAAAGACCTCTAAAGTTTGTGGATGATATATGCCAGGTTCGGGAAGCTTTCGGGGTGGATCGGCTTTAACTCTCTGTCCCCCATATACCTTAGCCAGGTAAAGCAGCAAGTTCTTGGTGTTTTCCCTCCCACCATATTGCCAGTACTCCAGTACAGTAGTCCTATCCTTTATCTCTCTTAAGACCCTTGAGGGAAGTNTCCCCATGACTTTGGCCAGTTTCAGCATCCGCTGCATTTTCCCCATATCCATGTCTCTGCCTTCCATCCATTTGCCCATCCAACCTGTCAGCTTGCGTACCAGGAAGGGCTGTTCCCGCTCAAGCCACACCGGCCCGCTTCCAAAGGAAGTAGCCATGCTANAGCCAAGCACGACATTATCAGTGGTTGAGAGAGTCTCTTTAATAAGATTTATAGCAGAGGTATCACCTCTTACGTCAAGCCATACGATATCGGCATCCCTCAGGCCAGAGGCTATATCCTCTGGCAAGGCATTTCCATCGGCTAACTTTTCCTCGATCTCATCGACGTAATAAAGCTTGAGGTTAATGACCCTTCCATATTGTCTTCCTATTTCGGCCATTGCCTCGGCGATGGATTTTGCCCCGTTCATGGAGGTTAGCACCATGATCTGGGTAGGTTTCGTCTTTGCCATCTCCCCTCCGATGCTAAATGAAAATTAATTTCGTTTGCCATTCCAAGCATTCTAACAACCTAGTAAAGAATCATCAGCAAGCCAAGTTTATCGGGCAAAATTAAAATCCCCTAGCCCTAGGGCTAGGGGATTTAACCACAGCTTCTCNTGTCTCCCTTTGGCTCGAAGGGGCTATAACAAGTCTATCTGGGCAGGTCTCCTGACTTAGGGTTCATCGCCTCCTTCCACCTTCCCAGTTTCCCAGTGGCTTTCGAGGAAGGGGCTCCCCCATCACAGTGGCGGCACCGTGTTGGACTTTCACCAACTTCCCTATTAAGGGCAGTTGCCACCCAGATAAAAAATTCAATAGTTAAAGGGCAATTTACATTCCCGAGAATTATATAGCCTTCAGCTCATGTTGTCAAGCTGGCAAATTGAATCATCTAAAATGATTACCTGAAAAAGCCAACCTCCTGAGCAAAATAGGCTAAAGGGGGTGGCACATGGTATATGCTGGTTTAGATTTACCCAAGAACTTTTCGGGCACCACAATGGGTGCTCAAGGAAGGGAGAGGGTAAAACAGCTGGGCGATGGCTGAAGCCATCGTCTTCGCCCCGTTCATGGAGATAATCACTGTGATCTTAGTGAGATTAGGTTTTCTCATTCTTGGTGATAAGCCCTTGCTGTGACCTCCGACGGGGAAACTCCTCGTCGGGGATGCCAAAGGCAGGGGCTCTCGTTTTGCCCGAGGTCTCCTTCGGTAAGACCAAAGTATTGAGCTTGGAGAATTGCATCCCCCTCAGACTGGGAAGGTCAGCAGCGACTATCTTTTCCGATTCCTGCCCCAAATCCTCACAGACATAGGCTCGATAGCCATCCACCCCGCGTTCCAGCAGAACCCTGCCGCTGGCCGCCGAGGAGAATCTCCGCCTTTTGGATAAGCTGACTTGCCCCCGGCGAGAGGCTTGATGCTCCATTGGCACCAACGCCTATGATGTAGACCTTATCTTTCGACATAGGCCCTCCCCAGAACAGTGCCATCATAGTCGCTCATCACGCACTCTACGGCAAATGCCCCATCTACATGTCTGCGGCAACTCTGAGCCGCTAACAGACAAAGCCCGTCGCATACCTTTTTGACATTATCCTCCCCAAGAGTCTTGAGGAAATGGTGAGCATTCATTGCCTCCTGTGATGTTGCCACCACTGACTGAGGCACACCGCAGCTCGCAGCCATGCGTGCTAAGAAATTCACATCGATCTTGGAATCGCTGACATTGGTGTAGAGATCCCCGTTGGCGATCTTGCTAAGCTTACCCACCATGCCCCAAATGATTATCTTGGCTACTCCTCTTCTGGCGCACTCTTCCAGTGCGTAACCAGCGAAATCTCCCATCTGCACAAAGGATTCCTCGGCAAGCGAAAACTCTCTCTGGGCGAATTTCTCGCTTCGCCTTCCTGTAGTGAGCACCACTTCTTGACAGCCGCCGGCCACTGCTATATCCAGCGCCTGGGAGATGGAGACCTTGTAAGCCTCAACCGAGTAGGGTATGACCACGCCACTGGTCCCCAAGATGGAAATGCCCCCGATGATGCCCAGCCGTCGGTTCAAAGTTCTCTTTGCTAGTTCTTCTCCCTGGGGTATAGAAATGATCACCTTCAACCCCCTAGGTGCTTCCATCACTTCTTCAACGGATTGGGTGATCATCATCCGGGGCACCTTGTTGATGGCGGGCATGCCCACTGGCACCTCGAGTCCCGGCTTGGTGACCATCCCTACACCCTTCCCACCTTCGATAGTGATGCCAGGCTCATCCTCCCAGCGCACTGTGGCATAGATCTCCGCCCCAGCGGTGACATCAGGGTCATCGCCAGCATCTTTTATCACTGAGCAAGTCGCCTCACGGGTATCGAAGGCACAGTGGCTCAGCACGAAATTCACCCTCTTTTCGTCAGGGAGAGTGATCTGAACCTCTTTCACCGCTGCCTGACTCAGCAGGGCAAGTGCGGCCGCTTTGGCCGCTGCCGCCGCACAGGCACCAGTGGTATAACCATGACGGAGAACACTCTTCACCCTCAAACGATGGCCCTCCTTACCATCACAATACATCCCTACTAGAAAGGCTGTGCCGAAGGCCGTAAGCGCCAGCAGGGAAAGCCACGGGAAAGATTGTCCCAGACTTACTGCCCGCAGGCACTGACTGGAATGGGTCAGTGGGATGATACATAGGACGATCTTTAGCGCTTCTGGCAACTGGCTTAGGGAAAAGAAAGTGCCGCCAAGAAAAGTCATTGGCAGTAGCACCAGGCTGCTGAAGGTGGCCATGTCCTGATGTTGGCTTGGTCAGGGTAGTTAGGATGCGGATGATGATGAGCTTCCCAGTTACGATCATGTTTCGAGTTTCCCGATAGCGGCTTACGTCGAAATATTAGCATCTGCCCAGCGATTCTTGTGGATGGGAAATCCTTTATTCCGAAAATAGATTCCCCATGTGTCATTGCGACCCTGAGCGAAGCGAAGGGGAAGCAATCTCACTCTTCATTACCCGAGCTTGCTTCGGGGCCTTGCCCCTCGCAACGACATACCTATTTTCATGATTCGCTGGTGGGCAGCCGCCCATGGGGGTTTGTCTTATACTGAGTATATCCGAAATTTGCGAATTCAAGGAAATAACCTTATTTGCTTTGCTCCTGTAGATATGAGATATAGTTGCCAGATCGGTAATTTCGGGGCCTTTATTGCTTGTCTTACCTTATCTCGATCCCTACCCTGAATGATGTCCTGAAATGGCCAGCTTCCCCAAGAGTGCCTGGTCATTTAATATCTTCAGGGCCGCTGAATAAGGATCGAGGCCACCTCTCTCTACCTTCTCAGCTATTGCCACAAGCCTTTCTTCATTTTGCATAAGCATCAAGAATCGTCCCCCGATCTCCTGCTTTACAGTCTGAACAAGCTCATCTCTCCTTTGCTTCTTGCGCTGTGATGTGAGCTTGCCTGTGGATTCCAGAAACTCTCGATGCCCTTCCATGTGTTGGCAAAGCTCTTCAATCCCCAAGTTCTTGATTCCTTGGGTAGCCAGAACAGGTACCTGCCATTCTGACCGTTTCAGGCTCATGTCAAGTGTTGCTTTGATTGTAGTGATCAAACTATCGGCTCCTTCCCGGTCCGCTTTGTTCACTACGAAGAGATCGGCGATTTCCATAAGCCCTGCCTTCATAGCCTGGACAGCATCCCCCGCTTCAGGGACTAAAACTACAACCACGGTATCCACGCTATCCATAATGTCAATCTCTGTTTGCCCTACCCCCACCGTCTCCACTAAGATCAGGTCTTTACCAAAGGCGTCAAGGAGCCTTATCACTCCTCGAACTGACCTGGAAAGTCCCCCTTGATTCCCATGGGTGGCCATGCTGCGGATAAAGACGTCTTCATCCAGGTAGTGCTGCTGCATTCTTATCCGATCGCCGAGCACCGCCCCACCAGTGAAAAGGCTGGTAGGGTCCACTGCAATTATCCCCACGGTAAGCCCCTTCTTCCTGGCTATAGTGGTCAGCCTGTTAATGATGGTGCTCTTGCCACTTCCCGGGGGGCCGGTAATGCCAATACAGTATGCCCTGCCCATCCGGGGGTAAATCTCCTTCATTATCTGAGGTACCTCTGGGTCATCCTTTTCCACCAGGCTGATCAGGCGCGACAGGCGCCCTATATCTCCAGCAAGCATTCCCTTTACTAACTTCATTTTTCCTCCATAACATCAGCGTTCAATCCCATCCCGGGCGAGAACTCCCTTCTAGTAATAGTCAATTCTCGGAATATCCAACAAATCAACCCCTCCATTCACAACTCTTGCCATATGATCACCAAGGATCAGTTCCTCCAGGCAGGGTGGAAGTAAATAGCCCTTTGATTGATGATAATCCAGATAGGGCATGATTATCTCCTCCTAGCCACTCCCCTTTGAATTTAAATCACCCTCACTACCGAAATCCAAGTTTCCGGATAGCTTCTTTAATTTCTCAGCAAACTCTGGTAAAAAGCCCATTATTCGAGTTGGTTCCTCGGGACCAACGACAATCTCCCAGTCCGGCAGAGCCTGCTCAAGCTCAGCTTTAAATCGGGCAGCTCTTCCGGGGATGACCAGCTTTCTATGCTTTACTCTATCTTCAATCCCGCATTTCTTAATGAACTGCCCGGTGTCATCAGCATTGAGCTTACCTAGTTGCGCGCTGCGCAAGCAGTGATGACACCAACAGAGCACATCTGCTTCTTCTCCTACAGACTTTACGCAAAGAAAGGTAGGGATATTAGTAGCCTCGATTGCTGAGGATAGGATAAGATAGGTCAGAGCCCAGTTTGAGGTAAACAGGATAGGGGACTCTTCACTGGGCTTGCCTATTTCATAAATCCTTTCCTCTACTGATAAGGGCACTTGGGGATCAGTATAGATGTTAAGCCTCAGTGTAAGTAGACTATAAGCTATGGCTGGGGAGAAATGATCCAGGACAATAATGCTACTATATTTGACTATATGTTGTCCGGCTAGAATCGCCTCTTCATCTATTGATGAAGCCCCTTCCCCAGGGAAGCTAATTATGGGATAGCCAAAGGGCTCAAACTTTTTCATTAGGGCTAGCCTACGAACCTGAGTGAAGCTAAGCAATGAGTCGTGGAAGCTGCGATCGCCTGTGTCTAGGATAATATCCCCTACCCCAGCTTTGGCTGCTCTCTCTGATAGCTCTGCAAGTTCGGTTAATCCTTGCGAACTGCGGACAGCAAGAGGGCAAACAAACTTCTTGGCAAGCTCTACCATGTCATTGATATTATCCTTGGTGGCAGCATAGATAGCTGGCTTATATTCGTTGACCTTGTCCAGTGCTGCGCTCATACTGGCAGGGTCTGTAGCCAACAAAATTAAAGGCATATCGGTCTTCGACCTGACTAATTCAGCGCAATTGGCGAAGGTGGAGGGATCTCCGGAATCGTTTTGGATAGCAATGCCATCGAATCTAAATGTTATCCCAATACGCTCTACATTATAGTTAGAGACCTCCTCCGCTGTCTTGCCGATCTCTTCTTGGGGAGCTGTATCCTTGATCCTTACTACCAGTGCTGGGGGGTTGAAGAATTTTTTATCGTGGCGATACATAACTAGCTCGCCGCCGACTTTTATTTGCCTCCCACCGACGCCTACTGTAACCAGACGCATGGGTGGCTTAGAAGCCGCTTGTAGTTGCTTTTTAGCCTCTTCACTAGCGTAAGGACACTTGGAAAGCTCTTCCTGACCGGTTGCCAGCTTCATGGCAAAAGCCATACAAGTAACATAGCCACATTCCTTGCAATTTGTTTTCGGCAGGAGTTTGTAGATTTGAATACCAGTTAACGCCATCTCTAATATCTCCTCTCTAAGCCCTCAGTTTATCGATTACCATTCTGATATGCTCCACCGCTCAGCCGCGACAGGCATCAAGCATTTCCAGTAAGCATCTCCTTGCCAATTGCGTCTTTCTCTCTTTCTATCAGCGTTCAATCCCATCCCGGGCGAGAACTCCATTCTGGTAGTAATGTTTGATCTCCACCATCTCCGTTACCAGGTCAGCAGCGTCAATAAGCTCCGGTGGCGCATACCGTCCCGTGAAGACCACCTCTACACCTTCCGGCTTATTTGCTATTATCGCCAGCATGTCCTCCAGTGACACCAAGTGAAAATAATGAGCGGTGATGATCTCGTCAAAGATGATGATGTCATATTCGCCGGAGAGCATGGCTGCTATTGCCCTCGCCAGACCTTTCTGCTCCCTTCGAACATCCTCTCCCAGGGGAGGATTCTGGACATGAATGAAGGTGTCTTTGCCATACTGCTCGATGGTCATATAAGGATGCACCATTTTTGCTGCTTCAAGCTCGCCGTAGTGCTGACCTTTCATAAACTGCCCGATATATGTTTTTAACCCCCGCCCCATAGCCCGGAAGGCCAGGCCCAAAGCGGCTGTAGTCTTGCCCTTGGAATTTCCGGTGTAAACTTGAACATATCCCTTCCCTAGAGGGTGCGACTCTTTTGGCGTCATGACTATCTCCTTTATATTACTTCGAAAATAGATTCCCCATGTGTCATTGCGACCCTGAGCGAAGCGAAGGGGAAGCAATCTCACTCTCATTACCCCGAGCTTGCT
>JGI24023J19991_10003233_pt1 | contig 11522 bp, 9 predicted proteins | sample Cruoilmetagenom1_FD_19991 | JGI IMG/M metagenome (IMG submission 19991)
GTGAATCCATTTTCTGTGGACAGTGCCATGGACAAGGGCCTAATTTTGAACTCGATCATCCATCTCAGTGTGCCACTGCTTATGGCAGTTATCTTTTTGCCTATGTGGCCCATGGAGGCAATGAATCCTGCCAGGAATGCCATATGCATAAGTCTGAACTTGGGCATAATATGGCATCCTATCGGGATGAGACCATGATCGAGATGGCACTTGATGTCAGTGTCGAAGGAAGGTCTCTTTTCTGGCGTAAAGATAAGGGAGAGGGGGTACTGCCTATCGGTGTTATCAATGTTGAAATCTATAACAAAACGGGGCATGGAATCCCGGACGGCTGACCTACTCCAAACCGGCTGGTCCTGGATGTGACCGCAAAAACAACTGATGACAAGGAAATCTATAATAAGAAAAAGATATACATGCCTTACCCTGGACGTTTTGGACGAGGCAGTGAGATGGGCAGAGGGCCGTACGAAAAAAGCGGCCTTCTCAGAGAAACAAGCATTCCTCCTTTAGCTCGAGTTCATGAAACATTTGAAATAACTTACCCTTTTGAAAATGTAGCCAAAGGTGATAAGAGCCGGAGAGAATTGTTGAATGACGAGCTTATTGTATCTGTCGTTTTATGGTATCTGCCGTTTGGTGAATTTGACGGCAACGAGGTTGTTTTCTTCGAAGAAGAGAAAAACCTTAATCTGAAAACTGAATGGATCTGGAGGTAGCATATAATAACAGATAATCTGTAACTATTCTGCCAATAATGCTGTTGACTTAAGAGAGGAGTCATCCGATATTCGCACCAAGGGACGCCATAAACCCATCCAGGCTTCCCGGATACTCCTGGAGCGAGTATCGGATTACTCTTCTTGCTGACTGTTACCCTACCTGAATAGTTGTGTACGTTTTAATACGGTTGGATTTAAACCCTTGTTTAAGACATTTATCCATTAGGGGGAAAAATGAAACCTATTATACTTTTGTTTATTCTGTTTTGTTTTGTAAATGTTTACGCTTCAGAAGAATGCCCAAATGAAAAGGCTTTTTTGGATAATGGGTGGATAGTTCATAGTGAAAAAGATTTTGATAAAATTTTAGAAGAAAAGTTGAATGAATTTGTTCCCGAAGTTGGAACAAATCTTGTCCTGGATGATGCCGAAAGCTACATCTCAGATTTTTCCCATGATTGTTACCTGATTATGTGGGTTATGATTTGGGATAGAGTCTCCACTGTTAGAGATGAAATGTGGGGAGATATTGTCTTGTCAAGGACTTGTCCATATACAGGGGAATATACTGAAATAAGATGGTATGATCCAGTAACAAAGAAGAAGCATATTGTTTATAATCCTGAACATGCTTGCTGCCTCACCACTAAAGTTCCCCTGGCCTATAACACAATGTTTTAGATGTGGGAGAGTGGGGAAAACCAGAGGAACTATCTCTTTCTCAGACAAACGAACAGGTGGCAGCCAGGTTATAAATGGCTCGTTTGGCTGCAGGTCTTAAAAATCCATCCATATTTCTTGTGAGTGATTATTAGTGCCTTACTCCAGAACTTCTGTCATAAAAAACAAGAAATCCAGGAAGGTTGTTTAAAATTATATTGTTGAATATACTTCCATGGCACTTATCCAAGCATTCTAAAAATCCGATTTATTCGGGTTAGTACCTTTATATAAAAGTCATGTGCTCCACGAAAGGAGAGGGGGCGAGGCGGTGTCACTGTTCTGAAATCATTGTTATATGTCTTATTGCTTAAAATGGCCATATCAAAAGATCATTCTATACATTCTGCAAAATGTCAGCCCATGCAACCGGAGACCAAACAGTTGGAAGAGGGAGTGGATGCACTGCAGCTGGCTGAACTGATCATCGCAAACAGCCCGGCCATCCTTTTTCGTCGCCTGGCTCACGCAGACCCACAGCGTCGCAAAATGGTCTATGTTTCTTCCAACATATCTCGGTTTGGCTATCGGGCAGAAGATTTTATCAGCGGCAAAATCATGTTTCGCGATATTATCTATCCAGAGGATTCCGAAAGAACCCTGAAAGAAATACAATCCTTTGTGAGCCGGAAAATCGAAGCCTATACGCAAATTTATCGTATCGTTACCCGTCAGGGAAAAGTTCGCTGGATAGAGGACCGCACTTCCATCTTCAAGGATGCTGCAACCGGTGCCCGCTACCACCAGGGAATTGTTGTTGACATACACAAACGAAAAGAGGCCGAGGAGAAATTACGGAAAAGTGAAGAGAAGTATCGACAGATCGTCGAGACCGCGGGTGAGGGCTTTTTACTCATGGATAAGAGCTTTAAGATTGTTGATCTTAACTCGGCATACACCAAAATGGTTGGCTGTAGTCGTGAAGAACTTATCGGTCAAAGTCCATTTGCAGCAGACACCGAAAAATATCGGCAATTTTGGCCAGCCAGCCGGGAAGAAACGTCGAATGAGATCTTCCGTGAATTTGAATGTGAGATAAGTTCCTGTGACGGGCGGGTTGTACCGGTATTAATTCACGCGAATACCTTACGTTCTGATAGCGGAGAAATTGTTGGTAATATGGCATTCATAACAGACATGACAGAACAGAAGAGGGCGTTGTCATTGGCTGGAGAGGTGCAGAGAAGCCTTCTGCCGGACAAGGTTCCGTATGTGCAGGGCCTGGATATTGCAGGGCACAGTGTGCCGTGTGACGAGGTTGGCGGAGACTACTATGATTTTTTATGGGATGGTGTGGACAGCCCTTTTACCGTGGTTGTGGGTGACATCAGCGGACATGGAGTTGGTTCGGCACTGCTGATGTCAAGTGCGCGGGCTTTTCTACGTATGCGGGCGTCCCAGCCCGGAACCATTACCGACATTGTTATGGCCATAAATCTCCATCTGACAGAAGATGTTTATGCTACTGGAAGGTTTATGACATTATTCTATTTCACCATTGATGAGGGTCGTAACTGCATTGAGTGGATCCGTGCCGGTCATGATCCTGCAGTGATTTACGATCCCGATGAGGATCAATTTGAGGAACTCAGAGGGCTTGGTTTGGCATTGGGTGTTGATCAGGATTTTGCTTACCGGTCCCATCGAAGATTCGGGTTGAAACCGGGGATGGTGATCGCCTTGGGAACTGACGGGATATGGGAGGGGTGCAACAAGAATGGGGAAATGTTTGGTAAGGAGCGTTTTAAAGATATCATTCGCCGGAATTCAATGGAGAGGGCACAAATCATTCTGGACATGGTTTTTCAGGAACACGTACATTTTTCCCGGGGGGTGAGCCCTGAAGATGATATTACCCTGGTGATTGTGAAGGTAGTTTAATAAGTTCAAAAAATGAGCCAATTGCGATCGTTCCTCCACTACCTGGGCTGCGGCCTGCTGGTTGTCTTTTACGTCAACCTCTTCGTTGTCTGGTCCTGGCTTGACCGGCTGCTTGGCCGGGGAACCGTGAATTTACTGCCCCTTGCAGTAACATTCCTGGTTTTGACCGGAATAGTTCTATTTGTTGTTCATCTGCGCGGCAAAGGTATCTCTATTCAATGGGCATATGTGGGGGCCGGTGTCGGACTCTGCCTGCTGGCCCTCCTGGTTTCTGATATGCGCTATGCAGTGAAGCGCATCCACGTTGTTGAGTATCTCTTTTTGTCGCTTGTGGTTCGAAACGGTATGTCATGGCAATTGCAGGGAAAGAACCTGTTGTTTTTCTCTTTTCTGGCTACTGCCGTTTTCGGGGTTCATGATGAACTGCTGCAGGGAATACATCCATTACGAACCTATGGTTTACGGGATATGGCAGTCAATGGGATATCCGCAGCCGGAGGGGCTTTAATCTGGCATGGTGCGGATCTGTTTCCGGGTAACCTGCAATTCTCAACCGGAAATAAAACAAGGTCGTCCCCGGCTGCGCTGTTACTCTATATACTATGGCTGGTAATTGCAGTTCCGGCACTGGTTGTTCCATTGACAGCATATCGCTATGATCTGATTCCCTATTGGCCCATGCTGCCCCTTACCGGTAGTCTTGTATTCTGGTTCCTGTATGGGGCAGGTTTTGCTCCATCATCCCGGCATGGTCTTGTTGTTCTCAGCTGGCTGTCCTTTCTCCTACTCTGCTATCCGGTGGTGATTAATGTTGCGTCGATTCCTTTTGGTTAATTTTACAGGCGGCGGCTGGAGTGAATGGTGGCGCCCTGCAGTGGTAATTGCTGTATGCAGCTTGACTTTTCTGATCTGGTTGCAGAATTTAGTCAGATCCCCTGCCTGGGACATCAATGGGGCAGGGAATCACGATTCTCTGTATAAAGTGGTACGGGAACTTGAGCCCGGCATGGTGGAGGAAAAGGAGCTGGCCAAAGCCTATTGGTTTCGTTATCCTGATGTTCGGAAAAACGGCTTCTGGGGTGAAGACAGTCCCATGGGCATACGGGGGCCCCGTGTCCATTACCGCCGGTATGGAAGGAGTGAGGGCAGGCTTTTTGCACCGATTATACAGCCACCTCACCCGGAGGCGGAAAAAGAGCTGGCGGAGGCCTACTGGCATCGTTATCAGGATGTGGCAGAGAGTGATATCTGGGGAAGGAGGGGAACCATGGGGGTACTAGGTGCACGTGATCATTATCACTACTATGGAAGGGCTCAGGGACGGGTGTGGGGGCCGGTTCGTGATTAATATGATTTCCGGGACACTTTCTGGTATAATAATGATAGTTTCGTAAAGAGTTTCCTGGTTTGTCATTTTTGCCTGTGCGGGAATGACGGAATAGCAAGGGAATGCAGATAATTAATTTTAAAATATTTTAATTATGAGCGAAAAAAAAGCGAGTTGGGATGATATCCCTTCATTGGATGATTTAAAAGTCGACTGGGAGTTTGAGCCGGAAAATCCATTAGGCAAAAGGGCGCACGAAAGGATGACGGATACGGAGCTGCATTCGGTTCTTGAGGTGAAAAATATCCCCGTCAAAGTTGTGGCAAATGATTTCGAAGAAAAAGGATATCTGGTCGATTTAACTCCGGCTGGTTTGGCTGTTAACCTGGACTCCAGACTGGACAAAGAGAAGCCGTTAATGGTTGGATTTTTTCTGGGACAACAGAAGATAGTTTCAAAAGTGAAAGTGAAAAATGTTCAGGAAACCGACGGTAAATATAAAACAGGCATGGTGTTTGAGAATTTAAATAAAGATCATGCTGAGTTTATAACCGGAATCTTTGCCTCTAAAATTTCGGATTATTGATAATCCTGTGGTGGGATATTTAGAGTGCAAGGAGTTTTTGCAGCAGTGTCTGCTCTTTGACATTGAGATTAATGAGCAGAACAGGATTTATTCTGTTGGTGCTGTTTTTCGGGGCGAAAAATTCCAGGTCAGCTCCGGCGGGGAGGTTAGCAGCAAACAACTTCAAACCTTTGACCAATTTGGTTCCGACGCCTCATTTATTCTCGGCCACAATATCCTCAACCATGATATTCCCAAGTTGCAGAATTGTGTCCCGTCTTTACGCGTTTTACACAAGCCGGCCATAGACACCCTCTACCTCTCCCCTCTTGCCTATCCTGAAAACCCTTACCACCGCCTGGTAAAGGACTACAAACTTGTTAGGGACAGTGTGAACGACCCTTGCGAAGATGCTCTCCTGGCAGGGAGAGTTTTCTCCGAACAGTGGGATGCTTTCAGTATGCAACCGGCGGGGAGAAAGGATGCCCTGTCAATCTATAGAAGTTTTCTGCAAAAAGACAACAGACTAACAGGCACCGCAGAGGCACTTGGAGCCATGGGAATAGCGCTGCTGGAGGGAGATGAACTCTATACCTCATTTTCCCGGCTGGCTGAAAAACATGGCTGCACCAGTGGATTAAAAAAACTTGTCGATCAACTTGTTGCACGAAAAGTTGCACATCCGCCTCTTGCCTATGTGACCGCCTGGCTGACAGTGGCGGGTGGAAACTCTGTACTGCCACCCTGGGTTCGGCACAGGTTCCCTGAAGTTTCAGTCATTCTCCATCAACTGCGGGAGAACCCCTGCGGGGATTCACAGTGCAGCTACTGTTTAAAGTCTCATAATCCTAAATTGTTTTTACGTGATTTTTTTGGTTTTGACGATTTCAGAGCAGAACCGGCCACCGAAGAAGGGAGAAGTCTTCAGGAAGAGATTGTCGCCGTCGCTGCGCGGAACACGACTCTTTTTGCTACACTGCCGACGGGGGGTGGTAAATCGCTCTGTTTTTTGCTTCCTGCCCTGATGCGTTATCAGCGCCGTAATCTGCTGACCATCGTTATATCTCCCCTGCAGGCCCTGATGAAGGATCAGGTGGATAATTTTTCAAGACAGACCGGGACAAAGATCGCGGCAGCACTCTACGGTCTGTTGACGCTGCCGGAGCGGGGTGAGGTGCTGGAGGGGATACGTTCCGGCGATATTGGAATCCTCTATATCTCTCCTGAGCAGCTGCGAAATTTTTCCTTTGTCAGTACCATCAGCCAGCGCGAAATCGGTGCCTGGATATTTGATGAAGCGCATTGTCTTTCCAAATGGGGACATGATTTCAGGCCGGACTATCTTTACTCAATCCGTTTTATCCGGGAATTCGCTTTAAAAGAAAAGACCAGGATCCCTCCAGTCCAATGTTTTACCGCCACGGCAAAAAAAGATGTTAAAGCTGAAATAACGGATATCATCCAGAGTGAGCTGGGGCTGCGGGTTGCCCTGTTTGAAGGAGGGCATGAACGAACCAATCTGCATTACGAGGTCTGGCCCGTTGAAAAATATGAGAAGAAACAGACTATTCTGGAGCTTCTCCGGGCCCGTTACAGAGAGGGTGGAAGTGTTGTTATCTACTGTGCAAGCAGGAAAAAGACCGAAGATATAGCTGAGTTTCTGCAAAGCTCCGGATATACCGCAGAAGCGTTTCATGCTGGTCTTGAGCCGTCCTTGAAAAAGCGTATCCAGGACAACTTTATCGAAGGGACAACACCTGTTATCTGTGCCACCAATGCCTTTGGCATGGGTATTGACAAGGATGATGTGAGACTGGTCATTCACGCAGATATCCCGGGCTCTCTTGAAAATTATCTACAGGAAGCCGGGCGGGCGGGAAGAGATCGTGATGCAGCCGAGTGCATTCTTATCTTTGCTGAACAGGATATCGAGAGTCAGTTTCGTCTGAGCAGCATGTCTCGTCTGACCCGCAGGGAGATTGCCCAGCTTCTGCGTGGAATCCGATATGGTGCAAAGGGTGAAGATTCAGTGGTGCTTACAGCTGGTGAACTTCTTCGTATGGATACCGTGGAGCTTGATCCCGATGAACATTCCGATTCCGAGACCAGGGTGCGAACAGCAGTCTCCTGGCTTGAAAGAAGCGGGTATCTTGAGCGAAATGAAAACAACACCCGTGTTTTTCAGGGCAAATTGCTTGTAAAGAATATGCAGGAGGCGGTGGAAAAAATTGGCCGGCTCGGTCTGTCAACCAGGCAGCGGGAGCGCTGGCTGGCAATTCTTTCCGTATTTATGGAGCAGGGAGCAAATCAGGGGGTCAGTGCAGATGAGCTTGCCAGCCTCTCTTCTTTTTCTCCCTGTGAACAGGATAGAGATACCCTGACGGAAGCACAACGGGTTCTCCGCACGTTGCATGATATGGCGGGTCAGGGACTGCTTTCTAAAGAGACCACACTTACCGCTTATGTCCGTTACAAGGTGAAAAAAAGCTCAGAGAAACAGCTGCAGCGTATCTGTGCGCTGGAGCTTGATTTCTTGAAAGTTCTGGGCGAATTAGCACCTGACGTTGATATTGAGAGCCCACTGGAGCTTGATCTGCGACAGGTCAATCAACAGCTGGTCGAGCTCGGTTATGAGTATTCCACTCCCCACAGCCTTAAACTGATCCTCTATGGGCTGAGCCGTGACGGAAAAGGGCTGGCGGGGCGGAAGGGGAGTATCAGCGTTAGGGCAAGGGGCAACAACAGGTTTACTGTTCTGCTGCACCGGGAGTGGGAATTATTGAACAGAACGGTGCGGATCAGACAGCAGGCTGCCCATGTGACCCTGCGGGTTATGCTCGGCACAATTGATCCCGTTACCCGGCACAATGCAAATCTGCTGGTTGAGTTTACCTTGGAGCAGATAGTTGATGGGTTGCGCAGGGATCTGCTTTTATTGCCTCTGCTAAAAGATCCACTTGCTGCAGCAGAACGTGCGCTGACCTTTATGCATGAGCAGACTGTCATTGATTTGCAGCATGGTCTGGCTGTTTTTCGACAGGCTATGACGATTACCATAAACCCCGATGCCAGAGGGAGAAGATATTCGAAGTCGGATTTTTCACCACTTGACACCCACTACTCGGAAAGGAACTTTCAGATCCATGTGATGAACGAGTATGCCAGGCAGGCGCTGGAAAAGTTGAGTGTAGCCATGGCTCTTGTCGGTTCTTACTTTAATGATGAGAAGGAAGACTTTGTTAAACGGTTCTTTCCCGGTAAGAAGAAATTTCTGGAGAGGGCGACCAGTGAACAGTCCTATTCCCGCATTGTCGATGATTTGAAAAACAGCAGTCAGGAAAAGATCGTTTCAGCACCTACTGAGAAAAACATGCTGGTTCTGGCTGGCCCCGGTGCCGGTAAGACCAGGGTGGTGACACATAGGGCTGCCTTTCTGCTCAGGGTGAAACAGGTTAAGGCAAAGGCAATTCTGATACTCTGCTTCAATCGTGGTGCGGTTATGAATTTACGTCAGAGGCTTCGCGACCTGGTTGGCAATGATATGCTTGGAGTCACCACCCTCACTTTTCATGGCCTGGCCCTGCGCCTGACTGGCAGATCCCTTGTGCCTGTCAACGGATTTAGCCGGAATGACACAATCGACTTCTCAAAGGTGATTCAGGATGCTGTCAGACTGCTTAAGGGAGAGAGCGATGTTCTCGGTTTTGGCGATACAGATCCCCGTGATATGCTGACTGGCAGGTTCAGTCATATCCTGGTGGATGAATATCAGGATATCGATGAAGAACAGTATGAACTTGTATCACTTCTGGCCGGAAAGGGGGAGAAGGAGAGTGAGCAGAAAATGGCCATCCTGGCAGTGGGAGATGACGACCAGAATATCTATCGCTTCAGGGGGGCCAATGTAGGTTTTATTCGCAGGTTTCATAAGGATTATGATGCTCAGATTCACTACCTTGTTGAGAATTACAGATCTACTCCAAATATCATTGCCGTTGCAAACACACTGATTTCCTATAACTCCGACAGAATGAAAAGTGATTATCCCATCGAGGTGAATGAAGCAAGACGAACCTTACCGGAAGGCGGTAACTGGCAGCTCAGCGATCCGATCACCAAAGGGCGGGTTCAACAGATTGTAGTTGGCGAACGGCTGGATCAGGCCGCTTCTCTCCTGGCGGAAATAAATCGCCTGCAGGCCCTTGATAATGAATTTAACCTTGGTGGGTGTGCGGTCCTGGCCCGTGAATGGAAAGATCTCGACCTTGTTCGTTCGGTTTTGGAAGAGGCGGGAGTGGCTGTTACTCTGAACTGGGGGAGGAGCAGCGGATTTCCGGGTTTGACCAGGATCAGGGAGAATGTGGTATTGCTCGAACATCTGCAGCACCACCGGCTGGAGATGAAAACGGCGGATTCTCTGATGGGCCTGTTGCCGGAAAACGCAACCCTTGACAATATCTGGCACACAAATCTGCGTTGGCTGACAGGTGAATGGAGAGAGGAAACTACCAATATTCCACAGCCTGTCCCGTTGATACAAGACTATTTTTATGAATCATTCTCTGATCAGGGTCGATCCCAGAATCTCGGCAACACTATTTTCCTTTCAACCGTACACTCCGTCAAAGGGCTCGAGTTCGACCATGTGTTTATTCTCGGGGACAGTTGGAAAGAATTACAGGAGAGTGAGATGGAAGAGGAGCGCAGGCTCTACTATGTTGCTATGTCGAGGGCACGGCAGACATTGCATCTCTTTTCCTTTGTGAACCGACAGAATCCTCACACGGAAGTACTTTCAGGGGATTATCTGTTGTGTAGAAAAGAAGATACTGCTCGAGATCACAAAATTGTGGAAAAACGGTATAGGTTTCTGGGTATGAAAGACCTTTTTCTCGACTTTGCCGGCATAAAAAAAGAAAACCATCCGGTCAGGAGAGCTTTGACACGGTTAAAGACGGGTGATCGCCTGGAACCACAGATACGAAATGGCAATGTTGAACTGTTGAATGAAGATGGCATTTCGGTTGCCCGTCTGTCGCAGGCGGCCAGGGAGGAGTGGGGCGAGCGGCTTGATATGATCCAGGAGATCAGAGTGGTTGCCCTTGTGCGCAGATACAGGGCGGATATTCATGATACAATCTTCAGCAACCGCTGCCATGGTGAGAGCTGGGAGGTGCCGGTTGTTGAGTTGATTTATTGACGGGGGTACATACAGATGAGGAATAGAATGAAAGCACATATTTTAGTAGATAATAACACATTGATAGATCAGTATTACCTGGCTGAGCCTGGATTTTCTGTTTTGCTAGAGGATAATGACAGCCGAATCTTATTTGATACCGGCTATTCCGATATTTTTATTCGCAACGGACTGAAAATGGGTCTCGATTTGACCCATCTCGATCACCTTGTGCTGTCTCATAGCCATCTGGATCATACCTGGGGACTGGAACCGCTGATCAGATATTATTCAGAACTCAAAGTTGCGGGGATACCACATTCAAAACCTGTCCTGGTCGCACATAGCCAGACTTTTATCAGTGTAACAGAAGATGGTTTCGGTGAGTTTGGTTCTTTAATGTCAAAGGAAAAGCTGGCCAAACATTTTCAACTGGAACTTACCGATCAACCACGCTGGCTGAGTGATCGACTGGTATTTTTAGGGCAGATCCCCAGGGAAAATGATTTTGAATCGATGATACGATTTGGCCGGAAGGATGGATCAGATGAGGGGGACTGGGTGGTTGAAGATTCGGCTCTTGCCTATAAGTCTGAAGATGGGCTGGTGATTATAACCGGCTGCTCCCATGCCGGTATCTGCAATATTATCGAGTACGCTAAAGCAGTCTGTTCCGAAAATCGAATAAATGATGTTGTTGGTGGATTGCACCTGCAGAACCCGCCGGAAAAACAGCTTCAGGGAACCATGNACTATTTCGAAAAACTTGCCTTGAAACGGATTCACGCCTGCCACTGTACAGATCTGCAATCAAAAATTGCGCTCTCCGAGGTTGTAGAAATTAAGGAAGTGGGTGTGGGGCTGTCGCTGACCTATTGATGAGCGTTAAACAGCATGCAACATTGACCCCTCTAGCCAAATCTTTTCGTGGTGTAGGTATTCTTGGAGGTGTCGTGTTTGAGTCTATGACCTTGAAGTTGGGGAGTTCTTCAGGTATTTTTGCACAAGATATGATATAAGTGATTGATCTGGTAGACTTTCCACAATTTCTCTTATCTGGCTTTGCTGATAATTTTTTTGAGTAAGGCGAGAATTTTTATGGTCATCTCTGGCTGGCTGCCACTCTTC
>JGI24023J19991_10003234_pt1 | contig 11516 bp, 11 predicted proteins | sample Cruoilmetagenom1_FD_19991 | JGI IMG/M metagenome (IMG submission 19991)
TGACTGTCGGCAGTTGATCTCAATTGGCCAACCAACGATGAATTCCCATTGATGGCTTCTTGTAAAAATAAAATTTTGATCTGATCACGATATACCGATCTGTTGGTGATTTCCTGTGCTTTTAATCCACTATTATCCGGACAACCGTCATCTACTATCAGCAAATCCCAGGTAACATTTGACAAACCTTCAACTAACCATTCTATTTGTCTGACCTTTTCATTAAGGCAGTCTTCACCCAATGGAGTTTCAGATGCAAAACTCAATCTTTCAGTTTCTTTATAGACGGCAAACAGGAATGTAAGATGAATATTCTTATGTATTTGGCGTATCGCAATTTTTGATTTTGCCAACTTCACAGCCAATACTGCATTATAGGTTGTTAGCCGAGAGGCTGACAGTTGTACATCTAATTGATCCAGTTCATCTTCTTGCAAATGCTGCGCACATGCTTCAATTTTTCTATAGAGATTACTGTCTGTTAGGTTTGTATGTGAAGGACATTGATTTATAAAATTTTCAACATTACTCATAAATTTTTAAACTTTAAATACATTACGGTATTTGGGCTTCCCTTTTTTTAAATGCTCCAAAGCTTTTTAACAGGCTGCCTACTACTGATTTTTCGCCCATTACCAATGTGCTCTTATGTATAGATTGCTACTCTTGGCAAGTTAACAATATTTTATCTTAATATTTAGAGTTTTTGCTTTTAAGAAAAGTTATTCTTACTTATATATTTTTCTTCTTCATTTTGTCTTGACACAGTACAAAGTACTACTTTGGGAAGAATGCCTGCTAAACTAAAAGATTGTTAATGAGTAATAATGATGAGATTTCTCACGCTCATTTCATTCGGTTCGAAATGACAAAAAGGAACACAATGTCATTTCGACAGAACGATCCCGATCCTGATAGCTATCGGGATTGGGAGAGTGACGAGAAATCTCAATTAAAGATATTTGTTTTTTAAGAATTGATCATACAGAAAACTGTAGACAAGCGCAATCAACACTTTCAATTATATTTTATACATTTATTCAGCGAATACCATAAAAAATGTCACAGGAAAACAACGCCTATATTTTAGGTACAGAAAAAGCAGAATTACACCGTTTGGGTTTACAACACCAGGTATGGGCAAGTGAAGCCTGTAAAGGCTGGGACTTGGCTGGTTTTACACAAGGGCAAACCATCTTAGATCTGGGTTGTGGTCCGGGGTTTTGTACTACAGAGCTGGCTTATATTACAGGTGTAACAGGAAAAGTGATTGGCATTGATAAATCGCCTTCTTTTATTGAATTTCTTGACAGTGTTAGCACGCAATACAATTTAAATATTAGTACCCAATGTGCCGATTTTGACTCCATGATCTTAGCTAATGATTCGTTAGATGGGGTTTATGCACGTTGGGCTTTTGCATGGATTCCTAATCCAGAAGCCATTCTTAGAAAAATTCATAGTGCTTTAAAAAGTGGTGGGGTAGTGGTGGCACATGAGTATTTTGACTGGTCAACATTTCAGATCGAACCGAGCTTAGCCGCATTAACTAATGGTATTGCCGCCGCATTGCAAAGTTTAAAAGAGCAACCCGGGAACATAAATATCGGTAGAAAATTACCAGGGCTTTTTGAAGAAACTGGTTTTGAAGTAATTGGTACGAGACCCATGACTAAAATGGCGACACCAAAAGATTTGACCTGGCATTGGCCGAAAAGTTTTTTCCAAATCTATTTGCCTAAACTAGTAGAGGCTGGATATTTAACCTCCACTGAAGTAACGGCCGCATTAATCGATTTTGACGCCTTGGAAAAGGAAGCAGGTGCTACTATTTTTTGTCCACAAATGCGGGAGGTGATTGCGCGGAAAAAGTAAGTTAACCTGTTGTGTGGTTGGAATAAAATTTGATTTCAAAACTATAATGTTATTAAAAAATAAAGATTTAAGCAAACTGTCCCCTTGAGCGCAGTCGAAAGGTTCTTATTTTCCGTAATTTATTGTTCTCAACTTTAGTTTACCTTGAGCGGACTGGAAGGGTTAAAAGTTATTTTTAAAACGGTTCTCGATACAATTTTCTATCGAAAATCACTCGAACTGACGTAAAGGAGCAGAATGTCATTTCGACAGAGTGAGCCCACCTGCCGGCGAGGCAGGGAACGAACGACGAGAAATCTAAGTTTAACGGAGCCAAATCTCCCCTTGGTAATTTCGAAATGAACCTTGAGATTATAGGACAATTTATTGCATTTATTTTGAGATTTCTCATTANTTTAACTAAGGTTAAACTCATATCGAAATGACAAAAAGAACCTTTCGTCAATGCGCCGTCTGGTCCGTTCACTAAAAACATCTACTAGATGTTTTATAACGTTCCGTCCGATTTCGACAGAGAGAGCCTGCCTGCCGGCGAAGAATGATACGATCCGCCAAAGGCATACCACTCAACTGTCGTATAGATTCATATTTAAAAAGACCTAATGATAGCACTTATGCTAGCCATATGATGATCGTCGTGCTCGGCAGTAAAAAAAGCAACATCAACAGGCTTCATTTTTTCTTGTAGGCGTGGATGCATCGAAATAAATTGTTGGGTCTCATCATCCAAATTTTTTAAAGCCTTAATTAAAAAATATCGTTTGGTGCTAAATAGTCCAATTAATTCTGCAATTTTTTTGTCATTATGATTGGCTTTATGGGTTTGTTGATTGCTCATNTCNGCNCCTCTTAANATNNNTTTTCTATCGATAAAATCATAAATTCTACCTAAATGTAGTTCTTCTAAATCAAGGAGATGTCCAATATGTTCTTTGATACTCCATGCTCCATTGGGCTTTTCGCTTAATTGGGCATCAGATACATTTTTTGTCAAGCTTTTTAGCCGCATGATAGTTCCTTCTAATCGTGTAAGAATATTGAGTAACCATCCTTCAGGAATATTAAAACTAAACTTTCTGTCAACCCATTTTGTACGTATCATAAGTAAAATTTTATGTGGTTTATTTACTATAAACCCGGTATTAGTTTATGTAAAATTACAATAAAAATAAGTAGAGGCAAGTTGGTAGTTTCATATTGCTAATTTAGTGATTCTATATGTTAGTGTTGGGTCGAGCGCAGTCGAGACCTATTCATTTTTCATATAGTTTTCGACAAGTTACACTTGCTACCTTCTAGTCAAAATATATTTTGTCTCTCGATAATTCTCAAACAGACAAATTATTATGTATTCTATCTTTGACATTAAGTGTTTTATCATTGCAAATATGTATGTAGCTATCTACTGACCTCTAAAAATAAGTATAGAAATTTAGGGCAATGCATAATTTATTCGACAAAAATTTGGTTTTGTAGACGAGTGGTCATATATTTGCCGAATAGAATTTAAATAGATGTTAAAAACACTCAAACATGAAGCCAAAGCAGATTACCTTTTAGATAAAGGTATAGAGGCGCTATGGTGTAAAGGCTATAACGGCACGAGTGTCAATGACATTGTCAAAGCGGCTGGTGTCCCAAAAGGGTCTTTTTATTTTTATTTTGATTCTAAAGAGGATTTTGTTGTAAAAGCATTGAATAGATATTTTAATCAGATGTTTGCACCGGCCGAAGAAATTTTAAATGCTGTAAGTGTGGGTCCGAAACAACGACTGATCAACTTTTATGAATTCAGAAACGATGTAATGATAGATCAGATGAAATGCAGAATGGGTTGTTTAGGAAGTAACCTTGGCAATGAAATGGCTGAGCATAGTGAGAATATTAGAAATACCATCTTACAGTTAGAGAACAGGGTTAAAAAAAATATAGTTAATGTTTTTATAGAGGCGCAAGAGCAAAATGAGATTTCGGCGACCTATGATGCGAATGATATTGTCGATTTTATTGAAGATGCAGGAAAAGGGGCATTGATCACTATGAAAGAAAAACAAAGTGCAGAACCTTTAGAGATATTTTTAAAGTTTGTAAAGGACATATTTTTAAAGTAATATTTTTTTTGAATAGTAATAGATGACTGGTCAATTATAATTTAAATACCAATATATAAATAACTAATATAAAACAAGATAAAATGAAATTAAAAAATAAAGTTGCCCTAATTACAGGCGCCAATAGTGGAATCGGATTTGCCTCAGCAAAATTATTTCAAGAAGAAGGTGCCAAAGTGATCATTACCGGTAGAAGACATGATGCTGTTGATACAGCGGTAAAAGAAATAGGAGGAGAGTTGACGGGCATTACCACCGATGCTTCTAAACTCAATGATATAGAATCATTATACAACAAAGTAAAGGAGCAGTATGGTAAGATTGATGTGCTTTTTTTAAATGCAGGTATAGGAATTTTTGAGCCTATTGAAGCGGTTAGCGAAGCAACTTATGATAGTCAGATGAATATTAATTTAAAAGGATTATTCTTTAATATTCAAAAAGCCTTGCCCTTATTAACTAAAGGGAGTTCGATCATACTCACAACTTCAGCTGCAGATCAAAAAGGCTTTCCAAATACCAGTATATATTCAGCTACCAAAGCCGCAGTTAGAAGTTTGGCGAGAACACTCTCGGCTGAATTATTAGAGCGAGGCATTCGTGTCAATGCGATTGCTCCCGGCCCCATTGAAACGCCAATATTTGATAAATTAGGTTTCCCTGAAGAAGCGGTGCCTGAGGTTAAAGAACAATTCGCCGCTATGAATCCGATGAAGCGTTTCGGAACTGCTGAAGAAATTGCTAAAGGAGCACTTTTTCTGGCTTCTGATGATTCTTCTTATATAGCTGGGATCGACCTTTCTATTGACGGAGGCGCCTCTAAAATTTAAACAAGATAAATATAAAGAACATGAACAAACCTGATAAAAATACAATAGCAAGTCCTTTTCATAAGTACCTTGATCTGACACCTGATGGAGATCTGTTAAATAGTCTTCGGTCAATAAATGAAACAACTTTAACTATATTAAAAGGTGTTCCGAAAGAGAAGGAAGATTTTAAATATGAAGCTGACAAATGGACACTTAAAAAGGTGATCTGTCATTTAATAGCAAGTGAAATTTATTTCTGCGATCTGGCGATACGTTTGACAAAAGAGGATAGTGAAAAAGCCTTAACTTATCCTTTAGATAAGTATGATGTAGGTGAAAATAGTCAAAAGAGTTTAGCTGAAATTAGTAAAGATTTTATGGCAACACGAAAGGCTACGATTCAATTTTTTCAAGATTTTGATCCCAAGCTAATGGATAATATATATACCATAAATGGGAATGATTATTCTCCTATAGGGATTGGATATATCATCATGGGGCATGAATTGCATCATATGAATATTATTCAGGAAAAATATCTAAACTAAAAACCAAGTAATTTTTTTATTTCTAAATAGTTGACTGGTCGTATACTACACTAATTAAATACTAAATTAAAAAATGAACGCACTCAAAAAATTAAAAGACGGAACAAATGCATTCGCCAAAAAATGGGGAGAATTTGTAATAAAATTTAAATGGCCGGTTTTGATCTTGACTCTAGTCATAGCTTTTGGTTTTGCCTCAGGAGCAAGTAAATTAGGTTTTGATGGAGATTACCATGTGTTCTTTACGGATGAGAATCCCGAATTAAAAGCCTTTGATGATCTTCAGGATAAGTACACAAAAGATGACAATATATTGATCGTATTGGCTCCAAAAAACGGAAATGTATTTACCAAAGAAAACCTGGCTGCCATTGAAGAATTGACGGCAGAAGCCTGGAATACCCCTTTCTCTTCAAGAGTAGATGCTATCACCAACTTTCAGCATACCAAAGCAGTTGAAGATGATCTGTATGTAGATGACCTATCTTATGAAACTTCGAAAAAAACTGAAAGTGAAATTGCGGAAATTAAAACGATCGCATTAAAAGAGCCTCTGTTGGTAAACCGTTTGATCAACGAAAAAGGTAGTGTTACTGCAATTAATGTAACGGTAAAGCTACCGGGAAAAGAACTGACAGAGATTCCTGAAACTACAGCTTTTGTAAGAGAAATAGTGTCTGAATTCTCAAAGAAATACCCGGAATTTGACACTTATTTGTCAGGAATAGTAATGATGAACACCGCTTTTTTCGAATCTTCTGAAAAAGATATGACCACGTTAATTCCCATTATGTTTTTGATCGTTATCCTGACGGTATTTATACTTACCAGAAGCCTTTCAAGTACATTTTCTACATTGATTGTAATGATCTTATCAATTATTACTGCGATGGGAGCGGCAGGATATTTAGGAATTAAATTAACACCACCTTCCTCTGTAGCGCCAACCATAATTTTAACCTTAGCGGTAGCCGATAGTATTCATATTATTGTGACCACGCTCATGGAAATGAGAAAAGGAAAATCTAAAAAAGATGCATTGATTGAAAGTATCAGACTCAATTTTAATCCGGTTTTATTAACGAGTCTAAGTACAGTTATCGGGTTTTTAGCCATGAATTTTGGAGATGTGCCACCGTTTTGGGATTTAGGTAATATGACCGCGATAGGGATGACCGCTGCATTTTTATATTCGTTGACCATTCTACCGGCCTTATTGATGATCTTACCGGTACGTGTAAAAATAAAAGACCCGTCAACGGTAAAAGATAGTTGGTACGAAAAGTTAGGTAAATATGTTGCTGGTAAACCAAGACAAATGGCATTAACATCAGGTGTAGTTATTATTATTTTCGGATTTATAGCTCAGAAGAATATCTTTAATGACGAATTTGTCAACTATTTTGATCATACGGTAAAATTCAGAACAGATACAGATTTTATCAGCGATAATTTAACAGGAATGTACACAGTTGAGTTTTCATTACCTGCAGATGAAAGTGGCGGTATCAATAATCCGGAATATTTAAAAACCTTAGATGAATTTGAAATTTGGTTAAATCAACAACCGGAAGTTATTCATGTAAATTCTTATGTAGAAGTTGCCAAAAGGGTAAATAAATCTATGCATGGCGATCAATTGGCTTATTATAAAACGCCAACTTCAAGAGAAGAAGCGGCACAATACTTATTATTATATGAAATGTCGCTACCCTTCGGATTAGATCTGAATAATCAGATCAATGTAGACAAATCTGAAACAAGGATAACGGTAACGACAAAAAATCTAAGAAGTCCTGATCAGATTGCATTTTCAAAAAGATCGGAAAAGTGGATAGATGACAATGCCCCTAAATATATGCATACCTTGGGTACGAGTCCCACATTAATGTTTTCGAATTTAGGATTCAGGCAAGCCGCCAGTATGTTAAATGGGAATATTATTGCCGGCATACTCATTACAATTCTTTTAATTTTTTCACTTAGAAGTTTAAAATTGGGCTTAATAAGTATCGTTCCTAATCTTGCCCCAGTGGTTGTAGGTTTTGGCGTTTGGGCGCTATACAGCGGTCAAATTAATACGGGAATGGTAGTCGTTTTTGGGATGACGCTCGGAATTGTAGTTGATGACACCATACATTTTATGTCTAAATATATAAGAGCAAGACGTGAATATGATTATTCGGCTACCGAAGCGGTTCAATATGCATTTAAAACTGTAGGCAAAGCTTTGGTTACAACTACTATTGTATTACTGGCAGGCTTTGGCGTATTGTCACAATCTAGTTTTGGCTTGAACAATGGTATGGCCAGAATATCTACCATCATCATTTTATCGGCATTGTTAATTGACTTTATACTATTGCCGTCACTATTAATATTAACCTCAAGAAAACAATAATCAATAAATTAAATAAAGATGAAAATACATAATATCATAATTGCAATTCTATTTTTTAGTATTTCAATTACAGCACAAAATAAAGGATTAGAAGTAGCAAAAAAAGCAGATGCTGCCGATCTAGGCTTTGAAAGTTCAACAGTAAGTCTCACAATGGTATTGACCAATAGAAATGGTCAAAAAAGTTCAAGACAAATGAATACCAGAACGCTAGAATTATCAGAAGATGGTGATAAGTCGCTAATTACTTTTGAAAGCCCGAGAGATGTAAAAGGCACTGCCACCTTAACGTTTACGCATAAAGTTGGTGCGGACGATCAGTGGTTATTTTTACCATCAATTAGTAGGGTAAAAAGAATTTCATCAAGTAATAAATCGGGGCCATTTATGGGAAGTGAATTTGCTTATGAAGATCTGTCTTCTCAGGAAGTAGAAAAATATACCTATAAATTTATGGAGGATAAAGACGGTTTAATTATCGTTGAACAAGATCCGGTTGACCCTAAATCGGGTTATACCCGAAGATTGGTTGTTTATAATAAGAATAAGGGTTATAGAATAGAAAAGGTTGAATTTTATGACCGTAAGAACTCTTTATTAAAGACCTTGATATATAAAGATTATAAGCTCTATTTGAACAAACACTGGCGGGCGAATATCATGCTAATGTCAAATCATCAAACGAATAAAAAAACTGAATTGACATTTACAGATTATAAGTTCAAACTAGGTTTAACAGATGAAGATTTCTCTCAAAATGCGCTGAAAAGGGCAGGAAAATAGTTTTTTTTTGGTTAACTCGAGCCTCTTCTGAAATGGTATTAGGAAGAGGCTCAAATTTTTGTAAAATGAATAAACATAGTATAACTTTTTTCCTGTTACTCACGACTGGTTTCTTATTTTCTCAAGGAAAAGAAGAGAAAAAGGCGATCCATGATTTTCAATTAGAATTAGAAGCTGAGTATCGGTATTTTTTTGATGAAGAAAAATTTGCCGATCAGTCATCACACTTTCCTTCTTTAGGGATACAACCAGAATACACTATTGAATGGAATAAAGGTAGAGAGCTTGTAAATTTTACCGGGTTTTTTAGAATTGACAGAGATGATAAACGCACACATTTTGATATTAGAGAATTGTATTATCAAAAAGCCAAAGGGAAATATGAATTAAGCATAGGTTTAAAAAAAATATATTGGGGCGTTACTGAAAGTAATCATTTAGTTGATATTATCAATCAAACTGATCAGGTTGAAAGCTTTGATGGTGAAAAGAAATTAGGGCAGCCAATGATCCAATATTCGTATAATACTGATGTCGGTACTTTTGATCTATTTTATTTACCTTTTTTTAGGGAAAGAATCTTTGCGGGTGATAAAAGTCGACTCCGTTTCCCAATTGTTATAGATAAAAACGATATCGCATTTGAGAGTGATGCTGAAGAATGGCATCAAGATGTTGCTATTAGATGGTCACATAGTTTTTCCATTTTTGATATTGGTATTTCTAATTTTTATGGGACAGGCAGAGAACCCATTTTTAATTTTGATCAATTTGGTAGTATTAAAGCTTTTTATCCCATTATAAATCAATCAGGATTAGACTTACAAATTACGCATGATGCATTTCTTTGGAAGTTAGAATCAATTTACAGAACCAATAAGTTTCAGGATGTATTTGCTTTTACGGCAGGCCTGGAATATACCTTTAGTAATGTCAAAAATTCGGGAATTGACATTAGTCTGCTTGGAGAATATTTGTACGATGATAGGGATGAATTTGCATTGAATGCTTTGCAAAATGATCTTTTCTTTGGCAGTAGAATTGCTTTTAATGATGTGCAAAGTACAGAATTGTTAATTGGTGGCATTAGTGATGTGAACAATAGCAGTAAAATATTCAGTTTAGAGGCTTCACGAAGAATTGGGAGCAGTTTTAAACTGGAATTAGAAGGACGTTTATTTTCAAATATTTCTGAAAGAGAATTTATTCTAAACAATTTTGAAAATGACAGTTTTTTTAGAATAAGCCTCTTTAAATATTTTTAAAAATCTTGGTAGCGTGCTGGTTATGTTAAAGCAATATTTACATTATAGATCGTCCGTAAAATGACCCCGATGTTTTTCTTGCTTGAATTTTTTCAGGTTGTAAGCTTCAGACTGATTTTTTGGTACAGATAAACTTTTCCAGTCATTATTTTTTATTAGTGTTCCTAAAAACACTATTTGTCCGATATGATAAGCATAATGAGTCAATTGCCTATTGATGGCTTCAACTACAGTATGACCTTCATTTCTAATATAAATGATACGCTCCAAGTCTTCTTTTTTAAGTGGTGTAATGGCATCAAATAGACATTTCCAGCCTTTTTCCCAGGCGGCGATCATTTCGGCTTTAGTTTTGTAGGTGTCTTCAAATTCCGCATCTCTATGACGCCATTCTTTTTCGCCATCTTCGGTTAAAAAGTTGGTCCAACGTGATAACATATTTCCAACAATATGCTTGGTAATTATAGCAATGTTGTTGCTATAGGTATTTGCTTTCCAATGCAATTCATCATCGTTTAATTGTTCAAATGTTCTATCAGCTAGACTTTTGTTATAGCTAAATTGTTTGATAGCACTTTTTAAATAATTGGAATCCATATATTTTTAAAATTAAATACGCTGTCTAAAAATTAACTTTGAGTGTCTGGTTGAGCGCGGTTGAAAAGGTTATTATTTTGAACAACTTAAAGTTAACTGTCTGGTCGAGCATGTCACATCGAGCGCAGTCGAGATGCGAGACCTCTGTTAAACCCTTTACCGCTTTTAACTTCACTCTAACGGACAACATTATCTATTATTCTGCCTTTACAAATTTAATCGAGCTGGTATTTACACAATAGCGTTTACCGGTAGTATCCTGGGGTCCATCATCAAAAATATGACCCAGATGCCCATCACATTTGGTACAGGTAATTTCAGTTCGTATCATTCCAAGGGTGCTATCTTTGATAAAATCTATGGTGCCTGGAATGGCATCGTCAAAAGATGGCCAGCCACAATGACTTTCATATTTACTGCCAGATTCAAACAGTTGTGCATCACAGGCTCTGCAGTGATAGGTCCCTTTTTCAAAGTGTTTGGTATAACCATAATCACCGGGCCTGTCGGTCCCTTTTTCTCGTAATACATAATACTCCTGATCCGTCAAAGTTGATCTCCATTCAGCTTCAGTCTTTACTATTTTATCAGTTTTTTTGGTCATTTGTTGTTTTTTTACTCCCGATACTTCAGGGTTGTTTTTTTGTGCTATACTATTGCAGCTTATCAGTAAAGCTATTGTCAAAAAAAAGACTATTTTTTTCATTGTTACTTCAATTATTCCTTTATAAAATCTATAATTCTATGGATCACTTTTTTATCTCTTAATATTCTTCTATGGCCAAGGCCATTCGTAATTAAAAGTTCACCGTTTACAAGATTTTGACGTATTTTATAAGCATTACTTACATCAACATCCATATCTTGCGTATCGTGTAACACCAAGGTAGGAATAGTTATTTTTTTTGAAGTTTCTCCCGGAGAAACCGACTCTATACTTTTTTTAAAGATCTTAGTAAGATGTTTCTTTATCTTGTTTGCAACAGCCTGTTTTAAATGCAATTTTTTTGCAAAATTATCGATAACATCATTGATCGAATAATCAATTCCGATAACTACTAATTTATTTACTACCGGATTTTCAGCCAATGCAGCCATAGCCGTAATACCTCCAAAAGAATGAC
>JGI24023J19991_10003235_pt1 | contig 11514 bp, 9 predicted proteins | sample Cruoilmetagenom1_FD_19991 | JGI IMG/M metagenome (IMG submission 19991)
TCTCTCTACATGTGGAATTGCTGATGAATAGCTCAGAAACCGGCAAGGATGCGGGTGTTCGTACGGTATTTTTTGTGTCGGATGGCACGGGATTGACAGCGGAGTCTTATGGCAAGAGCCTGCTGGCGCAGTTTCCCGAGCTGGAGTTTGTCACTGTCACCCTGGCGTTTGTGGATACGCAGGAGAAGGCGAGGTTGGCCGGCGATCAGATTAATATGACAAAGGTTCGCTCCGGATTCCAGCCTGTTGTTTTCAGCACCCTGGTTGATGATGAAGAGCAGGAGATCATCGAGCGTTGCAATGCCTGCGTGATCAACCTGTTTCATGCATTTCTCGGCCCACTGGAAAAGTGTTTCGGCATGGAGTCTGCACATACCCAGGGAATGTCACGTACGGTCCTTGGAGACAAGAGCTACCTGGTGCGGCTGGATGCCATCGACTATTCACTGGCTCATGATGATGGTGTACGGCCGGATCAATATGATGAGGCGGAAGCGATCCTGGTCGGGGTATCCCGCTGCGGCAAAACGCCCACCTCTCTTTTTCTGGCGATGAACTTCTCTCTGAAGGCAAGCAACTATCCATTGACAATGGAGGATCTGGCGAGTGACAGGCTGCCGGATTCTCTGCTGAAGTATAAAGATAAATTGGTTGGACTGACGATAAAGCCAGTGCCATTGAGCCGCATCCGGCGCAAGCGCCGTCCAGGCAGTGACTATGCTTCATTGAGCGCCTGTCAACGCGAGATAGCGGTTGCCGGGGCGATGTTTGAGCAAGCGGATATCCCTGTATTTGATACCACCGAAACCTCCATCGAGGAGATAGCAGGTAACGTAGTCAAAGCTCTGGGAATCAGCCGGGAGAGAAGCGGTTATGTCTGAGGTAGTGTGAACGGTAATTATTATTTCTATTCAAAATTTCAGAGTTCTATTTATTGGGAGTGCAGGGCTGGGATCCGCCTCTCAGGGACGCGTGAATACATCCCTGTAAGCTCTGATAAAACATCCCTGTTTTCGACCGCCATGGAAGGCGGAAGTGCCGGAAATGCAGGAGCATGTTTTCGGCCTACAGCCCTGAAAGGCAAATCCCAACCCTGCTTCCTGCGCGAAGTGATGGTGATGTTTCTAACCTGTTTGAGGTGTACGTGATGACCGAATATGTAATTCCATTGGAACAGCTGAGTATGCAGGATGTGCCCAGGGTAGGGGGCAAGAATGCATCGCTGGGTGAGATGCTGCAGAATCTTGCGCCGCTGGGTGTAAGGGTGCCCGGTGGTTTTGCGACTACTGCTGATGCTTATCGAGAGTTCCTTGCGCAGGACGGTTTGGCCGGGAGAATCGCCAAACGTCTGCATGAGCTGGATGTTTCTGACGTGCCTGCCCTGCAGGCGGCGGGAGGAGATATTCGACGCTGGATCATGGAGGTCTCTTTCACCGCGCCGATGGAGGCGGCAATCGAACAGGCCTATCTGCAGCTGGAGCAGGAGTATAGCGCTGATGTGACCTGGGCGGTGCGCTCTTCGGCCACTGCTGAGGATCTGCCAGACGCCTCCTTTGCCGGGCAGCAGGAGACCTTCCTGAATATCTCCGGTCTGGAGCATATCAAGAGAGCCATCCGGGAAGTATTCGCTTCCCTGTTCAATGACCGCGCCATTGCATATCGGGAACACCAGGGTTTCAACCATGAAGAGGTGGCGTTGTCTGCAGGCATACAGAAGATGGTGCGTTCTGATATCGGCAGTGCAGGCGTCGCCTTTACGCTGGACACGGAGAGCGGTTTTGAGGATGTCGTATTCATCACAGGCAGTTACGGGCTGGGTGAAATGGTGGTTCAGGGAGCGGTCAACCCGGATGAGTTCTATGTTCACAAGGCAACATTGGAAGCAGGGAGGCCGGCAGTGCTGCGGCGCACCCTGGGTCAGAAAAATATCAAGATGATCTACTCCGGGGATAGTAAAGAACCGGTAAAAACGGTGGATGTCGATGCGCAGCAGCGTTTGGAATTTTGTCTCGATGATGAAGAGATACAGGCGCTGGCAAGGATGGCGGTAACCATCGAGAGACATTATCAGCGCCCCATGGATGTCGAGTGGGCCAAAGATGGCATCGATGGGGAGATCTATATCGTGCAGGCACGCCCCGAGACAGTACAGAGCCGGCAGAAAAATGTGATAGAAAAATACCGGCTCAAACAAAAGGGTAAATTGCTGGCGGAGGGGAGGTCTATCGGCAGCAGGATTGGCAGCGGAACAGCACGAATTTTCAACAACCTGGAACAGATGGATGAATTCCAGGCCGGTGATGTATTGCTGACCGACATGACTGATCCGGATTGGGAACCCATCATGAAAATCGCGGCGGCGATTATCACCAATCGCGGCGGCAGAACCTGCCATGCGGCAATTATCGCCAGAGAGCTTGGTGTTCCTGCAGTGGTGGGATGTGGAGATGCGACCGAGAAAGTGGCAGATGGTGCAGAGGTGACAGTCTCATGCGCCGAAGGGGACTCAGGCTATATCTATGCCGGGTTGCTGGAGTATGATCATCAAGTGCAGTCGCTGGATAAGATGCCGGAAATCCCGGTGAAGATCATGATGAATGTCGGCAATCCGGAGCGGGCGTTCAATTTTGCACAGCTTCCCCACGAGGGCGTTGGTCTTGCAAGGCTGGAGTTCATNATCAACAACATGATCGGCATTCATCCCAAAGCGTTGATGGCGGCTGACCGAATGAGTGATGANGTGCAAAAAGTCATCCATGAAAAAACCACCGCTTATGGTGACCCTGTCGAGTTTTATGTCAGCCGCATCGCAGAGGGTGTCTCTACCATTGCGGCTGCTTTTCATCCCCAGCCGGTGATCGTACGCATGTCGGACTTCAAGTCCAATGAATATGCCAACTTGGTGGGCGGAAGGAAGTTCGAACCCAGGGAGGAGAACCCGATGATTGGCTACCGGGGCGCGTCCCGCTATATATCCGCCGAGTTTCGTGACTGCTTTGAGTTGGAGTGCCAGGCGATGAAGCGGGTGCGGGATGAGATGGGTTTCACCAATATCGAGCTCATGATTCCTTTTGTGCGTACCCTTGGAGAAGCACAGGCCGTTGTCGACATCCTCAGGGAGAATGGACTGGAACGAGGCAAGAACGACCTGCGCCTGATCATGATGTGCGAGTTGCCTTCCAATGCGATACTGGCGGCTCAGTTCCTGGAATATTTTGACGGTTTTTCCATTGGCTCAAATGATATGACCCAGCTCACGCTGGGACTGGATCGGGATTCTGCCCTGGTGGCAAGTTTATTTGATGAGCGTGATCCCGCCGTACAGGGGATGCTGGAGATGGCGATTGCCGCCTGTAATGCAGCAGGAAAGTATGTGGGGATTTGCGGCCAGGGGCCTTCGGATCATCCTGATATGGCGAAATGGCTGCTGGAGAGGGGCATCAGCAGCATCTCCCTGAATCCTGACACAGTCGTGGATACCTGGCAGAATTTGGCGGGTTGAGATGACCAGCACTGTGGGCAAGCAGAAACAGTCGTTCTAAATGTAGAAAAAACCACTTGATGAATAGTGTCATTGAAGTATACACTCTGCATCCTGGTTGATAATTATCAATCTATTCGGGTTTCCGGATAAATAAACAGGTAGTGAATCAATTTTTTTAATATCGAATCTAAGGTGTATCGAATGACTTCATCAAGTACTGGCCATTTCCTAGGTAATATCTGTGTTTCATGCGTTGTGACCGGATTGATAATTTTAGCTGCTGTGAGCGCGGCAACCCTGCTCTGGGTTAGCTCTCTCTAAGGAGTTGTCCATAAATGACTTCCCGGTATCGCGCAGCAATGTTGTTCCTATTTTAGGCATGGCAAGGGTCGCATAGCAGCGTTATGTAACTCTTGCTGAAAAGCAGAAGAGGGGCAACGCTGCAAGCAGGATCGGGAGGTTATTTTTTCACAACGACTAAGTGTCGAAATGGAGGCGCGTCTCGCCGCCCCCTTTATTTAGTATCAGCTCTACCTCTCCTGAGATGACTCAAGGGCATCCAGAATGCGCTGATGAATCCCTCCAAATCCGCCGTTGCTCATTACCAGGATGGTATCGCCGCAGCGGGCCTCTGTTGCCAGGTGTTCGACAATCGCCTGTGTTGAGTCATAAATTTTCGCTTTGGCTCCCATGGGTGAGAAAACTCCGCTTGCGTCCCACTCAAGGGAGTCGGGAGAGAAGACCAGTACCTGATCCGCTTTTTCAAGCGATGCCGGCAGTGAATCGGCATGTATTCCCATGCGCATGGTATTCGAACGCGGCTCCAGAACGGCGAGAATGCGCGCCTCCCCTGTGCTGCGACGCAAGCCATTCAATGTGGTTGCAATCGCCGTTGGATGGTGTGCAAAATCGTCATAGAGGCGGATGCCGTTAACCTCTCCGCGCAGCTCCATGCGGCGCTTGACGTTTTCAAATTTTGCAAGGGCCTCGATGGCAATGGCCACAGGCACACCGGCATGGCGCGCAGCGGCAATGGAGGCCAGCGCATTGCGCACATTGTGATCTCCCGTCAGCGTCCAGTTGACTGTTCCGCAATTCCTGCCATCCAGTAATACCTCGAATGCGCTGCCGTCTTCATGCAGCAGTCCGGCCTGCCACTGGCCGCCAGGGCCGAGGGTTTCCAGCGGTGTCCATTTTCCCATCTCCAGCACCTCCTGCAGAGGCTTGTCGTCGGCGGGAGCAATCAGCAGGCCGTTGCCTGGAATGATGCGCACCAGGTGATGAAACTGGCGCTGGATCATGGCGAGATCATCGAAGATATCAGCATGATCAAACTCAAGATTGTTCAGTATCAGGGTGCGCGGACGATAGTGTACGAACTTGGAGCGCTTGTCGAAAAAAGCGGTGTCATACTCATCCGCCTCGACCACGAAAAAAGGTGAGTCTCCGCTGCGCGCAGAGAGACCGAAGTTTTTTGGAATGCCGCCGATCAGGAACCCCGGCGCCATGCCGGCATCCTCAAGAATCCACGCCAGCATTGCGGCTGTAGTGGTCTTGCCGTGGGTTCCGGAAGCCGCCAGCACCCAGCGATCTCTCAAAATATGTTCTGACAGCCACTGCGGACCCGAGGTGTACGGCAATCCGTTGTCGAGCATATACTCCACGGCTGGATTCCCCCGCGACATTGCATTGCCAACCACCACCATATCCGGTGCAGGCTGCAGGTGTCCTGGCTCATAACCTTCCATCAAAGTGATGCCTGCCTCTTCAAGCTGGGTGCTCATGGGGGGATAGACACTGGCGTCAGAGCCGGTAACCGTATGGCCGGCCTGTCGGGCCAGCAGGGCGATGCCGCCCATGAAAGTTCCGCAAATACCGAGAATGTGGATGTGCATATTGTGCTCTATAGCCCCAGGCTGAACAGAAGATGGAGCATGATACCTTTTTCTACCATTGAGTACGCAATCTCTCCACTTCCTTTTGCAGGCCTTCGGCCTCACCGCTGCCTGGGTAGGTAAGAATCACCTCTGCATGCGGATTGATGACATAGACAGGGTGCGGTGTTGTATCGTTATCGAAATCTCCAGCGGAAAGCTGTCTGCGAAAACTCTCAATCGAAGCTGCGGTCGTGCCCATGGCGACTTCCACGCCGGGATGATGCTTCGCGATGTTGCTCATCTGCTCATGGGTGGCTGCATCGGCGGCGACAAATAGCCGTTGCACATTGTTGATGGCTGCAATTAACTCAAGTCGCTGCATACATCCCTTCTGACAGTCGGCTTCCTCAATGATGACCAGGCTCCAGTGATCACTGAAAAAGGCAGGATTGATTCCCAGACCATTCAATTGCCATAGCGCCGCATACTCGATGCTGCGTGGAGGGAAAATCTCAGTGCCCTTTGTGTAGTCCTGCTTCCCGACTTCACAGGCGCATAGAAGCAGAGAAACCGGCAGAAGCAGGGTTGATAAAATGGAAATTTTCATAGAAGCCTCTTTTTGATGGAACTGCCCATATTTTTCCTGTATTGACAATCTAAATAGAAATAATACCTATTTTAGTGATTGCGTTTTATCAATTTATTTGCGATATTGCGCGTTGCAATTCTCTAACGCCAACGTAGCGCCCGGTAAACAGCCTAAAAAATGAGAGGAAATGAAGTGCTTCTTGCGAAGTCGCAAAGCAATGATCGCACTCTTGTTTTGCTGATTCAACCGAACAAAAACCTCTTGTTCATCGGGTCGCATGGCAAATATGTCGAGATCGGCAAATACCTCATCGAAAGTGAGCGCGAAACGCTTGCTAACAATTTACGCTGCACAATACAGGGTGCGTAACCAGAATGATCAATCACCACAACGACGTACAGACAGCTTTACCCTCATCGGCCAGCCTCACTCGGCATAGACCGAAACTGCTTAAATTCTTCAGTAGTTTCCCGCTGTTGCTTACAGGCTTAACTGGCGGCGTCTGCCGCCCATGCCGAGTTGGGCATCAACTTTCCGGAACCTGCTGCCGGCGTGGCGCGTGAGATCTATGACATCCACATGATGACGATGCAGATCACCACGGTGCTGCTGGTCATAGTGTTTGCGTTTGTCTTCTACTCGCTCTATTTTCATCGTAAAAGTCGCGGCTACGAGGCGGATCAGCACTTCCATACATCCTGGTTCGGCCAGTGGTCATGGGTCATCGTGCCGGTGCTGGTACTGGGTGTGGACATGACCATCGCCGGAAAAGCGGATTCGGTGCTGAAAAAAGTCTGGGAGGTGCCTGAAGATGCGAACATCATGGACGTGAAGGTTACCGGGCATCAGTGGTGGTGGGAATTTGACTATCTGGATTCCGGTATCAAGGTGGAGAGCCGCTACGTCCCCAAAGAAAAAGCTGGCGATCTCTACCTGCGTGAGGTTGACAACCGCCTGGTGCTGCCCACCGGTATCAAGATCCGTTTTCTGCATACTTCGGCAGACGTGTTGCACGCCTTCTGGGTGCCGGAGCTGGCGGTGAAAAAAGACGCCATTCCCGGCTATGTCACAGAAACATGGGTATCACTGGATCGTGAGGGGGTGTTCCGCGGTCAGTGCGCCGAACTCTGCGGCACCTGGCATTCGCGTATGCCGATCGTCGTGGAAGTCGTTTCTCCGCAGGCGTTCGAAGTCTGGAAGGAGGAGCAGTTGGCCAGCAAGGTTGCCGCTGCCGCCGAGGCAAGCGCAGACAAGGTATGGAGCAAGGATGAGCTGATGGCGAAGGGCAAGACGCTCTACGAGACCAAGTGCGCTGCCTGTCACCAGGCAACCGGACTTGGGTTGCCCCCGGCCTTTCCGCCATTGAAAGGATCGCCGATAGCAATAGGAGCGATCACAGAGCATCTCAACATTGTCATCAATGGCAAACCGGGCACCCCGATGGTGGCATGGGGCACGATGAATGATCTGGAAATAGCGGCGATTGTGACTTACGAGCGCAACGCCTGGGAAAATAACACAGGCGATGTCGTGCAGCCGGCAGACGTCAAACAGGCTCGATAGAGGAGAACCAACACATGACTACAGCAACCATGACCNATGATGAGATTCATCATCACGACAATCCTACAGGATGGCGTCGCTGGCTATTTAGCACCAACCACAAGGACATCGGCACNCTCTACCTGCTGTTTGCCCTGACTATGATGTTCCTCGGCGGCCTCAGCGCCATGCTGATCCGCATGGAGTTGTTCCAGCCGGGCATCCAGCTTCTCGATCCGGATCTGTATAACAACCTGGTTACCAACCACGCACTGATCATGATCTTTGGCGCCGTAATGCCTGCAGCAGCAGGGTTGGCAAACTGGATGATACCGTTGATGATCGGCGCCCCTGACATGGCGCTGCCACGCCTCAATAATTTAAGCTTCTGGATTCTGCCGGCGGCGGCCGTCATGTTGATGCTCTCTTTTGTGGTTCCGTTTTTTCCGGGGGGCGGCACCCAGATCAATACAGGCTGGACTCTCTATCCACCGTTGTCGATACAGGTCGGCATGTCGATGGATTTTCTGATTTTCGCCATTCATCTGCTGGGCATCTCCTCGGTATTGGCATCCATCAATATCATTGTAACGCTGCTCAATATGCGCGCACCCGGCATGAAATTGTTCGCCATGCCGATATTTTGCTGGTCCTGGCTGGTCACAGCGTTCCTGCTGATTCTGGTGGTTCCTGTGCTCGCGGGCGGTGTGACAATGCTGCTGTTTGACCGTCACTTCGGCACCAGCTTTTTCAATGCCGCCGGTGGCGGCGATCCTGCTTTGTTCCAGCACCTTTTCTGGTTCTTCGGCCATCCCGAGGTTTACGTGCTGCTGCTGCCATCTATTGGCGTACTCTCCCACGTAATCCCGACTTTCGCGCGCAAGCCGCTGTTCGGCTACAAATCCATGGTTGGCGCCATGCTGGCAGTCGCCAGTATCGGCATGGTGGTGTGGGCGCATCATCAATACACCATCGGCATGTCTTTGGGGGCCGTCACCTATTTTATGATGGGCACCATCATCATCTCGATTCCGGTCGGCCTGATGATCTTCAATTTCATCGCCACCATGTGGCGCGGCTCCATGACTTTCGAAACTCCCATGCTGTTCGCAGTTGCCATCGTGCTGCTGTTCACCTTCGGCGGTCTCAGCGGGGTCATGCTGGCGGTGGTGCCTGCCGATATGCAGTATCATGACAGTATGTTCGTGGTGGCCCACTTCCACTATGTGCTGATGCCTGGAGCGGTGTTCGGCCTGTTTGCAGGGGTCTTCTACTGGCTGCCGAAATGGACAGGACACATGTATAACGAACGGCTTGGAAAGATCTTTTTCTGGACCAATGTCATTGGCTTCAATATTACCTTCTTTCCACAGCATTTCCTCGGGCTGGCGGGCATGCCGCGGCGCATCATCGATTACAATGTGATGTTCACCGAGTTCAACGTGGTCTCCAGTATTGGCGCGATGATCTTTGGTCTCAGTCACCTGCTGTTGCTGTATATCGTCATCAGCACGATCCGTGGCGGTAAAAAAGCCAAAGCTCGTGCCTGGGAAGGCGCCAAAGGACTGGAGTGGGAACTCGAGTCACCACCTCCGTTCCATAGCTGGACCGTGGCTCCGCAAATCAAGTAGGGGATGAGGCATTTATTAAAATACCAATCTCGCTGCACATCCTGGTACTTTAATTTCTGCCTCTTCCCTAACAGGATATAATCATGATATTACAAGAACATAAAACGCCTGATCTGAGAAAGAAAAACCTGCGCCTGCTGTTGCTGATGGCCCTCTTCGCGCTGTTCGTCTTTCTTGCATCCTTCCCATTCTGGATCGGCATGTCTCGCATCATCGGCAACCAGGCTGTTGGTTGAGCATGCTGGAGCAGCAATCCCAACGTACCAACAAACGCACCACCCTGCTGCTGGCAGGTCTGGTGGTGTTGATGTTCGGTTTCGGTTTTGCCATGGTGCCGTTGTATGATCTGTTGTGCCAGGTTACCGGTACACAATCCATCGCACTACGCACAGAGATGGGAAAGCGCGTTAACGTGGCTGAAGTGATCGATGAGTCCCGTCTGATTACGGTGAAATTCGATACCTCGGTGAACCCGAACCTGCCGTGGGATTTCAGTGCGGTGACGCGTACCCTGAAAGTACACCCCGGCCAGACCTATGCGGTCAATTTCCTTGCCAACAACCGCAGCAGTTCAAGCGTAACCGGACAGGCAATTCCCAGTGTGGCNCCCTGGCAGGCGACTCCCTATTTCAGCAAGCTGGAGTGTTTTTGTTTCACGCGCCAGACTCTCGAAGGNAACGAGCAGGCAGAGATGCCNTTGCGNTTCATGGTCTCCCCGGATCTTCCGGATGAGATCCGTTCACTAACGCTCTCATACAGTTTCATGAAGCTGGAATCCGGGCAGAAAGCAGAAAAAGTGGCGCAAGCGCCTTCTCCCGGCCTTGCCACGATCAAGTAACAACCACCACCCTATATCATAACGAATAGATAGCAGAGGAACAGTACAGATGTCTGCAAAAGCACATAGCGACGAATACTTCATACCAAATCCAAGTCCATGGCCGATTATTGGCATGTTCTCACTACTGACCACACTGCTCGGCACGACCCTGGCTATAAACGGTGTAGGCGCTGGCAAGTATGTGGTGGTTGCAGGCTTGTTGATGTTTACCTATCTTCTCTACAGCTGGTTCCGCGATATTGTCAGTGAGAATCTCAGCGACTGCTATAACAAGCAGGTGGATACCTCGTTTCGCATGGGGATGTTNTGGTTCATTGCCTCGGAGGTGTTCTTTTTCGTCAGCTTTTTCGGCGCCCTCTACTACATTCGCATGATCGCCATGCCATGGTTGGGNGGCGAGGGCTATCTCGGCCCCACCAATGANATTCTCTATGGAGGCGCCTACCAGTCCCTGTGGCCGTCCAGCGGCCCCGGTGAAATGGGTGGCAAGTTCACCCCCATGGGTCCCTGGGGTATCCCGGCGATCAATACAATGTTGCTGCTCAGCAGCGGTGCTACGCTGACATGGGCTCACTGGGGGCTGAAGGTGGATAACCAGAAGCAACTGGTGTGGGGATTGGCCGCGACCATTGGTCTGGGATTGTTGTTTGTTTGCCTGCAGGCCTATGAATATATCCATGCCTATGCCGAACTCAATCTGACCCTCGGCTCAGGCGGCTATGGTTCGACCTTTTACATGCTGACGGGATTCCACGGATTCCACGTTACCATGGGCGCGGTGATGCTGATGGCGATTCTCGCGCGAGCCATGAAGGGGCACTTCAGCTCCCACAACCACTTCGCCTTCGAGGCGGTTGCCTGGTACTGGCATTTTGTCGACGTTGTCTGGTTGGGATTGTTTATCTTTGTTTACTTGTTTTAAGGGCAATCTGCTTGAGATTACTTCGCTGCGCTCGTAATGACAGCACCACTTGGCAGCATTCAGGATTGACCCGTTGGTGGATGTGGCAAAAAAACGCCTTATCACCCTACGGCTTAATTGAAAAGTGATGATTAAATTTGGAGCTTAAGTGACACTGTGTGGTTCTATCCAGCCAAAAAAATATCCGGCTATTAACATCGAGAACAACACAAACGAAAGCACGATTCTGACCGTCAGGGCGCGCACTACCCGGGTCTTGTCCTGTTCACCGTCATCTTTGGACAAATAGTACATGCCCTCGAAGAGAGAAAAAACGATAGCGAGCAGCAGCAGAATGACTGGTATTTTGAACATGAGGTCCATTGTGTTTCCTCCAAGCCTGGTCTGCAGGCCGTTATGATTATTTTGGGAAGCATATTCCTGATTTTGCCGAAATCCAGGAATTTCCATCGTTGTTAAGTATAGATCAGTATGTCCGTTAACGCTCACCAATTCCAACCACAGGCTGTTCCTACGGTCGTAGTGCTAATCCTCGTACCTCTGTTTATCGGGCTGGGACTATGGCAGCTTGACAGGGCGGAACAAAAACGTACTCTTGCAGCTTCACTGGAGATGCGCAGCACGCTGC
>JGI24023J19991_10003239_pt1 | contig 11507 bp, 8 predicted proteins | sample Cruoilmetagenom1_FD_19991 | JGI IMG/M metagenome (IMG submission 19991)
TGTCTTTCAAAGATGCTCCTGGATTATTTTTTTCCACAACACCAAGAACAAGACCTTTGTTAAATTCTTCCATAATTTTTTGAAGGTTCTGATCATCTATTTTCTCCACTGCAGAGAAGCACTTCGCCAATATTTCTCCATGGCTTCTATGTGAACCAAATATCTGATCATTTTCGTTTAAATTTACACACTGGCCAACTGCAGCAGATTCCTGACCACCGGAAAGATGTGCTGGTCCTCTATGATTATATTCAATGCCAAGATAGTTACCTTCCTGCTTAATAGAATTCAACATCATTTCGAATTCACGAATAACAAGCATATCGTAATATATTTTTTTAAGGCCATCTTTACCATAAGTTTTTAGTTCCTTTTTTATATCAGAAACATAACTATTAACAGGAATATCTTTTATTTTAATGACTCCCGGTTTTCTAATCTCTTTTGGATCTACAACTAAATTTTTAGGCATTTTACTACTCCTCTTTTATAGCCCATACTGCATCCCGAATTACCTCAGAAAGGCTCGGGTGGGGAAATATAATTTGTTTTATCTCATTTACTCTTAATTCACTTTCAATCATTGCTGCAGCCCCTGCGACCAGCTCCGAACTGATTCCACCAATAAGGTGCACTCCCAAAAGAACTTCTGTCTCCTTATCTACAACAACCTTACAGATCCCTGCTGCAGTTTTACCATGTTCTGCCATAAAACGCCCATTGTGCTTCATAAGTACAGATGCTGTTTTTACCTTTCGTCCGACAGCAAAAGCTTCCGATTCTGTCATACCGCATCCAGCTGCCTCAGGGCTTGTATAAACAGCCCAGGGAACTGCATTGTACCTCATTCGATCCTGAATACCACAGATATTATTTACTGCCACTTCTCCCATTCGTGAAGCTGAGTGGGCAAGCATGGAAAGACCAGTAACATCTCCAACAGCATATATTCCCGGCAGATTAGTCTGCATTTTTTCATTTACTACAATCTTTCCTTTATTTATATCCAGACCTGTATTCTCTAATCCAGCAGTATTAGGTCTTCTGCCAACTGCCATAAGAACAAGTTCCGCTTCCAGGCTTTCTTCCTTTTCATTAAACAAATATGTAAGTTTTTTACCTTCAATTTTTAACAATTGTGATGAAAGATGAAAATCAACACCCTTCATTTCCCGGCGCATAACCCTTGCATGATCCTTATCCATCATAGGAATTATCTCATCCATCATCTCTATAACATCAACTTTAATTCCAAGATTTGAGAAAAGAGAAGCAAACTCCATTCCTATTACTCCACCACCAATTACAGCAATAGATTTCGGTAATTTTTCCAGATCTAAAATTTCATCACTTGTAAGAATATTAGCTCCCTTTGATCCAGGTACTGATGGGATAAAATTGGAAGATCCTGTTGATATTATGATATTCTCACCCTCATAAATTTTCCCATCTACAGAGATCCGCTTTCCCTCAAGAAGATCTGCAATGCCATTTAGAACATCCACATTATTCTCTTTCATTAAAAAAGAAACACCCTTACGCTGGGTTTCCACTACTTCATTTTTCCAGGACATAGCTTCTTCCCAGTCAAAACTTACATTTCCGGCATGAACACCGTAGGGGGCAGAATTTCTTGCCTGCTTGTACAGTTTTGTTGAGTTAAGAAGTGTTTTTGTTGGAATACAACCTCTGTTAAGACACACTCCGCCTAAATATTCTTTTTCTACTATTAAAACTGATTTTCCAAGCTTACCAGCTCTTTCAGCAGCTACATAACCTCCAGGTCCGGCTCCAATGATAATTATATCGTACATAATCCAGCTCCTAAATCGCAATCAATAGATCAATATCTTTTATATTATGACTTAAACTTTGCAGGTATCTCGCAGCCGGAGCTCCGTCCATAGCCTGATGATTAAAGGTAAGAGACAGTCCTATAAAGGATTCAAAAACTACTTCATCATCCTTTTTAACAGGTTTTAGCTGAATATTATTTACACCAAGAATTGCAACTTCAGGAATGTTTAAAACAGGAGTAAAACTTTCAATACCAAGACCACCTAAATTAGTCACAGTAAAAGTTGCTCCTGTAAGTTCATCCGGAAGAATTGTATTTGAGTTTATACGATCATAAACAGCTCTGTTTCCGGATGCAAAATCTTTAAGTGAAAGGTTTTGAACATTCTTAACAACAGGAACCATTAAGCCTCTTTCTGTATCAACTGCAATTCCTAAATTAACATTTTCATACTGAATAATTTTATCTCCCAGGAAATGGGCATTTACCTCAGGATAATCTTTCAAAGTTCTTACTACAGCAAACATTACCAGATCATTTACTGATATTCTGTTTAAACCAAGAGATTCAGAACTATTTTTAAGTCTTTTTCGAAGCCTAAGAAGGTTTTCTGCATTAGCAGAGCTGTTCAAAGTAAGCTGTGCACTGGTATTTAAAGATTTTAACATTAAATCAGAAATAATTTTTCGAATACCTTTTACAGGTACCTCTCTTGTTTCTGCTATTGAAGCTACATTTGAACCCATAGAGACACTTGTTATATCGGAAGAAAGAACTCTACCTCCTATACCTGATCCAACTGCCGGACGTACTCCTCCTGAACCAAGCATTTTATCTATAGCAGCTGCACTTGCAGGGGCATAACCAGAGCTTAATTTAAGAATATCTCTTTCTATAATTCTTCCGGAAGGACCTGTGCCGGATGCAGTTGATATATCTATTCCTTCTGCAGATGCGAGATTTCTTGCCCTTGGGGATGAAAAACCTGTATTAGTATTTTTTATGGTTGTTTCAGAAACAGATACTGGTTTCAGCAAGGTATCCCCGGGGATCGATATATTCACAGAATCAGTTTTGGTTTTTGAGGGAGCATCATCGGTAACCGATGTGTCTACATGGGATATATCTTCCCCTGGTTCACCAACAATCACTATGGGTTTTAAAACTGGAACCTCTTCCCCGACCGGATATAAAATTTTCAAAATAACACCTGCGGCCGATGCTTCAACATCAACTGCTGCTTTATCTGTTTCTACTGTACAGATAACTTCACCTACTGTAATCGTGTCACCCTCATTTTTTAACCATTCGGTTATAAGACACTCTTCAACAGAATTTCCCAGTTTAGGCATTAATATCTGATCAGCCATAGCAACTCCTTGTACTTACATATAACTTTTCTTTTTCTTTCGTTTATATTTCTATTTTATTTCTTTTTACTTTTTTTGACAAGATTAATAGATAAAAAAATGTGTATTTTTGAGTATTATTAATTAAAAACGGGGACAGATTATACAAATCTGCCCCCAATATCTCATACCGTCCTGATTTTTTTATCAGAACTGCTTTTTTGGAAAATTAAAAATCGGTGAATTATCCAAATCACTAGTTCCAGTATTTCGCCATGCGTTTTCTCAGGGAAACACGGTATCCATCCCAGTCTGTTATTGGTTTTTTTGCTATTCCTTCATCACATGCTGCCTTTGCAACTGCAACTGCCTCCCACTCTATAACTCTTGGATCAAAGGGTTTTGGAACAATATAATCCCGTCCAAAAGAGAAAGTACTACCTTTATATGCTCGTGTTACAATATCCGGAACATCCTCTTTAGCTAACTCAGCAAGAGATTTTGCTGCGGCCAGTTTCATCCCTTCTGTAATATTTGTTGCTCCTACATCCAGGGCTCCACGAAAAATAAAAGGGAAACCGAGAACATTGTTAATCTGATTAGGATAATCACTACGACCTGTTGCCATTATGACATCCTCTCTTGTAGCTTTTGCAAGTTCGTAAGTTATCTCCGGATCGGGATTTGCCATGGCAAATACAATGGGATCATTACTCATAGAAAGGAGCATTTCCGGAGTAACACAATCTTTAACGGAAACTCCCATAAACACATCTGCACCTTCCATAGCATCAGCAAGCGTCCTTGCATCTGTATTGTTGGCAATAAATTCTTTTTCCGGCGTCATCCGTTCTTTACGACCCTTATATATTACACCAATGCTGTCACACATAATTAGATTCTCTTTTTGTATTCCAAGAGATATAAAAAGTTTTGCACATGACATACCGGCAGCTCCTGCGCCGCTGAAAACAACTTTTGTTTTGGCAATATCTCTTTTAGTTATTTCAACTGCATTCAGCAATCCGGCAGAAGAAATTATTGCTGTTCCGTGCTGATCATCATGAAAAACAGGAATATTGCATATTTCTTTCAATTTTCTTTCTATATAAAAGCATTCAGGTGCTTTAATATCCTCAAGATTAACCCCTCCGAATGATGGTTCCATTGTTTTAACAATATCGATAATTTTATCAGGATCTTTTGTATCAAGTTCAATATCAAAAACATCAACATCTGCAAATCTTTTAAAAAGAACACCCTTCCCTTCCATAACAGGTTTACTAGCCAGAGCGCCCCTGTCACCAAGGCCAAGTATTGCAGTTCCGTTGGAAACTACAGCGACAAGATTACCTCTGTTTGTATAACGATATGCATCCTGCTCATTCTTTTCTATTTCAAGAACCGGAGCTGCAACCCCCGGAGTATATGCAAGTGCCAGTTCTTCTGCTGTTGAACACGGTTTAGTGGGTACTACTTCAATTTTACCAGGTATACCGTTCATATTATGATAGTCCAGAGCTTTTTTCTTTAACTCATCCATTCTCTCTTACTCCCAGTCAAATTTNTAATTTAAATTCCATCGATCCCGCAGTTCTACCATTTGTTTCTGCAAAACAGGAGGTACAGGACAACCATGATCCTTTCTATACTGCCATGCGTCCCATTCTTTCTCTCCAGCTGTCCAGATTTTTTCAGCTCCCGGTGCTTTCTCGGAATTCCTTAAGTTACGCATAATACTGCCTGCAATCTTCTTAAAAATTGGCAGCCCCAGAAAACTATCAATATTAATGGCGATAAAAAAATGTCCCAGGGGATATGGGATTCTGTTTCCTTCATCATCAAATCCATTAAGATCCTTTAAAAATGAGCCGTCCTGAAGTGCCGCAGACAATACCTCAACAACTGTAGCGTATCCATAGCCCTTGAATCCGGCAGTCTCTTCTCCCAGACCTCCCAAAGGTGCCAGCGCAGCCTTCCCTTTTGTAAGATCCACAAGAATCTGCTCTGTATCAGTTCTTGTTTCACCATCCCTGCTGATAACCCATCCTGGAGGAAGTTCTTTCCCGGTTCTATCATACATCTCGATCTTCCCTCTCTGGGAAACTGAAGTGGCAGCATCCAGTACAAAAGGGAACTCCTCATCTGTGGGAAATCCTATTGTAAGGGGATTAGTCCCAAGCATGTTTTCCACACCATGAGTCGGAGCAATAGACGGACGGGCATTGGTTCCTGTAATACCTATCATCCCTGCATCAGAAGCCATAGTGGCCCAGTATCCGGCTATTCCATAATGAGTGGAATTTCGAACAACTGTCATTCCCATACCATATTTTTTTGCTTTTTCAATTGCCATTCCCATGGCTTTTTTTGAAACAACATGACCCATACCATTATTACCATCAAGAACAGCAGTAGTTTCAGTCTCTTTAATTACATCAATTTTAGTTACAGGATTTAAAATTCCCCAATCGATTCTATCCAAATAAATGGGCTTCAGACGACCAATCCCATGAGAATCAATACCTCGTTTATCCGATTCTATTAGTACATCAGATATTACCTCAGCATCTTTTTCAGAAATACCGGCAGAAACAAGACATGACTTCATAAAATTCTCAAGCAGATCAAATTCAACCCATTCACAGCCTTTATAGGCTTCAGCATAATCCATGCTTACTCTCCTTATGTATATTATTAATTACTAGAAACAGAAATTATACTTATTCCGGTTTCTTCTAAATCAGGACAAACAGAATTATCCGGCATCCTGTCAGTTACCAGTATATCTATTACAGATACAGGAGCCGTAAAAAAACTTGCTACTCTGCCAATTTTTTTGTGATCAGCAACAACTACAACCTGACCACGTACCCGCTCCAGCATCATCCTGGTCAATGCAGCTTCCTGGGGAATAGGTGAAGTCATTCCCGCATTTATACTAAGACCATCTGTTCCAAGAATCGCACGGACCGGCATAATTTCACTTAGAACACGGGAAGCGAAATCTCCTACAGAACAACCAGACTGCCGGCGAAACTGACCGCCTACCAAAATCAGATCAAGTTCAGTATCTTCGGGTAAAGCCATGGCTGCGGCAATATTATTAGTAATAACTCGAATTCCTTTACGATAGGCAAGATGAAGAATTACCTGCAGAGTGGTTGAGCCACTATTTATAAATACAGTCTCACCATCTTCAATTAGCTTTGCAGCCTCACGACCAATGGCCTCCTTTAATGAACGATTGGCCTTATCTTTAACACTATAGGGTGATTCCCCTGCTAAATAGTGAATTGCAACCGCTCCACCATGAGTTCGTTCCAAATGTCCGTTTTTTTCTAAAATATCCAGATCCCGGCGAATAGTCATTTCCGAAACATCAAACTGCCTTCCCAGTTCGTCCACCCGGACGGCTCCCTGATCATTAAGTATTTCTTCAATCCTTTGACGGCGTTCGGCTGGTATTAAATTATAACTCATAATAATTCCTTATGTGCAATTTAGTTAGTTTATAGAAACATGTCAACCATATTCGATCATTATTTAACATTTTCGAACATCTATAAACAGATCATAACAATTGTAAGTTTTTTAGTGTAATTATTTTTTCTGATCAGAGCTATTTTGTGCTGGTCATTGGAATACTGAATTGGGAATAAAAACTATAGTGAGAAATATAGAAAAACCCTGGACAGGCACACCGGCCTGTCCCAGGATACGTGTTATGCAGCTTTGATCTTGATTGATCTGGGCTGTTTCTCGGGACTTTTTTCTATTTTAATTGAAAGAACACCATTACTAAAGGAAGCACTTACTGCTTCTGCATTAGCATCTTTTGGAAGTATAAAGCTTCTTGAAAATGACAGGTTACTTCTTTCTTTCAGCAGGTAGCTTGTTTCTTCTGTTTTAACTGCTTTCTTATCTTCTGTATCTTTACTTATAGATGATATCAAAAGATTATTGTCTTCTATTTTTAATTCCACATCTTTTTCTGAAAGACCTGGCAATTCAACTTCCAGGATATATCCTTCTTTACTTTCACTAATGTCCACAGAAGGATTCCTTCTTCTTACTGTCTGTCCCATTGTTTGATTGTCTTCAAACAAGTTGTTTAATACCCTGTCAAAATCTCCAAATAGGTTTGATGGTCTGTTTACTAAATATCTCATGTCTTGCCTCCGTGTCTTTTTATCTCTATATACTATAAAGCAAGAGTCATGCCAACTTTTTACATTATTAACTTATTCCTTACACAGCAACGATTTATATATATTTTTTCTTCTAAACAAACTATTACACTTGATATATTCTTACTCAATGTATCATTTTTACCCTATGTGTCATTTTTGCTTTTTAATTGTATCATTTTTACCCTGCGTGTTAGGGATTGTAGAGAAAATCCCGGAGCGTGGTTGTATATTGCATAGAGATAAGGCATGCCTTGTCTGTACCCAGCGAAACAAAATGTGATCCAGTTAAATAGTTTCGTGAGGAATTGGAACGAAAAGCCCGGCCATGTGTAGGGGCAAAAGATTTTTTGCCCCAACGCATGGCAACACCCATATTCCAATTATTTACAATCCAAATTTATTTTTTAAACCCGTACAATGGACCAAAATTAGCACAGGCCCTATAATCAGAACCTTCCTTATCCATACCAAAGGAAGCCCAGGCAGAAGGTCTGAAAATTTTATCCTCATCCACATTATGCATATTTACGGGTATACGAAGTATAGAAGCCAAAGCTATTAAGTCTGCACCAATATGACCGTAGCTTATTGCACCGTGATTGGCACCCCAGTTAGCCATAACAGAATAAACATCCTTGAAAGCGCCTTTACCGGTGAGGGACGGAGCAAACCATGTAGTAGGCCAGGTTGGATTAGTACGTTGATCAAGGACATCATGAACTTCCTGTTCTATTTCCACTGTGTAACCCTCAGCTATTTGCAGAACAGGTCCCTGCCCCTTTACAAGATTAATTCGTGACATAGTTACAGGCATATTACCCTTTGTAAGGAAATCTGTGGAATACCCACCACCTCTAAAATAACCAAGATCCGCAGGACAGAACTTTGTAACTTCAAGGGATTTTTTAATATCTTCATCTGTAATATCCCAAAACTGTTTCATTACAGGTTTACCATTGACAGACATCTCACCTGCACCATCCAATGCAGTTGAACCGGAATTAATTAAGTGAATCAGTCCACCAGCACCCTTTCCTGTTAAGGTCTTCCCTGTTGCCTTTTTAACTGCTTCTGCACTCCAATAGGTTCGTACATCAGAAAATATTTGAGCTGTACCNGTCAAAAGGTGACCAAAGAGCATTGAGGCTCCATTCAGGCTGTCATTTTCTGTAGCAAAAACAAAGGCTTCTCTAACACCATTCCAGTCAAAGGAGGTATTAAGTATAGTTTCCATAAAGTCACCATTAGGCATAAAATCGGTCCAATGTCTCTGTCCCTGAAAACCTGCAGCAATGGCATTATGCCCAAGAGCTTCTTCTCCCCAGCCCATATCTTTTAAAACAGGATTGCCAATCATTAGATCCCTTGCTATAAGTGTCATTTTAACTGATGTTTCCCATTCCTTTTCTTTTTCTTCTCTGGTATGCTGATTTTCGGAATTATTAGGATCTTCACCTTCAGCACAGTTTTCTTTTGTCCAGGCCATAGCTTTCTCAAACTCATCCTGATCGAAAATATCAAGATTTAACCTTCGAATAAACTCACTCATGTCTACATATTCATTCCTCATTCCCAGATAATCCTGAAAAAAGTCTTCATTGACTACAGAACCTGCAATTCCCATGGAAACAGATCCCAGGGAAAGATAGGACTTTCCTTTCATAATTGAAGCAGCAAGTCCGGCTCTAATAAATGTAAGAATTTTTTCTTCAACATCTTTTGGAATATCAGTATCATCAGACTCAGTTACTTCTCTACCGTAAATACCAAAAGCTGGAAGTCCTTTTTGATTATGCCCTGCAAGAACGGCTGCAAGATAAACAGCACCAGGCCTCTCTGTGCCATTAAAGCCCCATACAGCTTTTGGTCTAAGAGGATCCATATCCATAGTCTCAGTTCCATAACACCAGCAAGGGGTAACTGTCAGTGAGACGCCAACCCCCTCTTTATCAAACTTTGCAGCACAGGCTGCAGACTCTGCTACTCCACCGATTGTTGTATCCGCAATTACACAGACAACTTTTTCTCCATTTGGATATCTTAATGTTCCTGAAATTAGATCTGCAGCTGCTTTTGCCATATTATAAGTCTGTTCTTCAAGAGATTCCCTAACACCATTAAGACGGCCGTCAATAGTTGGTCTTATTCCTACTTTAGGATAATCACCCTGTAATCTATTTTTAGTATTCATATTATTCTCCTTTGGTTGCTGAGATCGTTCCTCATCGCTTCGCTCTTCCGGTACGACTCATTGGCGAGCAGGTAAGGATGCATACCCGAGCAGCAGACGAAGTCTGCGACCAGTCTAATGTACAACTGCTATTTATTATGAAGCTTATCCATTACTAAAACAAGAAAATGTTCTAATAAAATCTGTTTTAATTGACTATAATGGTGATTATCTTAAAGCATTTATCATTATCAAAAAAAGGGCCCGTAAAATCGAGCCCTTTTATCAAATTAGTAATAAAATCAATCGTAGAGTAAGCCTTTGATATCAGCATCATCCATATTATCTTTATCATAAAATTTAGCACCAGTATCAACATCAGATACACTTTCGCCTTTGTATGCTTTATAAGCTAATTCAACGGCAAGATAACCAATTGAGTATGGATCCTGGGTAATTGAACCAAGGAAATATTCATTTCTAACAGCACCCTTCTGAGCAGCACCAGCATCAAAACCAATTGCTACGAGTCCAGGGTATTTTGCAGGCATATCTGCACCATCATTGGTTGCAGCTAATAAACCTTTAACTGTTGCTTCATTGGAACAGAAAACACCAAGAATATTATCACTCTTAACTTTATTTAGAACTGCAGTAGCAGCTGCTGTTGTATCTGTCATAGAAGCTGAAGCAGGAACAACCATATAAATAGCAACTTTATCACCGCTTGTTGGGTTTTTGCTGTCAATATATGCGGTATTACCCATTACTTTGATATCACCAGCACTCAAACCTGTTTTAGAAATAATAAGGTCTACCATAGTGTCTCTAAAACCTTTACCACGGCTTAAAAGAGATTCACCGGCAGCATCCTGATTCATAACAACAATAGTTACAGGATCAGCAGATGTAGCACTTTCTATATCAGCTTTAATCACATCAAACATTTTTTCTGCAGCGAGTCCAGCGGCATTAAAATTGTCTGTGGAAGCATTTGCATAAATGGAACCTGCAGGAGCATTTGGAACACCAGAGTCAAAACCTATTACAGGGATTCCCTTATCTTTAGTTGCCTGAAGCTGATCCAAAACTGATTCAGTATTCAAAGCTGCCAGAGCTATAGCAACAGGTTTTTTTGCCATTGCATTATTAAGCATCTCAACCTGATCCTGAACATCGCTTTCTGAAGCAGGACCTTCAAAAGTCATATCAACACCATACTTTGCTGCTGCATCTTTAGCACCAAGTTTAACCTGCTGCCAGAAGTCATGCTGTTCACCTTTAGAAACCACTGCTATATATGGTTTTCCAGCATCTTTTTGACCTGCTGCAAATGTAGGCAGCGCAAAAACTGTCAATAATACAAGTACCATAAGTACAACACCGATCTTCTTTGATATTTTCATATCATCCTCCTATAAATTAACCTGGAATAAGTTTTTCCCAGGTATTAAAACCTTAAATAAAACTATTTTACTTCTTAACTTTTACCTCTGAAGCTTTCTGGTTTCGGTAAATATCCAAAAGTACTGCGCCAATTACTACGACTCCTGTAAAAAAAGTCTGGTAATGAGCCTGCAGATCCATGGAAGGAAGCCCGGCTCTTAGAACACTCATTATAAAAACCCCAATAAGAGTACCAAAAATAGTTCCAATTCCACCAGAAAGAGATGTTCCACCAATGACTGCCCCGGCAATTGCATAGAGTTCAAAACCCTGACCCTGAGCAGGCATAACAGTTGTATAGACTGCTGCAAAAGCTATTCCACCAATACCGGCAGTGGCTCCAGCTACAACATAAGCCATCATTTCCCACTTCTGGACATTTACTCCGGAAAGTCTTGCAGCTTCCTTATTACTGCCGATTGCAAAAATATATCGTCCCATTTTTGTTTTTGTAAGAATTAACCAGGCAATAAAAGCCACACCAAAAAGGACAATGGCACCTGTGGGTATTGAGAATCCATCTTCTCCAATTAATTTAAATATGCTTTTAA
>JGI24023J19991_10003240_pt1 | contig 11507 bp, 10 predicted proteins | sample Cruoilmetagenom1_FD_19991 | JGI IMG/M metagenome (IMG submission 19991)
TGGAGCGAGCATTTCAATATGGCGATATGGCAAGCGGCCTTTGAGCGCGCCGGCATTAAACCGGAATTCTATCACAGGGAAAGGGNNCTCCATGAGNTTNTGCCCTGGGACCATATTCGATCCGGTGTGACAAAGGCTTTTCTTAAAAAAGAACGAAAAAAGGCGGAAGCGGAACAGTTTACCCCCGATTGTCGGGAAAATTGTCATGAATGCGGCGTATGCGACCACAAAAATATTGATCCCGTTCTTTTTAAGGACCGGTCGTTTCAGCCGGAAATAGTTTCATCGGGCCCACAAAATGTCCAATCCACAACCAGGTTCCGTCTCACCTTTACAAAAACAGGCAGTACCCGGCATCTCAGTCACCTGGAATTGGGGCGGGTGTTGAATCGCGCTTTCAGGCGTGCCGGATTGAAACTGGCTTATTCTCAGGGGTTCCATCCCATGCCCAAGGCTTCATTTTTTTCGGCCTTGCCGGTGGGTACGGAAAGTATTGCGGAACTGGTGGAGATTGAACTGATTGAACCGCTGGATGTGGAAAATCTCAAAGATAAAATCAACCGGGAACTTCCTGAGGGCATCGATATNACGNGTATTGAGAAGGTTTCTTCTTCAGGAAAAAAACTTCGCTCTAAGGCGTCCCGGTTTCTCATTACCCTCAAAGCGGCAACGTTCAGCGAAGAGAATCTCGTGAAATTTCTCCGATCAAAACATTTTGAGGTTGTCAAAATCAATAAAAAAGGGGAACATACCATTGATGCCCGAACCCTTGTGACGGCAATGAAGATTGTTTCGCCCGGAAAAATCGATCTGACCATCAGGCAAACCGATACGTTGACCTTAAAGCCGGCTGAAATCATAAAGGGTGTATTCTCTTTGAGAGAAGACGACCTGTCCAATATGAGCATACTGAAAACCGAACAGATTTTTCATTAACACCCATAAATCCCGGGGGATCGCTCTATGTCCAGCGAACTGATCATCAATTCCAGGTCTTATGAAACCCGGGTCGCCCTGGTTGAAAACGGCGTCGTTGTTGAACTGCATATTGAAAGGGACAGCGGCCGGGAGTTGGTGGGGAACATCTATCGCGGGAGAGTGGTCCGTGTTCTGCCCGGTATGCAGGCGGCGTTTGTGGATGTCAGTCTCGAAAGAACCGCCTTCCTTTATGTATCCGATGTTTACAGGGATGTTTCAGGTTTTGAGCAAATGATGCTTGATGCCGGTGAGGTTAATGAAACGCTGGATACTGGTGAAATTGAGGCCCCCCTTAAAAGGCAATCAGGCTATAGTGGTTTCCAGATAGAGGACCTGCTCCACGAGGGGCAAAGCATTATGGTGCAGGTTTCAAAAGAGCCCCTTGGAAACAAGGGGGCCCGTCTGACATCTCACGTATCATTACCCGGAAGGCATCTGGTANTGATGCCCACCGTAGACCATATCGGGGTGTCTCGAAAAATCGAAGACAGAGAAGAGCGTGAGCGGCTCAAAGGTATTATNAGGGATATTAATCCCGGATCCTTTGGTTTCATTGTCAGGACGGTAGCGGANAATACTTCCAAAGAAAAACTGGCAGCTGAGATGGATTTCTTGTTGAAGCTCTGGGAAAATGTCAGGGGAAAAATGGAGAAAGGCAATAATCCAGAACTGTTATACAAGGACCTCACCATTGCACTACGGGCGGTACGAGACCTGTTTACCCGGGAGGTGGATCGTCTCATTGTTGATTCGGTTGACGCTTACGAAAAGATTATGGCCTTCATTGAAACCTTTGCCCCCAGGTTGAAATACTCGGTTGAACTGTATGAAGGCGCCGGTCCCATTTTTGATGCCTTTGGCATCGAAATAGAGGTTTCAAGAGCCCTGGGCAATAAGATCTGGTTGAAATCGGGGGGCTACATCGTGATTGAACTTACCGAAGCCCTTACGTCAATAGACGTTAACACCGGGAGTTATGTGGGGAAGCGAAATCTTGAAGAAACAATCCTGAAAACAAACCTTGAAGCCGTCAAAGAGATCGCTTACCAACTCCGATTCAGGAATATCGGCGGTCTCATCGTAATTGATTTCATAGATATGGAAAAAATCTCAAACCGTGAACGGGTGTCCATGGTGCTCAAAGAGGCGTTCAGTAAAGATAAAGCCAAAACAAACATCCTCCCCATGTCCGACCTGGGATTGATTGAAATGACTCGAAAGAGAACCCGGGCCAATTTGAATCGCCTGCTCAGTGAGCCATGTGCTTACTGTGAAGGGCGGGGAACGCTGAAATCGGCCAAAACAATCTGCTACGAAATTTTCAGGGACCTGGAACGGGACTGCATGCACCTCGATGAAGGGGGTAACATTCACATCCGGGTGAACCCTGAAGTGGACAAGATGCTGAGGGAAGAGGAGCAGGGGTCAGTTATGGATCTGGAGAAGAGAACCGGCAAAAGAATCATCATTATCGGAAAAGAACACTTTCATCAGGAGCAGTATTCTATCGAGCTTTAGGGCCTCAGTCTCTTTTGATGCGTGCCTTTCTTAACCGGGTCAATCCCAATTCTATTTCTTCCCTGGAAAATGTTTTTTCACATTTTGTACATTGGAACCGTTCATCCACCGCCTTGTCGTAGATGAGATCGTCGGAAAAGTTCACGCCGTGAAACCGCAGGCAAAAGTTGTAAACAAGATTGAAGTCCTTACCGGCGCACGCATCACACANAAAGTAATCCAGGATGTCACCCATCAGAGTCTCCCCGAAAAAGCAAGTCTGCCAAAAAACACGCACCCTTTTATACTTTTCCATCCCTTTTTACAATGTTTTTTTGACCGCAGGCCGGGGATTGGTTACAATCGGCCGAATCCAAATGGGGAACAGATTGTTTCAGACAAAAACCTTGACAACGATTTAACTTTATGGAGGCCTTTTTTGTGTTTATCATCAAAAAATTACTGGGTTCGCTACTGATGCCCTTACCTTTCTTTCTGCTGATTTCCTTTGCGGGTTTGTTTCTTTTATGGCGCGGTAAAAGGATTTTTTCAGGAAAAATACTGACGACCTTTGGCCTCATCGGGCTCACCCTCATGAGCTATAACCCTGTTTCAAGGGCCTTGAATGCGCCACTTAACTGTAAATATGAAGCGTATTCAACAAATCAATTAAAGGAAATCGGAACCAAGCCTGAAATTTTGGTAAAATATGTGGTGGTGCTTGCCGGTGGCCATAAATCAGATCCGAACATCCCCGTGACCAGCCGGATATCCGGACATTCAATGATCCGGCTGGTGGAAGGGATTCGAATTCTTCGACTACTGATTGATCTCTCAGGGCCTGGCGCCAGATTGATCCTCTCAGGGGGTTGCGCCGTTGACCCGGTTCCTGAGGCCGAGGTTATGGCCGAAATCAGTCAATTTATGGGAGTATCCGAAGACGATATGATCATCGAATCCGCTTCCAATGATACAAAAGACCAGGCCCGGTTGATCAAACCCATTGTTGGAACGGCGCCCTTTGTACTGGTAACTTCCGCAACGCATATGCCCCGATCCATGGCTCTTTTTCAAAAGATGGGAATGAGCCCCATCCCCGGTCCCGCAGGAACCACTTCACGGATCAAAATGCCCTTTTCCCCTCAAGATATTTCCCGAGTGTGGTTGCTCTGAACGATACAACAGAGGCTGTCCATGAATATCTCGGGCTTCTTTGGGGCAAACTGAAGGGACGGATTTAAGTGGGGTATTTTTATAAAGGCCCTTCAAAAGGTGCACTGGTTAAATTCCTGGGGCTGATTATTTTTTCTATGGGCGCCCTTTGCCTCTATCGTTTTACCGCACTCAGGGAATTGATAACCCCCGGGACCCTCAAGGCAATTTTTAACGCATCGGGGTTCTGGGCACCGGCCGTTTTTATGGCACTTGAGGTAGTAACAATTACCCTTTTCGTTCCGGCCAGCATTATGATTGTTCTGGCTGCGGGTCTTTTCGGGGCCTATTGGGGTTTTTTGTATGCCTGGATCGGGGCCTGGATCGGGGCGGGATGCGCTTTTTGGGTTGGCAGGACGCTGGGTCGGGAGTTTGTCGCCGCCATGATCGGCGACCGGCTGAAAAAATACGATGACGCCATCGAACAAAACGGTTTTACAGCGGTGCTATACATCCGTCTGTTAAATGCGCCCTTCACCCCCATGAATTACGGTTTGAGCCTCACAAAGGTCCATTTCAAGGACTTTTTCTTCGGCACCGGTCTGGGTATCATGGTTTCGATTTTCGCCTTTACTTTTTTGGGTGGTATGATGCGGGATGCCTGGATTTCCGGCAGATGGAGCGATCTGATTTCTCTGAAAGTGTTGTTTGGGGTTGTCCTTTATGTTTTTTCATTTTTCATCCCCCTGATTCTCAAGAAAATCAAGGGCCGACCGGAATAAGGCCCTGATGCCCTCGAAACCATGGCATCAGACGACACTCAAACCGAGTCAGGAATTAATCCAGCATCTTTTTGATTTTTCCCCTTGTCGGTTCAGAACGTCTCCGGACGTCGTCCACTATGGATGGTCATGGTTCCAAACATGAGCAATTCGTATTTGACGGATTCAAAGCCGGCTTTTTGCATGGTGGCGACCATTTCATCGGGTTTCATGAAGCCCCGGGTTGTATCAGGCAGATAGGTGTAGGCAGCCTGGTTGCCCCCCACAAGACGTCCCAAAAAGGGGATTGTGACCTTGAGGTGTAGAACAATCAAGGGCCGCAACAGATTCTGTTTGGGTGGTGAGGTTTCCAGGCAAACCACACAGCCCCCCGGTTTGAGCACCCGCAACTGTTCCTGGAAGGCCTGCAGGGGGTTTACCACATTGCGAATCAGGTATCCGGAGGTTACGGCNTCAAAGGTACTATCGGCAAAAGGGAGTTGCAGAGCATCGGCGGAACACCAGGGGATTCGATTTCCCCCGGGCCGGCTCCGACCCTTTTTCATCATACCCAATGAGAAATCAGCGGCTGTTACCCGTACCGATGGTTTTTTCTGAAGAGCGGTAAAGGCGATATCTCCGGTTCCCGCACCCACATCAAGCAAGCGTCCGTCGGGGGGCAGGTTGCCCTTTTCAATGACATGACGACGCCACCTTGAATCAAAACCAAATGTCATCATCCGGTTCAACAGATCGTAATGACCGGACAGCCGGTCAAACATGGTTTTGACCTGATGACCCTTTTGCGTTTGCCTGGAATGCGCCAAATTCTTTGGGTTCCTCCATTAATGAGTTTTGACAGAGTGTATAGCCCTTTTATTTTACCCTGTACAGTGCATTTCCTAAAAGGTATAAAATCCACGGACCCATAAAACAATGGAGGTAGCCTTTGTGGAACAAAAAAACTTGAAATTGGACCCGGTTGATCAAATCGAAATTGTCACCCTGATGGATAACTATTCGGACGTGCTGCTTCAAAGTGAAGGCCCGGTGACACGGCCGCCTTTGACAGCGGGAGGGGAAATCCCCACCGACACGCTCCTGGCTGAACACGGACTTTCTCAACTGGTACGCCTGAATTGTTCAGGCAAAACACACAGCATCCTGTTTGACACGGGCTACAGCAGGATCGGTGTACCGCATAACCTGGAACTTCTGGGAATTGATTTAACGGATATCGAAGCCATCATCCTGAGCCACGCCCATATGGACCATACGGGTTCGCTCCACCCCATCCTGGAGAGCCTTGACCGTCCGGTTCCCCTGGTAGTCCATCCTGAAGCTTTTCTTTCTCCCCGGTATCTGGATGCCGGTGAGGGGAAGAAACTTTTTTTCCCCTGCACGTTGAAGCGGGACGAACTGGCCGCCATTGGGGCTGAAATCCTTGAGTCCAAAGCCCCGGTTTCTCTTTGCGAAAACAGTTTATTGGTTACCGGCGAAGTGGAACGGACAACCTCTTTCGAAAAAGGACTGCCCAACGCATTTCTGTCTCGCAATGGAATAGAGGAGCTCGACCCCATACGGGACGACCAGTCCCTGGTGGTCCATTTGAAGAATAAAGGTTTGGTTGTTATTTCAGGCTGCGCCCATGCAGGGATTGTCAACACCGTAGAGTACGCCAGGAAAATTACCGGCGTGAAAACCATTTATGGCATCATCGGCGGGTTTCACCTGTCCGGTCCGGCTTTTGAGCCCATTATTGAACAGACCATTGCGGAATTAAGGAAAATGGCGCCCAAAATCATCGTCCCCATGCATTGTACCGGCTGGAAAGCCATCGAACGGTTTTCCCGGGCCTTTCCCGCCAGCTTTGTTTTGAACAGTGTGGGATCCAGATTTACGTTGAATTGAAACCGTAACCTTTATACTTGGAATTCAGCCAATGTGTGATCATTTCTTGACGAAGCCCTCATCTTTCTGAAGCAGGGACAGTTCTGCGCCTCGACTGAGGAGCTCTTCCCTGAAACGCTTAAGATCCTTCACAATGGCTTCCATGCCGTCCATCCACACCCGGTTCAAGATTTCCTTTAAACGGCCGATATTTCTGTGTGTATTTCGAAGGAGGATATTTCGGTAGCGTCGATAAAAGATAAATCCGGCGCCGAGATTAATGATCAGGTAGCTTCCCAGGGCAGCCAGGCCTGTAGTACTGAAAAGAGTGCCGATGATGGACAGTAGAAGATCCGCGGCAGCCCCTCCGGACGGCGTCAGAAAGAGGCATCGCCAGGCATCTTCCCCCCCTGTGGAAAACAGAAATGCGGCAAAGATGAGACCATAGATCACCCATTGACCCAAGCGGAAACCCCATAATGGGGATTGCCGTTTTTCCTCCGCATAGGCGGCGGTGGATTGAAAAAAGGCTTCTCCCAGAGCTTCAAAGCGACGGGGAACATCCAGGATTTCCTTGAGCCGCTCCTGAAGCAGCAGCGAGAGGTTTTCATTAAGGAAACGGTGACTGAGGTGATCTTCAAGCCAGGTATACCGGTGGTGAAAGGCCTTTGAAATTGGCTCCGGCGGTTCAAAAACAGAAAGCGCCATCCCGCTTTCAGAATCCCGCGAGGGTCCTTTTCCAAAGGAAAAGAGTAGCGCGGCCACCCCGAAACCGGGTCCCACCAGTCGCGAAGGGTCTCCTTGGGAAAGGGAGATTTTTTCCTGGATTTCATGGCCAAACCAGCGGTCTATAATTTCTTTGCCCGTTTGAATCCATTCAGGCCGCTTTTTTTCAAGTTCTTCAATGGTTTCGTTGAGAATGCGGCTTGCGCTTTCGAGGTTCTGAATTTCCTTTTCAAAAAGAGAGGTCAAGGATTGGATTTCCACATCCAGGTTCTGGGCCTTGATGGCTGAAACCTGCTTGGCATTTCGTTCTCTGAAAACATGTTGTTGAAACGCCGGAAACTGATTCCAGGGAGAAAGGGTTTTCTTTTCAAAGGCTTCCTGTGAGGCCAGTGCAAACAGAATGGGTTCGCCGATTCCTTTCTCTTTTAAGAGTTCGTTGAAACGGGTGGTGGCAAGATTGAGTTGGTTATATCCTTTCTCAAGGGTTTCTCCCTGAAACAGCAAATCCACCTTGTTGAGGACAAAAGTGAAATTTTCCTTTGATTTGGGGACCTGCAAAAGAAAGTCATAAAATTTTTTGTCCGCATATTTTTCAGGGGAGGTTACCCACAGAAGCAGGTCGAGGTGTTCCATGAATTGAATGACCCGTTCACGGTGCTTCCCCACGAGACTGTCAAAATCCGGCAGATCGCAAAGCAGGATTCGCCGAATATTATCTCCCTGGTGTAAAATTTCCCGTCGGGGGACATCCACCAATCCCGGAATCGGTGGTGCATCGGCTTCCGCATGGCGGTAGATCAGGACCCGGTCCGTGTGGGGCCGTCGATGACTGGTGGACGCGATGGCCTCTCCTGCCAGGGCGTTCATCAGGGTTGATTTTCCAACGCCGGTGCCGCCCACCAGGCCGATGGTCAGGTAACGGGCTTCCATGGCGCTCAGCTTACCAATGAGCTTTTCAGCTGCCGTTTCCATGGCGTGCCGTTTGTCCGGGGAAAGGGAAAAGAGCCCCCCCCTTCGAAGCAGGTTAAGGGTCTGTTCCAGGCGCTGCTGATGCTGTTCAATGGGATGGGTCATTTTTTTATTTCCAGTTGTTTTATTCCGACACTGACATCAAGAGATCGTCCAGACCCTTCCGGCCCCGGGGGGATGGGGTCAAAGACTGAATACAGACCACATAACGTTCCTCCTGTCTGCGCAATATGGACAGAAGCCCCTCCTGGTAGCGTATGGCCAGCTCTTTTGCGATTTTCCGAATTTCATGGTAGGCAAAGGCTTCCACGGCCCCTTTGGTCACAAAGGGGGCCAGCGCGGAGTCCAGGGCCGCATCCAAAACGGTGAACCCTCCGCCCACCACCACTTCAAAGGTCAGAATAAGGATTCCCCAGAGGATTGATGTGGAGTAGATGCCCACCTTTTTTCCCGTGGAAATGCCTTTTGCCAGTGTCTCGAAGGTCTCTTCCAGCCATTGGGCCAGCGTTTCCTGGGCTTCCAGGATGTATTGGCGAATTTCCGTTTCCGTGAGCGGCAGGTGCGAATTCCGCAGGGATTTGAAAAGAGGCGCGTCATCATTGGAAGGGGAAAGGGTTTTCAGAACCGAAAGATTATATTTTACAAGGGTCTCCTGAACCGGAGTAAAGGCCACGTTCTCCCGTACTTTTAAGAGTCCGGCCTTGCGATCCGCCGGGCTTTTTTTTCGGCTCAAGCCCAACAACCTGAGTGGCGCTTTTAAGACGTTGCGGACCGCCCGTCGGGGTTTGGCCAGAAGATCGTATCGGGAAAAAAGTTTTCGAATTTCCACCCTCAGATATTGTCCGCTGGTTGTGGAAAATCTTTCCTTCTGGTTTTGAACGTATGCCGCTGATGCGCGGTGCGTGAGTGCCTGAAGATCTTTCAGCCATTTATCGACGGCCCGGGTTTCCCGGTCCAGGGACGACTGAAGGTTGCTTACGTCCTTTTTCAAAGCCCTTGTTGCTCCGGCGGCGGCCGTCGATTTAATATGGTGGGCCTGTTCATGGTTAAATGCTTGAAAAAAGGTATCTTTTAGGTGAATAAACGATTTTTGGCCGGCAATGCGATCATAGGTCCCGGGAGTTGTGTGGGGGATCAGCCATAAGTTTGCCCCATGGACGGAAAGCGCCTGTCCCTGGAGGGCTTTCAGTATCTCTTCCTGGGTGGCCTCCGCGGAGGCTTTGTTGAGTACAAAAAAGTAAGGCTTTTCGTCCTGAAGCACCTCCATGAAAAAGTCGTGCAACACCTCATCGGCATATTTTTCCTGACTGGCCACAAAAACCACCGCATCGGAAAGGCTGTAAAGATCCTTAGCAATAGACTGGTTTTTTTCTTCAACACTGTCCAAATCCGGTGTGTCCACCAGGACCAGGTGTGAAAGCGGTTCTTCGTCGGTCGCCAGCACCGCCAGCTGCCCGGCTTTTCCGGTGCAGGGAAGATCCATATTCTCGGAGGTTATGGGTGCGATATTGATTTCGGGAAAGGGAAAGTCATCTGTGCGAAAACATCGGCTGTGGGCATGGGCAACGGGACCGGCGGTTTTGGGCCGTTCCACGCCGGTAGCGCTCAAGGACCTGCCGCAAAAGGCATTAAACAGGGTTGATTTGCCCGTACCGGTGCCCCCCAGGAAGACTACCCACAAGCAAGGGTTGGCCCGTCTGTAGGCGAGAATGGCAAAACGCCTCAGAATATCTTTCGCCAACCCCGGTATTTTAAGTCCATCCGGGGTCAGGCCGGTTACCCTGAAAGCCTCGGGTTTCAGGGAATCGGAAGCCTTGTGGTTCATGGCGGCAGTCATTTTCAGTCTTCTTTAAGTCGGTCCCAATACCCTTGAAAATATTTCCATCCGGACCACACCGTGGCCGCCAGAATAATGGTCATGATGATATTGGCCACCGGGGGAAGTAGGAGGCTGACATGCCGGCTGTAGTCTCCGGAGGGGATCATGTACAGCAGAATCGTACCCCCCACCATCTGAGTAATGGTCTTGATTTTCCCCCATGGGCCGGCGGCAATGGCAATCCCTGCCTGCTGAGACACAATGGCGCGCAAACCGGTAACGGAAACTTCCCTGGCAATAATGATGATCACCATCCAGGCGGCCACCACCTGATATTTCACCAGGATAACAAACGCACTCATGACCAGCAATTTATCAGCCAAGGGATCCAGAAAAATCCCCAAGGTGCTGACCTCCTTCCGGCTGCGGGCAAAATAGCCGTCCAACGGGTCTGTTGCACAGGCGATCACAAAAATCGAGGCGGCGACAAATTTTGCCCAGGTGGCGGCGGGAATGGTGAATATGATAAAAACCGGAATCAGGACAATCCGAAAGAGGGTGATTTTGTTGGCAAGGGTCATTTTTTTTCGTACCTTTCAGGGTCAATCGACAGTTTGTGGATAGATTTTACAGTTGTGAATAATGGCCCTTATAGCCCGTGACAGTCAGAATATCAAGATTTCCCTTGCGAAATTAAAAAGAATGGGATAACTCCCGACCATGCTTCCGACCTTTGGAAAACTGATGATTCTTGCCCAATGGCTGTTGACACGGCGACCCACCTCCGTTGCGGTTGATATTACCCATAGATGCAATCTCAAATGCCTTCATTGCTACTGGTGGAAGCAGGAACACCCTCCGGAGCTGGATGACGGCCAAATGATCGCATTTCTGAAAAAGCTGCGGGCAAGCGGCCTTCGGGCGGCCATCCTGTACGGTGGAGAACCCACCCTTCGCCCGGAAATCTGCCGGGCTGCAGCCCGGATTTTTGATGCCACACTGGCCTTTACCAATGGNGTAAACGGCTTTCCGGAACTTGAAAACGGTCAGTGGATTCTTTCCCTGGACGGACCCGAAATTGAAAACGATCGCATCCGGGGAGAAGGGGTATACCAAAAGGCCATAGAAAACCTGAAAGCTGCTCCCCGCCCTCCCATCGTCCATATGACCATTTCCAGGATGAACCGAAACAGCCTGGAACCGTTTGTGCGGGAAATAATGGCGCTCCCCATCAAGGGTATGGGGTTTTCTTTTGTGACGCCCAATCGGGGAGCAGACGATGACAACCTGTTTATTCCCCTGACGGAACGGAACCGGCTGGTGATGGAACTACTTCGGCTCAGGAAAAAATATGGTGAAAAAATCGGTTTTACCCCGGCCATGGCCCGCCAGTTGCTGACCCATGGCGCTTTTAACCAATGGAGCAATTTGGCAACCTGCCCGGTAAGCCGTCGGGTTCGCTGCTACCGATCGGATGGTGGGCCAAAAGCTTGCACTTATGGGGAGCAGGCCGATTGTTCCCGTTGCGGCTGCGCCGCTGTTGTGGCTTATCGGGGCGCTTTTAACCCCCTTGACTACCAGACGCTCAGGGTGATACTGGGCCTGTTGACCCCGGAATACCAACCCAAAGGCCCCATTGGAAAAAAATAACCTAAAAAATTTCTGGAGAGACGAATGGTCGATAAAATCCATCCCCAAAGAAAACATGACCCAAC
>JGI24023J19991_10003242_pt1 | contig 11503 bp, 10 predicted proteins | sample Cruoilmetagenom1_FD_19991 | JGI IMG/M metagenome (IMG submission 19991)
CGCCTCGCTCTCGTAGGATTGGCCCTACTGCTATTCCGGTTCACCACTCCTCACAAAACATCGTGCAGGCCAAGGCCGGCGCACCACTTGCGACTTTAATATAACAACGAGAGCTGGCCGCTCACCTTGACCGAGATCAAGCAGGCCCCGGCACCGCATGGCAGATTTACTTTCAAATGGGCGCTTACGCCGTGCTTGACTGCGCCGCCTTCGGGTCAATACCGGGCCGGGCGCGGGGATAAGCCGTGGGTCTGCACCCAATCACCAAAAAGGATATCACCTATTCTACGTGCTCTCTTGATTAATCCGTGATGGGATAGCGCAATGAGACAGATGGTGACGAAGAAGCGCGCGACCATAGCTCTCATTCTGCTTGGGTTTGTCGGCTTTTTGGGGTGGCGTTTCGTTCGGCCGATGAACATTTTCGTCGTCTCGCCGGCGTTCGAACGCCCGATATCGACGGCCAAGGCGCCGGATCTGTTCGATACGCTGAGCGCCAAGGAGTGCGCCTCATGTCACGTGGACGTTTTCAACGAATGGTCGACAACCATGCACTCCAAAGCCTGGACCGATCCTTATTTCCAGGTGGATTTCGTCTTCGATGGTTCTCTCCAGATCTGCAAGAACTGCCATATACCGCTCGACCGGCAACAGGAACATCTGGTTCTGGGCTTTCACGACCAGGATAAATGGGACCCGATCCTGGCGCCCAACCCCAATTTCGACCGCGATCTGCAGCAGGAAGGCGTGACCTGCGCCGTCTGTCATCTCAAGGAGGGCAAGATCGTCGGTCCCAGGGGCAGCAAGATTGCGCCGCACCCGGTGAGCAAGATCGAAAATTCAAACCAAATTTGCGTCAGATGCCACGTGGTCGGCGGCAAGCGTTGGGACACGTTCTATCGCTTTCCGCCTTGCGGCACGGTGGCTGAGATCCAAGCCACGCGTGACGCCAAGACGGGAGAAAAAGGCGAGGCGACACCTCACGGCACGTCGGGGGAGGTCACCGCGGAGAACGCCGCCGCGCTCGGTTGCGTCGAATGCCATATGCCGCTGGCGCGCCGCCCTGTCGTGGCCGGCGGCGAGCCGCGTCTGGTGCGCCAGCATATCTGGCGCGGCGGACACGATCCCGACATGGTGAAAAAGGGCCTCGATATCAAATTGACCGCAGCGCCCGGCTCTTCAGCCCAAACGCGGCGCTACACCATAACGCTGACCAATGTCGGCGCGGCCCACTACTTGCCGACGGGAACTCCCGACCGCCACCTCACGGTGCGGCTGCGCACGCTGGACGCCGGCGGCAAGGTTCTGGATGAACAGAATCACAAGCTGGGGCGAACGGTCATGTGGCGTCCCTTCATCATCGATTTGTGGGACACGCGGCTGCCGCGATGGAAACCGCGGACCTTCGATATCGAAGTCCCCACTGCCGGGCCGGGTGCACCGGTGGCGCTGGAGGCGGCCGTGTATTATTTCCTTGTCGATGAGAAACGGCGCGTGCGCATCGGCTACGACGACAAGGACGCCACCTTTTACGAAGTCTTCCGCCGCCGTCTGCAGTTGGTCGAACGCAGTCCCGGCTGAGTGCCCGCACTGCTGCTGGGCCGCAGACCCGGAAATGAAACAAAAGACCACACGGTGTGTCGGCACACCGTGTGGGATTTTCGTCAATGCATTTCCTGAATTCTGTTGCGCGGCCTCTCGATGCTCTTTAGCTCAAGAGCCCCGCACCAGCGCTAGAGAACGCCCAACAACGCCAATGCGATGATGATGCAGGCGAACCAGCCAACGGCAAAAAGCAGCGTCCGGGCGACTGGGATACCTGCAGCGTAAATCAGGTAGTGGGCAAGACGCGCGAAGAAGTAGACCTGGCAGGCCAATACGATCGAGCCTGCACTGCCGGCGCCCACAAGATGGGCGATGATCGCCAAGCCGGAAAAAATAGCGAGATTCTCCATCGCGTTGACGTGGGCGAAATAGGCNCGTTGTGCCCAAGCCGATAGCCCGTTGATATAGGGGTTTTCGTCATTCACCTTGGGATTGGCCATCGCGGCGACCAGACCAACGCGNAAAATCCTATTGAGCGAATAGGGCAACCAGAAGAGCGCCGTCATGAAGAGCGTCAATGTCAGCCAAAAAAGCACGGGAGTCATCGTTGGTTCTCCTTGGGGTCAAGAATTTCTAGAGCGGGTCCCTTTGTCCCTGGCCGCAACCCTACCGGTTTTAGAACGATCGTTCAAAATAAAAGTCAGCCCAGACGGCGCTCGGCGTCGTCGACGATCGCATTGAGCAACTCCGCTTCAGGGCGGCTGCGTGTGAGCACGATCAGCCCCTGCAACGACGCCAGCAGGCCAGCCGCGACAGCGGTCGGATCGATATGGGCGGGGAGGTCGCCCTGGGCTTGGCCGGCAACGATCATGCGGGCGAAAAACGCCTCGATCTGAGACTGCGAGTTCGCCACGAGCTGGCTCACCTCCCGGTCGTGCGGCGCCAATTCGAGCGCGCTGTTGACCAGAAGGCATCCTCGTGCCGGGCGTCCATCCATCGCGGGCTCTGCGAAGATTTCGAACACCCGGCGAACAGCTTTGCGGGGTGCGCATTGCGCTTCTATCTCGGCGAGCGTTTGCCGCCGGATCGTTTCGTCATATCGGGCCAAGGCGGCAAGAAAGAGCGCTCGCTTGTCGCCATAGGTGGCATAAAGGCTGCCTCGGTTGATCCCGGTCCGGTCCACGAGATCCTGGACGGACGTGGCGTCATAGCCCCGCTCCCAGAACACCTGCATGGCCTTGTCCAGGCCCTCATCAACGTCGAACTGCTTTTCCAACGGCATCGTCTTATGTCGTCCTTCAGACCCAAATTAATTGTTTTTGGAACGATCATTCAAGTATTCAATTCGGCCGCCCCGCCGATCGGGTCGCTTAATAAATGACGGTGAATCCTGATGTTTGCTTTGGATCATGCGAAGGCGCTCGAACGCCGGCGAGATTCGCCAGGATTTCGACTCCACGCAAAATAAGCGGAAACATGGACCCGCTGGCGGAGGGGGAGGGATTCGAACCCTCGGTACGCTTGCGCGCACAACGGTTTTCGAGACCGCCCCGTTCAACCACTCCGGCACCCCTCCGCTTAAGATGTATCGGCNCGATTCGCCCTTGTAGCGCGCGGCCCCGCCGCCTTCAAGCGAGCCGCCTCACGCGGCCTTGCGGTAACGCTTGATGATCTCTTCGGGCGGATAGAGCTCGTCCAAGGGTTGTGAGCGCCCGTCGGGCCGGACGATGCGGCAATGCATGCGGTGCAGGGCGCGTGGATGAGCCACGCCGCANGAGTGCGCGATGATGCCCACGCCATGAACGAGTTTCTCCGCGTAGGACTTGACGCGCACGGCCTTGTCTTGCGGGTCCAGACCCAATTGCAGGCGCTTGTCATGGGTCGTGATGCCGGTCGGGCAGGTGTTTTTGTTGCAGCGCAAGGCAAAGGGAGGGATTTCCCCGGCATGTCTGCAGGCAATTTCAAGCAGACCTCATGCAGGTTAGTGTGACTTCATCCAATATTCCGTGACATTTGCGCCACAGGGAAGCTGAAAAGGGCTGCGAAATTAGTTGTTCACAATAGATGTCGCGGGGTCGAATCACTTATGGATTATCAACGAAGACACAAGAATGGCTAGTAGTTTTGTTTCAAAACTAAATACACGGTTTTGCATCCTAACTAATAAGGCGCGCGAATACACGATTGCCGGTGTCTGTTGAAGTTGCTCATCCAGCCACCACGCCGCGCAGCGTCAGTTCTTGAAAGCCTGTTCCACTTGTTCAGTTCCATTTGCGCAATTTGGCTCCATTCGGCGCGCCGACACCGCTGGGTGAAAGATTCTGGCCATGCCGCCAGCTTGGGAGACGCAAAATGACAATATCTGGAATTCGCATTGCCATTGGCGCCGCGACGCTGCTTGGGATGACCGCGCAAACTAATGCGGAAGGCTTGCTGCCGCCGCCACAACCCCAACTCCATCACGTCTATGGCATCACGGACGCCATAATGGACGGCAAGGTCGACCTTTCATTGCGCTATAGGTTCGAGCACGTCGATCAAGCCAGCTTCAGGCGTGACGCGAATGCCTCGACGCTGCAAACGCTGCTCGGCTACCACACCGGCTCGTTTTACGATATCTCCGCCTATCTGCAATTCCGCAACGTGGTGGTGGTCGGCGAGGAACGCTACAACTCCACCATCAACGGCCAGGTCACGCGCCCCGTGGTCGCCGATCCCGAGGCAACGGAAGTCGCCCAAGCTTATCTTCAATTCGACAACCTACCCGACACTAAGGTCACGGTCGGCCGGCGCAAGTTCAATTGGGGCAACCAACGTTTTGTCTCATTTTTGGGCTGGCGGCAGAACGAACGCTCCTTCGACGGCGTGGTGGTCGAGAACAAGTCTCTGCCCGATACCGAGATCAAATATTCGTTCCTCAACAACGTCAACCGCACGTTCACCGACGCTTCGCCGGTCGGCAATTTCGACGGATCGAGCATTCATCTCGTCAACGCCGAGAACAATTCGCTGAAATTCGGCAAGCTCACCGCCTACGCTTATTTGCTCGGTTTGCACGGGTTTCCTACCGCGCCGCTGCTCGCGACCCAGACCTATGGCGCCAATTTCACCGGCGGCGTGCCGATCGGTCATGCCACAAAGCTGCTCTATCAGTTCGAATACGCGCACCAAATGGACTATGGCGACAACCCGCGCAATTTCGAAGCCGAATATTACCGCCTGGAAGGCGGCATCAAACACAGACCGCTCACCGTGAAGGCGGGTTACGAGGTGCTGGGTAGCGATGCTGGAGCCGTCGGCTTTTCAACGCCGCTGGCGCTGTTGCACGCCTATAACGGCTGGGCGGACAAATTCTTAGCGACGCCCGCCACCGGCCTTGAGGATTTCTATGTCAATGCCGCCCTGCAATTCAAGGACGTAGCGTGGTGGCTCAATGGCCTCAAATTCGTGGTCGCTTACCATGACTTCGATGCGGAGGATGGCGGCGTGCACTACGGCAACGAATGGGACGCCGCCATAATCAAGAAATTCGATAAGCATCATTCGCTGCTCTTCAAATACGCCAACTACGATGCTGACGGCTTCAGCGACGACACCGAAAAATTCTGGGTGCAGTTCAAGGCGAAATATTAGCCGCCGCCCCGTGGCTTTGATTCGCTCGCGGCCATTCTTTCGGCTTCGCCACAAGGCCTCCGCGAGGGCGGCCTAACGGCAGGGCCTCAATGGCCCGCCGCGCTGCGCGCCGTCAATTGTGCCTCGCTGAACGCATCACCAAGAGGCGCGGAGCGTGCGCCCAGGCTTCGCCGATGGCGAACCCGAGGACAGGCTTCGAGCACGACAGGGANGAAAAAAGCTCACCCGGTTTTCTTCATCTCGGCGAGAAAGTCGTTCATTTCGCTCCGCAGGCGGTGCAGCACGTCCTCATGCTTGGTGAGCGCCTCGGAGGCCCCAAGAACCTTTGTGGCGGCCTGTTGGGTATCCTTGGTCGCGTTGCGGATGAAGCCGATGCTGGCGCTGGCGTCCCGCGTGCCCGTGGCCGCCTCTTGAACGTTGCGTGAGATCTCCTGCGTCGCCACGCTTTGCTCCTCGATGGCCGCGGAGATCGTCGTCGATATCTCGTTCACCTTCGAGATGGTTTTGCTTATTTCGCGGTTGGAGCCGACGGCCTTGTCGACCGCGGACTGGATATCCGCGATTTGGGTCCCTATGCTTTCCGTCGCGCGCGCGGTCTGGCCGGCCAGATCTTTGACTTCGCCCGCCACGACGGTGAAGCCGCGTCCCGCCTCGCCGGCCCGCGCCGCCTCGATCGTGGCGTTCAACGCCAGCAAGTTGGTCTGTTCGGCAATGTCGTTGATCAACGCGATCACCTCGCCGATCTTTTCCGACGCCGTGGCGAGGCCCTCGATCTGCGCGCTCATGTGCCGGGATTTCTTTGCGGCCTCGTCAGCGATCTCGGCCGAGTGCGTGATTTGCCCGTTGATTTGTCCGATCGAGCTCTTGAGCTTATCGGTGGAAGACGCCACCGACTGCATGTTGGCCGAGGCTTGCTCGGCGCCGGTGGCCAGGCTTATCGATTGTTCGCTCGCGTCGGCGGAGGATCGGGTCACGTCCTTGGAGACGTTTTTCAGATCGCCGACGGAGCTGGAGACCGATTCCACCACGTCGCTCATCTGATCCTCGAAACGCGCGGCCATTTCCAAGAAATCGTCGTTGCGTTGCTTGATGGCGTCCAGTGCCGTGTTGATCGACCTCGTGGCTTCGCCAAAAGAGCCCACCATGCCGCTTTCCTCGATGCGCCTGAAATGCTTGTTTTTGTTGACGTAATCGAAGCACGCCTTGGATTCGCGCATATAGGCGTCGGCGCGGTCGATGAGCAGATTGATGGCATGCATCAGCTCGCCAATATCGCCGTCTTCGCTGATGTCGAGAATACGCGCCTCGAAATCCCCCTCGGCAACCGCCTGGCAGGCCTCCAACGCCTTGGCAATCGCCGGCTTTGTCTTGTTTCCAAACATAGTCCCGTTCCTCCCAACTCTAAGTTTTTGTCTTTTCGAATGTCCCGTTACCGGGATGGCGCCCTTAAAGGTGCGCCACGAATTCGTCGTACTCGACGCCCTGCTCCTGCAGCAGACCCGCGACCGCGCCGCTCGAGGCGTGAAGGCCCTGTTTCCGGTTGCCGTGGCTCTGCTCGATTTCCAACAATTGCTTGTAGAGCGGGACGATGGTTGTTTTCACGATCTCGGCGTCCGGCACGCGGCGGCTCGAATGGTAGGCGATGATCTGACCCGCTTTATCGAAGCTCGGAGTGACGTGCGCGTAGACCCAATAGTGATCGCCGGTCTTGGCGCGGTTGATGACGTAAGCGAATACTTCCTGGCCGCCTTGAATCGTGTCCCAAAGCAGCTTGAAAACGCATCGCGGCATATCGGGATGGCGGACAATGCTGTGCGGCTGGCCCATCACTTCACGCTCGGTGTAGCCGGCGATCTTCAAAAACACGCGATTGGCGTAAGTAATACGGCCTTTCAGGTCTGTTTTGGTGACGATAATCTCATTCTCGTCAAAAAACCGTTCGACCCCCGTCAATGTTAGCCCAGCCTTCATCTTCACGGTCCCTCCGCCGCGGCAGCCGTAATTCACTGCCTCAACTCTGCGCCCGGTTGCTACGGCAACACGATCCGCTGCCGCTATTCCCGGACATGTCCATCGGTGCGGGCGGTTATAGCGGCATTGTTGGAGGCTTATTGTTAATAGACGCTTAATTAGTATAAGTGATATAGGTATTAAATACTCAACTAATAATTGTGTTACAGTATATCTTCGTATTAGTATCGTGTCGAAAATAAAAAATCCGTGATGCAAGGCTTTGATACGTCCATTTCTGTTGAATGATTAGTTGCGAATCGCTATGAATCCCGCATGGGGACAGCAAACGGAAAAATCACTGACCTATCGGCTGAAATCATCACCTATTTGGCCAGGCTTGCCAGCAGCGATGCCAAGAGCGGCGGCCTGACAAGCGCGCAGTGGACGGCGCTCAGATTTTTCGCCAGCGCGAACCGGTGTTCCCGCACGCTTTCGGCTTTCGCCGATTTCCACGTCACCACCCGAGGCACCGCGTCCCAGACCGTCACGAGTCTGGTCGAAAAGGGGCTTCTGACGCGCACGCCCTCCAAATTGGACGGCCGCAGCGCGCAAATAGACCTCAGCGACGACGGGCGCTCCCTGTGCGCAAAGGATCCCCACAAGGACCTGGCGCGGGCGATCGGCAAGTTGACCGATGGGGAGCGAGATTGCCTGAAGGCCGCCATCGTGCGCCTGATGGCGGTGGTTGCCACGGACCGGCAGCGGCCACAACTTGGCGTCTGCGGAACGTGCTCCCATTTGAAGGAACCCATCGATCAGGCTCACCCGGCGGAAAGCTATTTTTGCAATCGCACCGCCACGCTTCTCTCCGATTCGGACCGCCACGGCATTTGCATGAGCTACAAGCCAGACGAAACGGGACATTGAGCATCGGGCAATTCTTAGAATTGTATTCTGCCGACAAACTAAGCATTGACAATGTCATTTCTCCCGATCTAAAGCTTTAAACCATTATTGATTCACTTTTGGGTGCGTATTTTTGTTTCGAAACTAAATAACGTTGACTATTCATAGATTCATATTTTCGTTTCGAAACTATACAATAAGAAAAAATTAATCAATATTAGTTGTTATTTCTTCAATGATTATTGTCCGTGAAGCAAGTTCCGGTCCGCGCTTGTCGGGCCGAAGTCAGGGCCACGCAAGCACTGCGGCGCTCTCAGGCCGTTTCGTTCAGCGTCGTCGGGCAATACGATTGTGGATATTCTGAAGGAACCGAGCCTATGCATTCCCGCAAGTCCGGCAACCACGCGGCAAACGTCTTACCTTTAGACCGCATCGTCCAAGCGTCGCTGCGCAAAGAAATCGCGAAACTGCATGAAGCCGTGGACGCAACGCTTTACAACATTCGGATCCTTCAAGAGGCGACGAGCGAGGGAGTTCCACAGAATATTGTGCGCTATTTCGAACGGGCCCAGGCGGAGATCGCCGCGCTCGACATGACAAAGCGATCGAGCATCGGGTACATCAAATTCAAATCCGTTGAAGTGAAGAAGGTCTGCGAGGCTTTGTTGATCTACTGCCAGCTCAACGAAACTTCCGTTCCCGCCGAACCCGACCAATTGCGCTCGGACCGAGCCAAGCTCAGCCCCGCGCCCAGTGGTTCGGCGAAAGTCCACTGAACGGCGGCTGTGGTTCCATATCGTCATGAGCAAAGAAAAGTCCGCCGGAAGGGACATCCCTCCAGCGGACTTTGCTTCTGAATCGCAAGTTCACGACGGCGACGGCGCCGATCGTGGCGTCAGCCGTGGACGTTACCCGTCATGACGCGCGTACCTGATCCAGGAACTTGCCGACTTCCGACTTCATCAACTCGGCCTGCTTAGAGAGGTCTCCGGCCGCAGATGTGACTTGGCCCGACGCCACTCCGGCTTCCTGGGAGGCCTGAGTCACGCCCGCGATGCTGGACGAGACCTCCTTGGTGCCCGATGCCGTCTCCTGCACATTCCGGGCGACCTCCTGGGTCGTCGCGCCTTGCTCTTCCATCGCGGCCGCAATCGCCGTCGAAGTCGTTTCGAGCTGGCTTATGACCTCGCCGATGTCGCCGATCGAGACCACGGCGTCCTTGGTTGCCGACTGGATTTCCTCGATATGCTCGGCTATCCCCTCGGTGGCCTTGGCGGTTTCGTTCGCCAGCGCCTTCACCTCGCTGGCCACGACCGCAAACCCCTTGCCGGCCTCGCCCGCGCGCGCGGATTCGATCGTGGCGTTGAGCGCCAACAGATTCGTCTGTTCGGCGATATCCTGGATCATGGAAACTACTTCGCCGATCTTATCCGCCGTTTGCGCCAGTTTTTCCATTCGGGACGCCGTTTTTCCGACATCCTGAACCGCCCGTTTCGAGGCTTCAGAGGCTTGGCTCACCTGTCCGTTTATCTCGACGATCGAGTTCGACATCTCCTCGGTTGCCGAGGCGACCGTCTGCACGTTGGTCGAAGCTTCCTCGGAGGCCGCCGCCACGGCATTCGCCTGGCTGCTCGTCTCCTCGGCGATCCCCGCCATCGACTGGGCCGTGGATGTCAATTCCGCCGCGGCCGAGGACACCGTTTCGACAATGCCGCCGACATTCGCATCGAAGTCGTCGGCGAGCTGGTTCATCGTAGCGCGCTTTTCTTCCTCCGCGAGCTCCTTTTGTTTTTCCTGATCGGCTTCGAGCTCCTTGTTCCGGATCGCGTTCTCCTTGAAGACCTGGACGGCGCCGGACATGTCTCCGATCTCGTCCTTACGGTCCTGCGCCGGAACGTCCGTTTCCAGCTCGCCGTCGGCGAGCTTTCTCATGGCCGTGGTCATTCCGATCAGCGGGGTCGCGATAGCGCGCGCGGTAAAGACCGCGATCAAGCCGCCTAGAACGAGGCCCAGGCCGAGAAGAACCCATTCCATCGTCACGAGTTGGGTGGTTTTGGCCGCCCCCGCGCTGGCATCGCTGTTCAACAGCTTCCGCTGGTTCGCCGTCATACCGCCCACCCGCGAGCCGTCTTCCTGCTTAGGGCCGGCGAGGATGGTCAGCAGCTTACCCGCGCGCGGCGCCGCCTCGGTGACGAGCGTGTAATTGGCCATGTTCCACTTCTTGGAACCTCGAATTTCGAACATTTTGGCCGGCAGCTTCACGAATTCGCCGCGCATCTTGGAGAAATCCTTGAACGCCTTGGCCTGCGCCGGCGACAACAGATACGCTGAGTTCGTGAGATCGGCGAAGCGGCGGTCATTCTTGGCCCATAACTTTTTGAAGTTCTTGACGAATTTCTCGTCCCCGGTGAGCAGATAAGCGCGGATATTCGCCAAGCCCAGTCCGAGCGTGCCGCGCACGTCGGCCATCATGCCCAAAACCTGGACGCGGTTGCCGGCGATCTTCGAGCCATTGGCAAGCTCGAGATCGATCATCTTGGAAATATTCTTGACCATGACGGAGGCGCGCGGCGCTGCTTCGTCGACGAGCATCTTCGTGGCCGGCGTTTCGTCCACCGTATTGGCGATGGACTCGACCTTGGCTTGGGCCACCTTGAATTCGGCGAGGGTCGCCTTTAACTGCGTCCAGACCTCGATATTTTTCGGGTTGGTCCAGTTCTTCGAAAGCTCGTCCATCGAGGCCTCGACCCTGGCCATGTCGGCCCAGATCGCCGCGCGCTCGGCCTTGAACGCCTTGTTTCCAGTCAGCATCCAACCCCGTAACGCGGCCAAAGAAGCATATATGTCACTGGTCATGGCGGCGCTTGCCGCCGCGGTCGGCGTCCGCAAATCTACAATGCGGTCGGTCAGTCGCTTAACGCCCGTCACCTGCCACAGCGTCGCGCCGACGGCGACGCATAGCAACAGGACAAGGACAGCAAAGCCGCCGATCAATCGATGCGTGATCTTAAGCGACATATTGAACGCCGGCATTGAAAATGTTGGCACGGCCATAGCGAAAATCTCCGAAGAACCTGAAATTATCGTGGTTATGTAGAATAAAACCTTAATTGTATAATATTTCACTAATAACTATTGATGTATTACTTTCGACACGAATCTATCAACACGCGAGGGATGGGGTTCAAAATAACAATATTGGTTTTATATCGAATCTACTTTAGTTGTGACGCGCAATGAGCGAACACGACCATTCTCCCAGTGGGCCAGGCCCGGCATTTGGGCGCGGCGGGACCTTCGGCGATATTCGCCAGGGGCTCTCGCATCACCCCGATTTAGATCGAGATCATGGATTTGAATGATTTGCTGGCGGAGGGGGAGGGATTCGAACCCTCGGTACGCTTGCGCGCACAACGGTTTTCGAGACCGCCCCGTTCAACCACTCCGGCACCCCTCCGCTTAAGAT
>JGI24023J19991_10003243_pt1 | contig 11494 bp, 18 predicted proteins | sample Cruoilmetagenom1_FD_19991 | JGI IMG/M metagenome (IMG submission 19991)
CTATTACATCAAAAGACGAGATGGTACCACAGCTGCCGCAAGATTCTTTGAGGCTAAAACAAACGACCTCTTTGAGTTTCTCTTGAATAATATGGATTATCTGGCGCGACCACGGAACCGTCTAAAATTAGCCGCTTAGCGGTTAGTGGGCGAAGTTAGAACCAAGCCCGAAAAATGAGGGGGGGAGTGAATGATTACGGTTGACCAGCTATGGCGTGGAGATTGCCGACATGAGTAAAAACGGCACCTGGATCAACGATGTCCGTATGGCAGCGGGCGCCTCTCGGCGGCTTGAAGACGGGGATATCATCTCCCTGGGCGGTACATCCATCCGTCTCTCCTGCCAGCACCTGGCACACCCGTCAGAGGAGGAGAAAGGGGCGGAGTAGACCACCACCAACCCGGTGCCCGTTTTTATCACCAGCCTGGTGGCCGATGTTCGCTGCTTTTCCGCCTTTTTCCAGCAGGTCAATTCGACGGATGCCTACACCTTCATCAATGAGATTTTTTCCCGATTCAGCGCCATCGTGAACGAGGAACAGGGGACGGTCAAAGATTATGCTGGAGATGCGGTTTTCGCCTTCTGGGAACACCCCAGGGTGTTTTCCGCCGATCATGCGATAGCGGCCTGCCAGGCCGCCATCCATCAGCTGCGCAGCATTCCCGAAATCCACCTGCAACTGAGGGATCGGGCATGCCGATGCCTCTCCCTGTGATGGGCTGGGGACTGACCACCGGCCAGATTACCCTTTCCCATTATGGGTCCCGGTCCGCCGATTTGGCTTTGGTGGGAGATTGCATCAACCTGGCGTTCCGCCTCTCCTCCATGGCCGGTAAAACACTTCCCTGCCCCATCGTCATGTGCCGGCAAACCGCATCCCTGGTGAGGCAGAAACTGCCGCTCATGGACATGGGAAACCAAAATATCCGGGGCCGCAGCGGGCAGGAGCACCTTTTCGGTATCCAACCGGAGTGAAACATCCGTTTCAGTGGAGAGCATTGCCGAGATTAACTGACCCTGACCCGGGTTGACGGTCGGTTTTCTTTTCCGCGGCTCAGACGTTGCCTGTCAGGGCTGCGTTGGCCAGTTCTCCAACGGTGACTTCCATTATCTGCATCTGCCGGTAGAGCCGCAGGGATGCCCTGTCGGACAGTCGGGCCCGCAAGCGTGACCGCACGGTGTCATCCAGGATGGGGCCGGCTGCCCAGATCGCCGTTCCGCGTAAGTAGGGGTCGGGAGAATCGAAGAACGCAGGAAGAAAAGGCGCCGCCGGTTTGGCCAACAGCGGCCGGGCATGCGCGAAACGCCCCACGCCCCACAAGGATCCCCGTTGAAGCAGTTCGTGTTCGAGAAAATTGCCGGCCGGATTGATATAGGAGATCAGGATGCGGGCAAACTCGTCCGCCAGGTCGGCATGGCCGGCGGTAATCTCACCCATGGCTTCGGGTGACCCCCAGCCGATACCGCCGGACTCGTCGTTGAGATTCCACATGAGCCGACGCATCACCACCCGCGCCGATTCCATGGCGGTGTCGGCCATTTGGCCAACCACCGCCCCCATGGCCGTGACCGCGTGCCAGCGAATCCGCTCTTCTCCCGAATAAAAAAAAGAAAACAGGGGATTGACTGCCTGGCGGCCGGGTATCTGCCGAATTATTTCCAGGGCGGCGTCAAAATCATCCTGATCAAGCAGCCGCCTGATTTGGGCTTTGCGTTCACGATTACCCATAATTGCAGGTTCCGTAAAAAATCCGATATCTGCGCTACGCCTCATCTCTCGTCACTGCGGAGTACAAGTACGCCTCCTTCCTCTGGATTCGCAAGCCTTGATCTTGAATCTTTTACGAAACCGTTGGAAAAGGGACGCTTGACGCGTTCATCATGGTTGAGCGCCGTCCGAAGGGCTAAAAGGAGATGATCTCGAAGCCCGCTTCGATATACCGTGACATGGCGGGGTGGCCGGACATGTCGCCCAGCAGGGTCAGGCCCTGATTGGCGGCTTCATCCACGGTGCCCATCTTGTGGGCGCACCCTTTGCACACACCTTCCACAATGCCCATAGATTTGGCTTTCTCCCACAGCTTGTGAAGGGGATTTGCCGGTTCGGCCAGCCGGGGCAGCAGGGCGGTGGCCGCCCCCTCCACGATGATACGGCCGTCCATGCCCTTTTCCTTCATGTCCATCCCGTTGAGCAGGAGATGGATGAAGCAGACCGGATCCCCGTTAAAAACGAATAGCGCTATTTTCTTCATGTGTACTCCCATTCGCGGCGTTGCAAAATCATGGTTAAAAAGGATTCCATAACCCTATTCTACCGATATTCCCATCTGATGCAGTCTTCCGGACAGTACTTGATGGCTTCGTTCACCGTCTCTTGAGGATAGATCTCCAACTCGATGACATCAATGTATCCGGCGTCGTTTTGTTGAAATACTTCCGGGCAAACGGCCACGCAGCCCATGCACAGGGTGCATGGGCCGATATCGACCACGGGTACTTTCATTTTAACCGGCGTTCACGGCCTCGCCGATCTTCTTGCCGTACGCGATGCAGGCCTCGATGCCGGCATTATCGGGGACGTACTGAAGCCGGGGACCCGATTCGATCAGCTTGAATTTCATGGCCGCCAGTTCCGCGGCCACCAGCTTCACCGATTCGCCGCTCCAGCCGTAGGAGCCGAAGGCCCCGCCGATCTTGTTCGCCGGTTTAAGCCCCTTCATGTAAGTGAGTACATCGGCCACCGTGGGAAACATCTGGTTGTTCAGGGTCGGAGAACCGACCACCACGGCGGCCGCATCCAGTACATCGGTCATGATGTCGCTGCGGTGGGAGCTGCGGATGTGGATGGGCTTGACCTTGACGCCGGTCAGAGAGATGCCCTCGGCGATGGCCTTTGCCATGGTTTCGGTGCTCTTCCACATGGTGTCGTAAATCACCACCGCCTTCTTTTCCGCCTCCTGACGGCTCCACCTCAGGTAGGCGTCAATGATCTCACCGGGCGTTTCCCGCCAAATGACGCCGTGGTCCGGGCAGATCGTGTCGATCCGAATGCCCGACGCCACCACTTTTTCCAAAAGTTTCAGGATCCGCGGACCGTAGAGCATCAAAATATTGGCGAAATACTTCTTGGCTTGTACCATGGCCTCGGAACCGGCCTGATCGTCGAATCTTTCGAAACCCGCATAGTGTTGGCCGAACCCGTCGCTGGAAAAGAGGATGTGGTCCTCTTTCAGATAGGTGAACATACTGTCCGGCCAGTGGATCATCCGGGTTTCCATGAAGGTGAGGGTGCGCTTGCCCAATGACAATGTCTCACCATCTCTTACCGGGTGATAGTTCCAGGTGTTGGGAAAATGGCTGGCTATGTTTTTGGCACCCATTTTGGAACAGTACAGCGGTTTGTCTTCGCCCACCAGGTTCATGATGCGCGGCAGCGATCCCGTATGATCCATNTCCGTGTGATTGCTGATCACTACATCAATTTTTTTCGGGTCGATGACCTGGGAGATGTTGCCGATCAGTTCATCGGCAAAATGCGCTTTTACCGTGTCAAGGAGTGCCACTTTCTCGTCGATCACCAGATAGGCGTTGTAGCTGGTTCCCCGGTCGGTGGAGTAGCCGTGAAAATCCCGGATATTCCAGTCGATGACGCCGACGTCATAGACGCCGTCTGCAATCTTCGTCGGTTTCATGTTTCGTTCCCTGTTGTCCTTTTTAGCGTACCCCAAGGGGCACTGTCATGGATCCATCTATTCTGCCGTGTGTTCCACGGCAGGGCAATGGTGGGGATCCAAATTGGTAATTGTTAATCAATAATCAAGATGCCCTTTTCCCATAAGCAGAAAAAGGGCATCCGAAGCCGGCCAATGAAGAAAATGAAGCGCTTCCCAAGGATGGGAGAGCTTATTCTTCTTTTTCGAAATCGTCTTTTCCCGCACCGCAGACCGGGCATTCCCAGTCCCCGGGTACATCTTCCCACTTGGTGCCGGGATCCACATCATTGTCTGGGTCCCCCGCTTCAGGATCGTAAACATAGCCGCAGAGTGTGCAAACATATCTGTCCATTGTTACCTCCGTAAAGTTATGCGTTAATTGTTAAAGGTGACGCCATGGGTGATGTATTCATGTCTAAGGGTTCGCGCTAAAAAAGGTGATTCTCTTTACCATGAAGGGCCTGGCGGTGTCTAATCGAAATTGACAGCGATTATCCCAGGGGCTTGAACATCTTTTTCCCGGCACCGCAGATTGGGCATTTCCAGTCGTCGGGCAGGTCGTCAAATGAGGTTCCCTTTGAGATCTTGCCTTTGCGATCTCCCTTATCGGGGTTGTAAATATACCCGCAGTTGGAGGTCTGACACTGGTACATTTCATGGGGTTCGGCCATTCCTGACTCCTTTTCTTTTAATTTCAGTTCAATTGAACGATTGCATCAGTTTATCGGCGTTCGCTTCAATCTCCAGGCGCAGCCGGTCCATGGCCGCATCATCCGTCAAAACCGGTTCGGGCAGGGACCATTGCACCGTTTTGATACCCGGAACCGGTATCTTGTCAACGCTCTCGCCGATAGCGATCGCCAGATTGGGCGTGGTGCCGGATAAGGCCTGTTCAACGTTCTGAGGGTTGCGGTAGCCCATGTCCATGCCGACTCGCTGCATGGCCCGGACCATCGACGCAGACAATTCGGACGCCGGTCGCAGGGCGCCGAATCCGGTGCGAATGCAGTCACCGTAGCGCTGTTGGGCTATGGCCGCCGCCATAGGCGCCCGACAGGCTCCTGTCGGTGAAACGAAAAGAACGTTCTTCCGCTTGACCAGGGGCAGGACGGTTTGTTGGATGGCCTCGTCAACATCCGCGGCCAGGCCTTCATGTTGGCGGATGGCCCCTTTTGATTCGACGCCCCGGTAGGTCAGTGCGTGACTGAACTGGGCGTTGATGGCATCGAAAAAGTACTTGGTGGTCAGGTGGATGCCATCGAACAGCTGGCGCCCCTGAGATGCCGCGACGCTGAACAGCATGCCCTTTCGGGTGGCCGCCAGCGGATCCTTTAACTTATATACATATTTTCGTGACCACAGGGTCTGGCATCGGTCGATGAGGACTTTGAGCTGGGCGGAGATGCCGTAAAAAAATACCGGGGTTGCGGCCACCACCAGATCCGCTTCCCGCATCAGGCCGAATATTTCCGTTGACATGGGGTCATCGGCGATGACACAGGTGCCATGCGTCTCACAGTACCCGCAGCCTTTGCAGGGAACGATCCCGGCCCTGGCCACCTGGATGGTCTTGACAGCAGCACCCGTATGGGCGGCCTTGTCCAGAAATGTCGCTAAAAAAGTGTCGGTATTGCCGCCTTTGCGGGGGCTGCCCTGAAGTCCTAAGATCAACATGGGTCGATGTCTCTCACGGCGTTATTATGGGTGTTTATTTAAAGTGGCAGGTGGCACAGGTAACCGGGCCATGGGGCTTGCCGGCCCGCTTATCTTGTTTGTGGCACTTGATGCATTGCAGGTTCATCACTTTTTTCGGCTTTATGGTTCCCTCTGCCTTCAGCTTTCTAATGGCATCTGTTTCCTGGGGAAATACACTGTGACAGATGGTGCAATCTTTCAGGTTCTCCTGGTGTTTGGCGTGAAGGAAGGGCACCTTCCCCTGTTTGCCTCCGAAGATATCAATCTGGTGAGGTCCCCCGCTGGCGGCATGGATTGCGGTTATGGGAAGGAAAATCAGCAGGGTGCTGACGATGGAGATCAACAAAAAGCGGCTGTTCATGTATCATTCTCCGTTATGGGGTGTTGTCGATAGGTGAATTGGGTGTTAACCGCCGTGATCGTCCGGGAGGATGCCGGGCGATCTCCACGGCGGTCGCTGCCTGAGATCAATACATCTCTTCGTGGGCCAGGTCATCGTCAGTCACCTTGCCGCTGAACAGCTTGTAGGCCCAGATCTGGTAAGCCAGCACCACGGGCACGAAAAGCAGCACCACGATGATCATGATCTTCAGGGTCAAGGGGCTGGACGAGGCGTTAAAGGCCGTCAGGCTGTACTTGGCATCGATGCTGGAAGGGAACAGGTTTGGATACAGCCCGATCACGCCGAAGAAGATGCAGGAAACGATGGTGGCCGACGAAGCGAGCCACGCCTTGAAAAAGGCTTTTTGCATGAGAAAGTACTTGATCCCCACGATGGCGGCGACGGCGATCGCCGGAACCAGGAACAGCACCGGGTTGGCCAGATAGTTGTTGTACAGCGGGGTGAAGATATACGAAGCCACCAGAAAGACGACGACCACGCCGGTGAGTACCGGCCACAGCTTTCCGGACAGGCTTTCGGTCCGTTGGGCCAGGTCGCCGTCTGCACGGACAGTGAGCCACAGGGCGCCGTGAAGCAGGAAGAGGCAGACAAACAGGACGCCGCCTAACAGCCCGTAAGGATTGAGAAGGGTGAATAGATTCCCCTGGAAAATGCCGTCCTGGTCGATGGGCACGCCCTCGAAAATGTTCGCAAAGGCCACGCCGAACAGCAGCGCCGGCAGGAAACTGCCGACAAAAATACAGGCATCCCACACTTTTTTCCATGCGGGGCTTTCCACCTTATTGCGGAACTCGAAGGAGACACCCCGCAGGATCAGGGCAAACAGAATCAGCATCAGCGCCGAGTATAACGATGAGAACATGATCGCGTAGAACAGTGGAAAGGCGGCAAAAGTAACACCCCCGGCGGTGATCAGCCACACTTCGTTGCCGTCCCACAGCGGTCCCATGGAATGGATCATCATGTTTTTGTCCCGTTCCGATTTACCCAGGAAGGGATACAGCGTGCCGATTCCGAAGTCGAAGCCGTCCGTCATGAAGAAGATCGCCCACAGCAGGCCCCAGAGAAAAAACCATGCGGATTGTAATACCATTTATAACCCCCGTGTTTCGTCTGTAAAATTCAAATCGTTTAATGACCGGTTATGCGTTTTCCGTAGCCGGTTTAGGTCCTTTTTTAGCGATATTAGTGATCAGGTAAAAGCCGACGAGTCCCAACAGTCCGTAGACCAGTATGAAGCCCACCAGCGACGTCATGACCTGGGATGCCGCTATTGGTGAGGCGGCATCGGCGGTTTTCAGCAGACCATAGACGATCCACGGCTGGCGGCCGACTTCTGCCAGCACCCATCCCAATTCAATGGCCAGATAGGGCAGTGGGATGGAAAAGAGCATGGCCCACAGGTACCAGCGGGACTCAACCAGTCGTTTTCTCAGAAACCATCCGATGATGGTGAGCAGAGGGAACAGGGTTCCCAGGGCCACCATGACTCTGAATGATACAAACGTCGGCAGAACCGGTGGCCGCTCGTCCCTGGGGATATCCTTCAACCCGGTTACGACTGCGTTGAAATCGTGATGCCCAAGAAAGCTCAAGGCGCCGGGCAGCCGACCGATTTCGATCTTGTTGCGTTCGTTTTTCTCGTCGGGGACGGCAAACATGACGATGGGGGCCCGGGGCTGGGTTTCCCAGTGGGATTCCATGGCGGCCAGTTTGGCCGGTTGGGTCTGCGTTACGTGAACGGCATGCATATCACCGGTAATGGCGACGATAAGGGATGACACCAGTCCTACCACCAGGCCGATATTGAAGGATCGGGTGAAGAGATCGACGTGCTGTTTCTTCAGCAGGTGCCAGGCGCTGATGCCCATCACGAAGAAAGCGGCCAGCGTGAAGGCGGAGGGGATCATGTGAGCAATTTCCAACAGCCCGAATTTGTTGGTGACCACGGCCAGAAAATCGGTGAGTTCCGCCCGACCGTTACGGATGGTGAAGCCCACCGGATGCTGCATCCAGCCGTTGGCCAGCAGGATCCAGACGGCCGAGACGTTACCGGCCCCGGCCACCAACCACATGACCGTGGCGTGGGCTTTTTTAGACAGCTTGTTCCAGCCGAAGATCCAGATACCGATAAAGGTTGACTCCAGGAAAAATGCCACCGTTGCCTCGATGGCCAGCAGGGCTCCGAAAATGTCTCCCATATAGACGGCGTAGCGGGACCAATTGGTACCAAATTGAAATTCCAGGGTGATGCCGGTGACCACGCCCAGGGCAAAATTGATCAGAAAAAGCTTTCCCCAGAATTTGGTCATGCGCAGGTAGGTTTCATCTCCGGTCTGCACATATCGGGTCTCCATGTAGGCCACCAGTACGGAGAGTCCCAGGGTCAGGGGGACGAAAAGGAAATGAAACATGGTGGCGGCGGCAAACTGGAGACGGGATAACATGACAACGTCCATACAAATTCCTCCTTGAAAAGATGACGGCGGCCGACCCACGGGACCGGCTGCCCTGAAGCATCATTGTGTGCATTCAGGCGGTCCCGTACACTTCAGGCCGAACCCCAGCGATCCGGGCGGGGCGATCCGGTCCCAGTGTCGATGGGGTTGCGGTAATGTCGGGGGCAGCAAACAGCGCCTGACGTGGGGCTATACGCCCCCGTCTAAGGTACACTGGTTAAAATCGATGGGCTTGCCGCATTTTGCGCAGGTGTGTTTCTTGTCGAACTCATCGGAAAAGATCTCTTTGCTTTCACCGCATTCGGGGCATTTGCAAATAAACGATTTCAGGTTTTTGAATGACTCATAACCGGGGCAATGTTGGGGTGTGGACATGACAGCCTCCTTTTTTTTAAATCTGGATCGTTGTGGTTTGGTAGAATGATGTGCGTCCATTGTCAGGCGAGCTTTTCTGCAATCTCCCGGCCGTAATCCTGGGCCATTTTCAGGCCGCCGCCCAGGTTGGCCGACTTGAGCCGCAGCGGGGCGCTCACCATATTCATTTTGAAAATATTTTTCATGGTATCAAAAATGCGGTCCGGGGCCTCACCACTCCACCCAAAGGCGCCGAATGAACCGCCGATCTTTCCTTCGAGTTCGGCCTTTTCGGCCATGAACAGCAGAGTTTTCATTCCCTTAACCATCTCCCCGTGGTAGGTCGGAGAGCCGAACACGACTGCATCGTACCCTCTCAGATCCGAGTCATTCTTGATATCCGTCACTTTTACCACGTGGGCCTCATGGCCGGAGAAACGAATTCCTTCGGCGATAAGATTTCCGATTTTTTCAGTTTCGCCTGTACGTGTGACATACACGATAAGTGCTTTGGCCATTCCGTGCGTCCTTTCTCTCGTCAATGAATTTGTGCTGCCGGGCTATTTGATTCTGGGGTCCTTGCCATCAAACTGACAGTCGGGAGTATAACAGGTGTTGTCCAGAAAATCGCATTTTTCCTTGCAAGACGGGCATTTTTCAGGCGGGGCATCCGCCTGCAGTTCATATCCGCAGTTACCGCATTTCCAGCTACCCATGGGGCACCTCCTTGTAGGTGTTGATCATGTGGTCGGTGTCCGTCAGCACTTCATATGTTGGCAGGCACGGGTCACATGAAGTCCGCAGCCAATAGCCGGTACTGCCGTTTGGCCATCGGGAGGCGCTGGCCCTGGTGTCCATTCATATTTCCGGACGGACACTCTGCGGGGCCCATCACCTCCCGATTTATTGAAGAGGCGGGGTTACGCCTTCCACAGCCCGTGAAGATTGCAGTATTCTCTGGCGGAGGCCGACGCAGCGTCGACCTTGAACACGGCTTCGGGCGTCTGGCCCGGATCGAGAAACTGGAAGTAGGATTTGCCGTCTGCAATCAGCTCGACCCACTGAATCGAGTGCTTCTCCTCCATGGGGTGGGGGACGTCGCCCACTTTTATCTTGTATCCGCCGTCGATCTTTTCGATGACCGGCACGTGTTTTTCCTTTGCCGCATCGACGGTGTTTGCCGTCAGCTTCTTCATGGGTTGCTCACAGCAAACCAGTTCACCGTTCCTGCCGACGAGCACCTGAACGATGTTCCCACAAACATCGCACTTGTAAACCTCAGATCTTTCCGCCATTTTTTTCTCCTTCGCGATTAAACGGTTGGTCATTGAGTGTTGTCGATTACCAGTTCTCTCCCAGAAGTTCAAAATGGGCCTGAGGATGAGCGCAGGCCGGACACATTTCGGGGGGTTCGGTGCCTTCATGAAGATAACCGCAGTTGCGGCAGCGCCAGGTGACGCTCTGGTCTCTCTTGAACACCCGTCCGGATTCGATGTTGGCGGCCAGGTCCACATAGCGCTTTTCGTGCTGTTTTTCAGCCACGGCAATGGCCTCGAAGATGAATGCCACGTGATCCAGGCCTTCTTCCCGTGCGACCTCGGCAAATTCGGGATACATGGTGGTCCACTCATAATTCTCGCCGCCGGCCGCTCCTTTGAGGTTGTCGACCGTGGAGCCGACCACGCCGGCCGGAAATGCACCGGTGACCTCCACTTCGCCCCCCTCCAGCAGTTTGAACAGCCGTTTGGCATGCTCTTTCTCCTGGTTGGCGGTTTCTTCAAAAATGTCTGCAATTTGCACGAAACCTTCCTTCTTTGCCTGCTTGGAAAAGTAGGTGTAACGGTTTCTGGCCTGAGATTCACCGGCAAATGCCGCTAAGATATTTCTCTCCGTTTTTGTTCCTTTAAGATCAGCCACGCGGTATCCTCCTTTAACGATGTTTAGGTTTTCGATTCGGACGCTCGTCGAGCGTCAGCAGCTTTCATCCCACCAGCCTTTGGCGATGTGGTTGCGCCTTTCGTCTTCGGCCAGTTGCTTGATCTTGTAGCCTGAATCGCGAAGCATGCCGTAAAGGATGCCGCAACCGATGTCCTCACGGTCGCCGTCACCTTTGTCGGCCAGCTTGATCATTCGCTCGGCCAGAAGAAGGGCTTGTTTTAGATTGTTGTCACACGGTTTCACGGATTGAAGCTCTCCGAAGGGGTTCGGTGCCACCGGCCGGGTAAGTGGGGCCGGCAACATCACTTCTGAGAACATCAAGATGCGTGCCAAGGTGTTGTTGCTGGTTTGAATATCAAGTAACTTAATGAAAAAATTTAAAATATTGTTTTTCTGCGCTCATGGCCGCCGTTTCTGTCGGTCGCGCCTATTTTCTTGAAAAACCGTGTGGCGAGTGGGGTTTTCTTGTGATCGCTGGTGGAAGTGTCCGCCATTCATCGTCTCACATTGTTTGTGATACACAGATGTTTCGTAAGACACGATATGTGGGACGGTTTGCCTTGGTTTTTCAAGGGCGGGTGAACTGCTTTTAATGCTTCCACTATACCCGCCCATCTGCCGGGACCCGGTGAACCGGGTGGGCAGATTGTCGGCGGTGATTCCCAACAGGATACCATCATACCGATCGAAGCTATCTTCGGCGATATTATGACCGGGCCACTGATCCGAACAGACCGGCGTTCACACTGCCGGTACAAAGGAGACCACCACGTTGCGTGTCCCCCCTGTACTGCGCAAAGGAAGTGGTTACGCCCCTTAGGGCTCGCGCAAAAATAATTTCACATTTTCGCATCTCAGCTTCAGCCCATCTTTGGCTGATACCTCACTCTCAAAAGCCTCGAAATAGCTCGCTATTCCTGTAGTTTTGCTC
>JGI24023J19991_10003245_pt1 | contig 11493 bp, 12 predicted proteins | sample Cruoilmetagenom1_FD_19991 | JGI IMG/M metagenome (IMG submission 19991)
AGCGCAACGAACGCCGTGATCGGAAATATGATTGCAAGCACCTTGCCGCTGACGGTGTGGGCCGCGAAGCACATCCATACCGCGAGACAAACGAATACATTGCACAATATGCCGCGCGTGAAGGCTTGTAGCGGTCCCAGCGCCACCTTCGACTGGGCAATCGCTTCGGCGGTTGCAGCCACCGCACCGCCGCCCAGATCGAGAACGCCTGAGAGCTGGACGAGCAGTACGGTGCCAAGCGCACCGAGCAAATTCCCCAGATAGACGATCCCCCAGTTACGTCCAAGCGCCGCCAAGCCAATGCGTCTGCTGGCCCAGGCCAGCACAATCAAGCTGTTGCCCGTGAAAAGCTCCGCGCCGCCGACAATCACCAGTACCAGCCCGAGCGAGAAGGCAAGTCCGCCAATTGCTCGCGTCGGGCCGAAACCCAATTCGCTGCCGGTGACGGTGACGGTGTAAAACATCGCGCCGAAGGCGATGAAGGCGCCGGCAAGGATACCGAGAGAAAGTGTGGCGAGAAAGTTGAGCTCGGCCTTTTTCACGCCGACCTCTTCGACCAGCTTGGCGATACGATGAGGCGGGACGACGTCGAGCGCAGCGGGTTCCTTGAAATTCGCGTTCTGCTTGGCGGTGGCGCGGTTCGGCATGGCGTTTAATCCCCGTCATTGCGTATAGACGCCGACAATAACAACCCTTGCGCCCGCGACGAGTGATTTTAAACAGCGGGCAACCCGCGTGGCGATGACCCTGATCGGCGACGGCTCACCTGGCGCGATAAAATCTTTGCCGTCCCATTCGGAAACCCAATGAAAAGCTCATGGGCTTGACCAGGGCCGTTTGTTGGAGCGCAATGGAGTTCGGTACAGCGGGCCCGGCGCGAGCGCTCCGCGAGCCTGAGAGACGCGATGGCCAAGTCACCGAAAAAACCGGCTGAAAAAACGCTGGAAAAAACACCCAAGCAGCCGGCGCGTAAGGCGCCTGCGGAGGACGCCAATCTGATTGCGGCGCTCGAATATCTCGCACGCGGTTGGTCGGTTGTGCCGGTAGCGCCGCGCGCCAAGCGGCCTATCGTGCGCTGGGAACCGTTCCAGCACAAAACCCCCGGCAAGGCGCAGCTGAGGCGCTGGTTCGAGCGTTGGCCCGACGCCAATCTAGCGGTTGTAACTGGAGGCATCTCCGGATTGGTGGTCGTCGACATCGACCCAAGGCACGGCGGCGACCAATCGGTCAATGCACTCGAGACCCGCCATGGCCAGCTCCCCCAAACAGTCGAGTCGTTCACCGGCGGCGGTGGCCGGCACATCTATTTCGCCCATCCCGGACGCGAAGTGAGGAACCGGGTGGGCCTGGCGCCCGGTATTGATTTGAGGGGCGATGGCGGCGTCATTGTCGTGCCCCCCTCCATCCATCCATCGGGCCGGCGCTACCGCTGGAAGCGGAGTCGCGCACCCGGTGACGTCCCCCTGGCGCCGCTCCCCATCTGGCTGGAGCTCAGCCGTTTCGGTGCGGGCGACGAAACCTCCAAGGGCCATCCGCTCGCCTATTGGCGGGCGTTAGTGCGCACGGGTGTCAAGAATGGCGAGCGCAACAGTGCTATCGCGTCCCTAACAGGACATCTCCTATGGCAGAGCGTGGACTCCGACATTGTGCTCGAGCTGATGCTGGCCTGGAACGCGCAGCGCTGCGATCCACCACTCGATGACGATGAGGTCATTAAGACTGTGAAGAGCATCGAAAAGACCCGCAAGCGACAGGCTTCATTGCATGACGCAAAGACGCCGTGATTGCAGCCGCCGGGCGATTGACCCCGATCAACGCGATACCGCAGCCTCTGGCACAAAATTCGAGCTGGATAAAAATGGTAGGGTGATCGTCATGGAGTCATCATTACGCGTTATCGGCCCGGCTTTCGGGCTGGTTGTCGGATTCCACCTCACACCATTGAGCGCGCCATGAAGGAGAGGACAGGTGAATTCATCTACACCGCTTCCTGCGTGTTAGCGGGCCTGATTGGCTTGTTCGTGCCAGTTGCAGTGGTGCTTTGGTTGCTTGGACACTGGAGTGATAAAGAGACCTCGGCCAGCGTCATCCTGGCGTGTTTTCTTGCCAGCATCGTTTGGGTCGTCGGTCGCCTCACCTTGAATGGCGTTCGCAGTAGTGACGCGAACTGACGCACTTGAAGCTCGAGAGACCGTGACATCGTCAATGAGGTGCTCGGCCGGCGTAGCTTTCAGCTTCCGGCTATGACCAGATCCAGTGATTGATTCAAGTCTCAGTGCGCGCCCGACTACACACGGACAAGCATCGAAAATGATGAAATTCGCTCTACTTGTGCTTGCTTGCATGACCTTCGCATATGCCGCGGGGGCAGAAGACGCACAATATGCGCGCGAACGCTCCGCCATGGTCGAAACCATCAAGGCGTATGGGCGCTCCGACGCCGGCCTGCTGGGGGAGAAAGGCATATCGGAGAACGTGCTGGCCGTCATGGCGCAAACGAAACGCCATCTCTTTGTCCCCGAGCGCTCTCGGTCACTCGCTTATTTCGACGGTCCAGTTCCGATCGGACAAGGTCAAACCATATCGCAACCCTTCATCGTTGCCCTGATGACCCATTTGGCCGAGGTTCGGTCAGACCACACCGTTCTGGAAATAGGCACGGGCTCGGGCTATCAGGCCGCCATACTCTCCCAGTTGGCTCGCAAGGTCTGCACGATTGAGATCGTTCGCCCGTTGGGCGAGGCGGCCATGACCCTGCTCAAAGAGCTTGGCTACGACAATGTGAGCGTACGAATCGGCGACGGTTACCGGGGATGGCCCGAGTGCGGTCCCTACGACGCGATCATCGTCACGGCTGCACTGGGGCATGTGCCACCGCCTTTGATCGAGCAGCTCAAGGTTGGTGGGTTACTCGTCATGCCGGTGGGAGGCGCTGGCGCCACGCAACAACTCACCGTTGTCGAGAAGACCGCACCCGGTCAGACAAGGGCGCGCAATTTGGGTCTTGTGCGCTTCGTACCCTTCACCCGATCACCAAAACGGCCCCCAGCAATCAGTGATGATTGAGATGATTGAGATGATTCTTTCGGATTCCATGATCCACCCAAGGGGTCATGATCCAAATGAAATGATCATCGCATTCCGGATTGAAGCACGCGTAACAACGCCCGCCCTTCTCGCTACCACATTGTTTCCATGGCTGCCCGCATGCGCACTTCCCACCGTTCCATTCGCGAGCGTCACGCGCCCACGCAATCGAAATGCAATAGATGGCAATTACGATCAGGCAGACAGCGAACGCCCAGAACCAACCGAACACATCAAGCATGTGAGAACCCTTTGACGCCTACAAACCAGGTCGCTGTCGAGACAACCGACTGAGTTACATTGTGGGCACAGTTCACACGGCAGGCTATGACCCGCATCAATTCGTCAAGTCATACATCGGCGGCGGCGCTGGTCTTTTTGATGCCGAGTTGTCCTGTCTTGGCCCAAGCGAATATTGCTACATTCGAATTCGCTGGATCGGCAAAAGTCCCGTTCGCGCGATCGCTGGCTAGGCGCCAAATACCAAAGGTCCGAGCCACAGAACCAAGGCCAAAACCGCTAGGATACTGACAACATCGAGCACTGCGCCCGCGCGCAGCATATTCTGTATCGTGACAGCGCCACTGCCGAACACAATCGCGTTGGGGGGCGTGGCGACCGGCAGCATAAAGCCCAGTGAAGCCGCAAGCACAACCGGCAATACAAGCGCCAGCGGCCCTTCACCCAGTCCCAAAGCAGCCGCGCCCGCGATGGGCAAAAAGATTGCCGCCATCGCCGTATTGCTTGCAATTTCTCCCAGAAAGACGACCGCGGCCATAACTATCAGAAGAAACAGAGGCCGCGGCAGATTGGCAATAACCGCCAATCCCGAGCCCATCCACTGTGCCAACCCCGAGCTGCTTATGGCCGCGGCGAGCGCGAGCCCCCCGCCGAACAGAATGAGGACGTCCCAGCGAATGGTCTTGGCCTCGTCCCAGGTGAGCAGGAATTTCCGACTGGACCAATCCGCCGGCACGATGAAAAGCGACAATGCCGCTGTCATCGCGATGGCGGCATCGGAAAGCACCAAACCTGGCGCCGCCTTTGAGAGCAAAGGACTAAAAATCCAGGCACAAGCCGCCCCTGCCATCACGGCGGCCGTGCGTTTTTCGCCGCGCCCCATCGACGCTTGGGAAAACCCATCCATGACGGCCCTTTCAAGGCTGTCGAATCGTGGCGGTGCGGCGAAGCGAAAGGCAACCCTGGTCAATATCAGCCACGTGATCGGCAACAGCACGATCACGACCGGAACCCCGACGAGCATCCACTGGGCGAAACCTATTGTGACGCCGTATGTCTGCTGCATGAAGCCGGCGAACAGCGCATTGGGCGGCGTCCCGATCAATGTCCCCATACCGCCGATCGTCGCGGCATAGGCAATGCCCAACATCAGCGCCGCGGCGCATTGTTCGCGGTTGGTCCCGCCATCGCCGTCATATGCCCGCTGCAGGATACCAACCAAGGACAAACCGATAGGAAGCATCACCATCGCCGTAGCCGTGTTGCTGACCCACATGCTCAAGAACGCCGTTGCGGCCATCAGGCTCGCAATGATCGCTTCCGGCGTCCGGCCACCCAGCCCCATCACGGTGAGCGCAATGCGGCGATGAAGCTGCCAACGCTCCATGGCGCGCGCCAATAGAAATCCACCGAGAAAAAGAAATATCAACGGATGAGCGTATGATTGCGCCACGTTCTGAAAATTGCCGATATGAAGCACTGGAAACAGCACAAGTGGCACCAGCGCCGTCACAGCAAGGGGAATCGCTTCGCTCATCCACCATATGGCCATGAGCGCGCCGACAGCGGCCACGGCCCAGCCGCTCGCCGAGAGCTCGGCTGGTGGTGGTAAGGTGAGCAACGCAATAGCGACCAGGGGACCAGCGAAAAATCCGATTGTCCGCGCCATATGAACGCCCTTGGCGTGCGTGTGATCCATCGGAGCCGGTCGAGATAGAGCGTTCGGCGATTCCGTACGCTACACCCTACGAAGGGCGGCGCCGGTCCACCAGCGAATATGCCGTGCTTGTGCTGCCTCCTTGATTTTGTCTCGTTGTCTGCATCTGGCTTAAAGTGGAGATTTGCGGTGACACATCACCAACACTGCCGAGGAACGTGAAAGAAGCTCAAACAACGCCAATGGGGTTCATTCGCTGCTGACCCGAAGCCGACCGAATGATTGAGGCTGCACCAACCCAGTGGAACCCAGCACATTTCCGCTATCGCCTGTACACAACCTGCGCATTGTGCAGTGAGGTGCCCAAAAAAGCGGCTTCGCAGGAGGCTAAGTAGAACAGCCACATGCGTTTGAAGCGTTCCGGGTATTTTTCATGGTCCAATCCAGGATATTCGGTCAGGAAGCGCTCGCGCCAATGAGCCAACGTCTTGGCGTAGTTGATACCGTCGTGATGGTAAGGACTGGACTCGACCCGCAGTCCCATCTGCTCGGCTTCGCATATCATGTCGTTGACTTGGGGCACCTCGCCGCCTGGAAAGATGTAGCGCTCAAGCCAGGGAATGATGGGACCGAATGGCCAGTCCACAATCGAATGCACGACCGCCTTGCCGCCGGGTTTGAGCAGCTTGCCGATCGCGCCGAAAAACGTTTTGTACTGCCGTCTTCCCACAGCTTCCATCAGGCCGACCGATGCTATGCGATCGAACATGCCCAGATGCGCGTCCGCAAACGTACGATAGTCGGCAACTTCGAATTGGATCTTCATCCCTCGCTCGGCTGCGCGTTCGCGGGCTAGCGCGATCTGCTGTTCGGCAAGCGCGAACCCGGTGACCTCGGCGCCGCGCTGGGCCGCCTCGATGGCGAGCGAACCCCAACCACACCCCATATCCAAAACGCGAGCGCCCTCGAATATGTCGAGCCGGTTCAGCGTCACATCGATCTTGTGGCGCTGCGCCATTTCGAGGTCCCAGTCGGGATCGTCAAAAAAGGCGCACGAATACACCATGTCGTCGTCGAGGAAGGATTTGAACAAGTCGTTGCCGCGGTCATAGTGATGGGACGAGTCGCGGTGGCTGCCGGAGGGATCGTTCTTGTCGTGGCCGACGCCAAGGGCGCGTGCGGTCCTATGATACAATTTCTCAAGCGGCCGCAGTTCGGCTGCGCCGCACGTCATAAAGGCGCGAATTAAGGGCTGCAGCTGGTCGTTCGCAATGTCCCACTTTCCATCGACGTAAGTTTCGCCGAGACCCAGCGAGCCGCGCAGGACCCAATCCCGCCAGAAACCTTGATCGTGCACTTCGAGATCGAAACGCTCGCCGGTGTTGAAGGTCAATCGCAGCCGCTCACTTTCGGCCTGGACCTGGATGCCGAGCCCTGCCAGCCGGCCGATCACCAAATGCTGAAACATTAGACTTTCCGTTCCGCCTGGCCCCCAAATTTACGCCAATCGCAATGCTGGCCTTCCTTGGAGCTACTCTCCGAAAGGCAAACGCAAAGCAATGCCCGACTATAGCCCTTGGCCAGCTAGACCAAAATAGCCCGATGTTACGAAATGTCCGCTTCTGCCTGAGAGCTGATTCCGCGCGCCAGCGCCAAATTCGTCCGCTTAGGGCCGCCGAGCCGGCAGTCGCGGCAATCGGGTCTGCTGTTGGGGGTAAAGCGGACTCGGCCGCTGGCATTCGGCCACGGCAGCTCCTGACCCAAAGTGGACTAGCGTGGTGACTGATAATCTGAAGGGCTGCCGGCGCCTGATACAGCAGTTGCCATCGGAAAGGGCCAGACTGGATCTCACGATTGCGGCATGGACAGGTGGGGGAGCGGTCGATTGTCCCTGCCCCACTAAAACTGTGCGCGAACCGATATTAGGGAAATGTTCAATCATTGGCCCACACTGGGGGCTCGACAGAGCGAATTCGTATCCATGAAGTTTCCCCTGGTAGCGCCAATCTTGAACAATCGTCTTGCAAGCAAGGCCGCCGCGGGTCCATTGCTAGGAACTGCACGCACCTCAAACTCACCCGATCCTCGAATCGTGTCCATCACTTGTTTGCGAGACAGGAACTGACCAGTGCCGCGCCAAATGATGGCCTGTCGCATCAGCCAGTCTGCTAGGTCACGCGCCGGCATTTCCGCGCAGAAAGCAAGGCAAAGCACACCCCCGCGCCGAACGACCCGGCAAAGTTCCCGCAGTGCCACTTCCGGATGGGGGACAGTTTCAAGCGCCCAGGCACAGGTCACAATATCAAATTCGCCATGCTCGAACGGCAAGGCCTCTAGTCTTCCCTTCACCTGTCGCACCGGCACGTCGGCGCACTGCGCCAGCATCGCGTCTGACGGGTCGAGAAGGGTTATGTGTGCCGGCGACATGCCCTCGGCGATCAAGGCGCGCGCGAACGCACCAGTGCCGCAGCCGGCATCGAGCAAGTTTGTGTCAGGCGTGGCAAGGGCCCGGACTGTGGCTTCTAGTGCGGCCTGCGCCTCGCCCCCGGCATGCCTTAGCCAGCGACGGTGAAGCTTGTTATAGTCGGGAGCCAGCCGGTCATAGAGACTGGCCACGTCACGGTGAGGAGCTGCCGAGAACATTGGGTTCACTCAGTGCCTATCCGGTAGCAACTTAAGCGGCAGCGCGGTCGTGTTCGGGCCACTTCCACGCGGTCCACAGGATGGCGACCATTGCCGCAAGTTCGATGACCAGGTGGAGCACATCGTCCATGTCGCTCGGAGCGGAGGACAGGAGTGTCGCCGTCGTGATGAAGGCCGCGGCGAAGGTGATCGGACGGCCGATCCTGCGGGTCAGAAGCAGGGAAAACAGCACCATCGCGATCGGGACCTCGGCGAGGACGCCGCCAAGAAGCATGAGTTCCTCGGTGACCTCGATACCGTTGTAGGTGCCGGTCAACAGCATTTCCAGGAAGGGTTTCATCGCGAACTGATGCAAATCCCTGAAGACGATGTTGAGTAGAATGAAAAGCCAAAGGGCCGAGAGCTTGATGTTCGTGTCGATTTGTCTCATCGGGCAGTCTTTCTTGGTGATAGTGGTCCGCATGCGGGGTGGTTTGCACCGCCGGGCGCAGTGTCATTTTTTGGTTGGAGGGATAAAACCCGCTCTCAGGACGCCTCCTGTACGAGGCGCATTCCTCAAGTCGGCAGCGTTCGTGGCGCAAACATCTTGCTGATCAAGAACTCGGCGATGAGCAGGTTGAGGCCCCACGCAAAAACCATCATGACGTCTCGCAGCAGTCCCAGTGGTTCTGTCCCGAAAGCAACCATCCAGCTGATGCCAAGGAATGTCTGCGTGGAGGCGCCCTGGCCGACTGCGTAAGCGCGGAGCATTGCGGTGCTGTGCCCTACGAGGTTCCGCGACCTGATCGCGATGACGGCCCAGGCTATCAGCCCGAACATCGAGAGACTCAGAGCCATCCGCGCCCAATAGAGCAGAGATCCCTGAAGTTCCTGCGGGAACGCATAGAAATGGGTCATCCAGAGCCCCGTCAGCGCGCTCATGCACCCTGCAGCTGCCACCACACGGCCCATCATGCGATGCAGGCCGAGGTGGTAGCGCCTCATGCTCGGCAAGAATTGCAGCGCGCCTAAGAGGCAAAACAAGAAACTGCTCAAGATATGCAAAACGATTGGCAGGGGATGTGCTAATGCGCGCGGGTTTGCAGGTATAATCGCCGGACCACCCAAAAGCTCCGCGATACGGAACAAACCGCCGAAGGTCGGCACGAAAGAATAGATGAGGATGATCGCGAGAAACATCCATTCGCGGCTGCTGACGGATCTCATTGTGTACCTTTCGTTTTGTGCGGTATTGCGCGCGGCCTCAGGCGGCGGTCCGGCGCGCGACAATGAACGGGTTCGTGCGCTTCGCGCCGAGATAGGCGGTTTGCTCGATCTCAAAGCCTGCAGCGCGCAGAAGCCGGTGGAGATCGCCGGCGCTCAGAAAAGTCACGCGTGGGGCAATTCCCATCGCGGTGAGCGCGGGAACCAAGGCGCGCATCAAGACAGACCGGTTCTTCAGGCACTCCGTTTTGGAGATGAACAGGCCACCTGGCTTTAATTGCTCGCGGCCGCGGTCCAGAACGTTTGGCACGTCTTCAATGAGGTGCAGAAGGCTGAAGGCGCAGATGGCGTCGAAGGGGTGACCCTCGACCAAGTCCGCCGCATCGACCTGTTGAAAGGTGACATTGGCCGGCGCATCCGGTCCGAGCTTTGATTGCGCGATGTCGATCATCCCGCGCGAGACGTCTGTTGCGGTGACGTGCGCGACGTCAGGCGCAAGCCGCAGCGCCGTGCTTCCTGTCCCGCAGCCGATTTCGAGGACGCGGTCCGTGGCGCGCAGCAGCGCGCGGACACGCGACAGTTTCTCTTCATAGGCGGCCGGATCGTCGATGGGTTTTCGGGCGTACTTCTGGGCAATACGGTCCCAGAAGGATTGCGCGTAGCGGTGAGAAATTGGGTTTTGCATTGCGAATCTCCATTTTGGAGGCTGTATATCTATGCGTTGGCAAACAGTGGATTGCCGAAATTCGTCCAGCTGCTATACGTTCATGCATGAACTGGCAGGCGATATCCTTTGACTGGAATCAGGTGCGGGCGTTCCTTGCGACCGCCGAAGAGGGGTCGTTCAGCGGCGCGGCGCGGGCGCTAAAATCCACCCAGCCGACTATCGGCCGTCAGATTTCGGCGCTGGAAGGCTCGCTTGGCGTCACGCTTGTCGAGCGCAGCGTTAGGGGCCTGACCCTCACTCAGGCGGGCCGCGAGCTCCTGGATCATGTTCGGGCCATGGGCGAGGCAGCAACGCTGATCTCGATGGCTGCCGACGGGCAGTCGCAGGAAGTGACGGGCGAGGTCACGGTCACGGCGACCGACCTTATGTCCGCCGCGATACTGCCTGCGATCCTCGCGCCGCTGCGGCAGACCGCTCCGGGCATAAGAGTGCGCATCGTCGCCACAGGCGACATCCGGAATCTGATGCAGCGTGAGGCCGACATCGCGATCCGGCATGTCCGCCCGGACCAGCCGGACCTGATCGCGCGACATGTTGGCGACTTCCGAGGAAACCTTTATGCCGCAAGCTCTTATCTCGAACGGGCCGGCCGGCCGCGCACGCCGCGCGAAGTGGCCGATCTTGCCTTTGTCGGCAGCCCGGACCCGGACCGCCTGATTGCCCCTCTTCACAACCACGGCGTTCCCGTCCGGGCTGAGAGCTTCATAATGTCCAGCGATAGTAATGTGGTAGAGTGGGAGCTGGTGAAAGCCGGCTACGGCATATCAATGCTGCCCGAGGTTCTGTGCGAGGCCGAGCCGGGCATCGAGAAAGTGCTCCCAAGCTTCCCCTCGCTGCAGTTTCCGGTCTGGCTGGTAACGCACCGCGAGCTGAGGACCAATCGGCGGATCAGAATTGTGTTCGATCTTCTCGCACGCGGATTGGCCGAGACGGCGGGAAAGAGGGTCTGAAGCTGCTCCTCGTGAGCTTAATGTGGATCGCAACAACACGAGCGACGACCACGACCGGTTATGGCTAGAAGCTGACGTTTCGCAGCTTTGGCGAATATGACAGCTCTGGGAGGTAAAGCCGACGAGGCGGGCCTCGTCCTAGTCTTCACTGGCATGCGGCATTTTATGCACATTGAGATCTGGGGGCGCTGTCTGTTTTTTGGGGTGAACCATCCGCGAAAAGCGGGCAAGGTTCGGGTCCAAGAAGTGGGTCGCATGCCACCTCAGGCCACCAAGGGAGCCAACGCAATTAACGCATCGAACTTGATACTGCGACTGGCGGTGGCGATAGCCGTTCTCATCGCGATGCCGGCCGGGGCGCAGGACCACGACCGCCACGGCGTGGCCGTGCCGCATTCCCGCGACCACGCCTTCACCGACGCCAAACGCTGGGCCAAGGTGTTCGACGACCCGGAGCGCGACAAATGGCAAAAACCCGAAGAGGTGATCGCCGCGCTCAAGCTCAAGCCATCAGACGTGGTCGCCGATGTCGGCGCGGGCACCGGCTATTTCGCCATGCGGCTGGCCCGCCAGGTGCCCGAGGGTAAGGTGCTGGCGGTAGATATTTCGCAAGACATGGTCGACTATCTTGGCGAGCGCGCGCGATCGGAGAAGCTCGAGAACGTGGAGGCGATCCGCGCGGGACCCGCCTCGCCCAATCTGTCCGAAAAGGCCGATCTGGTGCTGCTGGTCAACACCTACCACCATGTGAGCAACCGCGGCGCTTATTTCGCCAAGCTCAAGGCGGCGCTGAAACCGGGCGGGCGCGTCGCCATCATCGACTTCAGGCTCGACGCGCCGGCCGGCGCGCCGCGCCACATGCGGATCGCGGCCAAGCAGATCGAAGCGGAAATGGCGGCGGCGGGCTATGCGCGCGCGCAAGCCTTCGATTTCCTTACCCGGCAAAACTTCCTCGTCTTCGCGCCGGCGCCAGATTAGCGGTCTGA
>JGI24023J19991_10003246_pt1 | contig 11490 bp, 7 predicted proteins | sample Cruoilmetagenom1_FD_19991 | JGI IMG/M metagenome (IMG submission 19991)
TACTCTGTCACAGCAGCACAAGTAAACCAAAAGTCAGTCATAGATGCTTTGAAAAAAGATGCAGATGATGCTGGTAAAATGATGGTTTCAGGTACACCAACTATTTATATCGACGGTGAATGGGATAAGCTTCGTGATGGATACAAGAAGCTTATCAAATAGATATGTAACATGGGCATTTCTGTTCACGTTTTAATAAAATAAAAATAGTAAAGTAATATATTGGAAAAATTAATTATAGCAACAAGAGCTAGTAATTTAGCACTTTGGCAAGCATACCATGTTAAAGAGAGAATTGAGACCTCGTTTCCTGAAGTGACAGTAGAACTCAATGAGATCACTTCTAAAGGTGACAAGATCTTGGACAAACCACTTGCACTGATAGGTGGAAAAGGTCACTTTACCAAAGAACTTGAAGATGAAATGATAGCAGGTAATGCAGATTTGGCGGTTCATTCACTTAAAGATGTGCCTACTTATATACCTGAAGGGTTAGAACTTTGTGCGATAACCACTCGTCAAGATCAGAGTGATGTCCTTCTTTCTCATACGTATAAGAATTTAAATGAACTGCCTCAAGGTGCTACGGTGGGAACTACAAGTCTCAGAAGACGTATGCAGCTTCTTGAAAAGCGTCCAGACCTAAAAGTAGAAGAGCTTAGGGGAAATGTCAACACAAGACTCCGAAAGCTAAAAGAAGGCCAATATGATGCGATTATACTGGCATATATAGGGCTTGATAGATTGGATCTTCTCAAAGATATACCGTATGTAGAAAAGTTAAAATTTTTCATTCCTCCTATGGGGCAGGCAGCACTTGGTATAGAGATCGTGAGCAGTAATGACAGAGTACGTGAGATTGCAATGAGTTTAAATGATGAGAATTCTTTTATCTGTACAAAACTTGAACGTGACTTTGTCTCTGCGATCGGGGCAGGGTGTTCTGCTCCTGTAGCAGTAAATGCAATCATCTCTGAAGATACTATCACGATAAAAGCGATGTTAGGTTACCCAAATGGTACAAACATCATGCATCATGAGTTGACAAGTACTTTAAGTGAATGTGATACACTTGGGTTACAATTAGCTGAAGAGATGATAGCTGATGGTGCTATAGATATTCTGGAAAAAGCAGAAAGTATCGCATTTAAGGATGAAATGCCAGAAAGACTCTAGATTACAAGGGAGGCAAGAGAATGTTTGAACTTACATTTTTCCATCTACTTTTTATTGCCTCTGAAATTCTTGTATTTCTCGTTTTACTTCACATGCTCTATCATCGCCGTACTCCGGAGAGTTTAACGGTATGGCTGCTAGTTCTTTTCTTACTTCCTTTTATAGGAGTATTTCTCTACTTGCTTATCGGTACACGAAAGATAAACAGTCGTAGAGATAAACTCAATATTGAGTTAAATCCTATTCAGGAAGCTTCCTCTGAACATAAGATTGATAGTCTGCTACGCCACAATAATATCGCAGGTGTGACAGATAGCAACTCTTTTACCTTGATCCCTGAAAGTGTAGATGCCTATAATGAAGTGATAGCATCTCTTTCCAAAGCAAAAAAAAGTATTTATATCTCTACCTATGTGTTTTCCGACGATGTGACAGGTCAGGCGATAAGTGCATTACTTTCAAAAAAGGCCCAAGAAGGTGTAGCAGTCTATTTACTTTTGGATGCTATGGGTTCTTTAGGAGTTTATTTGTGGCAGAAACCCTTAAAGAAGATGCGTAAGAGTGGTGTAAAGGTGGAGTTTTTTCAAAGTGGTCTTTTACGTCCTGTAAAAAATCGTATCAATTTGCGCAATCATCGTAAGATGTTCATCATTGATCATGAAATACTTCTTTCAGGTGGTATGAATATATCTGATGAATATATGGGAAAAGATCCTGAGACAAAAAGATGGAGAGACATACTTTTTAGATCACAGGGACCTGTTGTGTATCACTATTTTGAAGTATTTAGGGCTGATTGGGAGTATGCCTGTGGTGAAACCTTGAAATTGCCTTTGGTAGATACAAATAAATATGGTGATACGCAGATTCAGGTTGTGCCTTCCGGCCCTGATCTTGAGACGGATGCTTTGTATGAAGCACTACTGCAATCTATGTATAATGCAGGAGAACGTATATGGATCGTTACCCCTTACTTTGTGCCTGACAATGCATTTATGCAGGCATTGATCATTGCTAAGAAACGTGGGTTGGATGTACGGCTCATCACACCTGATGAGTCAGATCACATCATTGCAGATCTAGGTAGAAGTGCATACATGCGAGAGTTGAGTGAATCAGATATACCTATAGCACGTTTTTCAAGTGGTATGCTTCATGCAAAAGCTATTTTGGTGGATCACTCCATGGCCATGATTGGTTCAGCCAATATTGATTATCGTTCACTCTTTTTAAATTATGAACTTGTAAGCCTTTGTTATTCAGAAGATGTAATAGAAGATATGGAACAGTGGATGGAGATGTTGATCTCTCATTCACATTATAGAAAACCTTATCAGGGACATTTACGGCTGCTTTTGGAAAATGTCATGAAAATTTTTGCACCGCTGCTTTAGGAGACGAAGATGCTTCAGCCAAAACACTCACCTATACACTACAACAGATCTACTAAAAGACTAGGTAGTACATTTACACTTTTATCATGGAATATGAATAAGCGTACCCTAGACAAACATGCTGCACACTATAGTAAAACATTGTTTGATGAGGAGTCAGTAGATATCATTGCACTACAGGAAGCAAAAGCTGCATTAAATGTACATACGCTCTATACCTTTCCTTCAGTGATGTCACCAAATATTCAGACAGGCAAAAACCTCTATGGAGTACAAACTGCTTCAAATCATTCATTTAAAGCCTATCAGCAGCATTTAACCGATACAAGAGAATCTTTTTTTGCTACGAGGAAAAGTGCACTGGTCACTTTACATTATTATGAAGATGGAAGTCATGTGACCGTAGTCAATATACATGCGATAAACTTTGTCCTGCATGAGCAGTATAAAAAAGAGTTACAACGTTTGGTAGAGCGTATAAAAGATGTAGAAGGACCGATGATCCTCTGTGGTGATTTTAACTCTTGGAATAAAAAGCGCTATGAGACTATGGCGAATTTTGTAAAAGATCTGGGACTTACACAGGTGGAATTTGATTCGAAAAGGTATATCAAGTCTTTTAACAGACAGCCTTTAGACTATATATTTTATCGTGGACTCAGTATAATGACTCAAAAGGTATTGGATATTCCAACCGTCTCTGATCACAATCCTTTGATCGTCAGATTTAAAAAAACATCCCCATAAAGGATGCACCCATCCCTGCGGCAACATCTTTTGCCATACCACCCATAGGCATTTTATCTATCATATTATTTGCACCTTTACCCATCATTTTGTCAAGCTGCTTATCCATTTGATACTTGATAAGTTTTTGCATATCAAGATTGACTTCAGGACTATCGAGAGAACCAAATACCTTCCCTCTAAATTCCTGTTTTTGCATTTTAAAGTCAAAGTAGGCATCGATGGTGTTCTTCTCTGTATTAACTGTGGCACCGGTAAGATAGAGATGACTGTTTCTATTTTTCAGTTTCATAAAACCATGGATAATACTGTCATGGTAACTCATCTCAAGTCTACTCTTGTCAAATCTCTCTTGCATCATTTTGACACCAGCTTTTTTATGGATGATATCTACGAGTGTTGAGTGTAAGAATTTGGCATTGCTAAGATCTGCATTTACGATCATAGTCTCTTGTATAAAGTTATAGTAGATGTCACCGGTGGCATCTGCATCTATCATACTGGGTACAGGGAAAAGCATCATGATGTCTTTTAATGAAACATCCTCCAGTTTGATATGTAGACCATCTCTTTCAAAAGTGAAATCTGACATACCTCCAAAACTTTTTGAAAGTCCGCTAATATGTACATATTTGTCATACTTTATTTCTCCCATTGCATAGAATGCGCCTAGATATCTATGTCCTAAAAGGGTTTCAAGTTTTGCAAGATCTTTGATATCGACAATGTAAAATGCTTCAGCACGTCCTTTTTCCTGGTCATAATGTCCTTTTGAGATATTAACTTTGAGGTGAGGTGAAGTCAGGTCTAATGTAAAAGAGTGTTGCATATCGTCTATCATTACTTTGGACTGTACATAAAGAGGTATATCTGAAAAGTTATTATCCTGCACATCATATATGATGCTTCCCTTCTTAGTGTTCTTTGCCATATGTTCAAAGTGTACTTCAGCATTGGCTTTACCCTGTATAAGTGGGTCTTGTCCTAACAGTTTTAAGAGTTTAGTTGAGTTTACATCTTTCATACTGACTCTTATGTCTTCTACTTTATCTGTAAATTTCATAGCTGAATAACTTACATTTCCATCTAATGCCCGTCCTTTACCTTCGATAAAGAGTTTATAAAATGGTCCTTTCACATGTCCCTTAATGTCAATGTCATCATCGATCTCACATATGTCTGATGCAATACACTCACTGTCTAGAGTATAATCCATATCCATTTGGCTGTCATCCATATATCCATTCAGGATGAGTTTGGCTTTGTGTTCTATATTCATCTCTAAGATCATGTTTGGGAAATGTGATATATCGATGGATTTTACAATAACTTCAAGACCTACTTTTTGAGAAACTTTATATCCAATAAGATTATAAAGATCTTTCTGTCCAAGGGGTGTGAAAAAGAGATAAAATAATACAAGGGAAAAAAAGATCATTGTATAGATAAAATATTTAAAAAAGTTGAACATATTTTAACAATGACCTTTCAATCGTTTCATTATTTTGTTTTACAAGAAGATAAATTATAGAGTAAACTACTTAAGATATGCAAAATCTATTAAAAGAATAGATCCAGCATTGTACCACCCATACCAGAAGCAACATCCTTCGGCATTTCACCCATAGGCATACTATCCATCATTTTCCGGTTTCCTTCTCCAACGACAGTGTCAATTCCTTTATCCATCTCATGTCTTATGAGTTTTTGAAAATTAAGATCAAGTTTTGGCTTCTCGAGAGGACCATAGATCTTACCGGTAAATGCCCGCTTTTGCAGATTGACATCAAAGTTGGAATTGACCGTTTTTTTATCTGTATTAATTATTGTATCGGTTAAGAAAATGTGACCTGAAGGGTTAGAGAGTTTTAAACTTCCTTTGATAATATCATTTTTATAGGTAAATTCTAAAACACTGTCGTTAAAAGTCTCATCAAGTAAGTAGATATTTGCTTTTTTGTATACATTTTCGATAGCTTCTGAAGGTAAAAATTTTGTATTGTTCAGTTTAGTATTAACCAGGAGAAGCTCTTTGTCGAAATGATAATTAACACTTCCGTTTGTTTTGGCATCTAAGAGCTTTGGATAATCAAATAGATATAAGATCTCTTTCAGTGAGGTATCTTTAAAGTCTACATAAAGTGTATCTCCTTTATAGAGAAAATCTGTGACCCCTCCCAAACTCTTTGAGAGTCCTCGTATATTAAAATCATCTTTATAATCTATGGTTCCCATGGCATAGAATGATCCAAAGTATTTATGACCAAAGAGTTCTTCTAGAACCGTAATATCTTCGACATCCAGTTTATAAAAAGTATGAGTTGTTTTTTTACTGGCGTCGTGTAGTCCTTTAGTAAAATTTGCTTTTGCACCATTTAAATTTAGATCACCTGTAAACGTATAGAGATCATCCTTAATAGTTACATCTGCTTTTAGTTCCAATGGCAGTTTTTCATAGATACCATTGTTAAGTATATAGTTAAGGGTACCTTTTTTATGTGCATCATTTAAATATTCTAAATTTAACTCTAAAGTGGCTCGACCATGAGGTAGCTGCGGTTCTCCTAGAAGAGTGTAGAGTTTTTTTGCATGGATATTTTTCATATGCACATTTACATTTCTGAATGAATCCCCATTTTTGATACCATCAAAAGAGACGTGACCCTCTAAAGCTTTTCCTTCTCCTCTTATGAGTAGACGTGAAAAAGGTCCATAAAGGTGTCCAGAGATATTGACATCATCAACGATAGTAGTTATATGACTTGGCAACCTTGATGAAGAGAACGAATAATCCATATTGGTCCATTCATCACTGAGTGCTCCATTGAATTTAAGGTTATAAAACTTTTCAACCAGACCGTCAAAACGGACAAAGCTATCAAGCGTGCTATTTTCATGTCCATCATTTCTAATATAGAGTTTTCCGGAGATGAAATGTTTGTCTACTTTAAAATCTATCTCTGTATCGATGGATCTCTGTAGGGCATTGACCTTTGTATCTTTAAAGATAAAGTAGTTGCTGTCATTGGCAATAGTGACTTTTGATGAGACCTCTTTATCTTTGTATCTTGCTTCAAAACTGCTGTTTTTGAAGACTTCATCATTTACATCATAATCAAACTTCTCATCGATGAGTTTGACAAGATCTTTTTGTAGAAGTTTTACATCTTTTAGTTTTACCTTTGTATTCATCTCTTTTTCACGTTGATCATAGGTTATTTCACCTTGCATCTTTGCATCTAAAAGAGGAGAATAGGTAAGCCTGCTCATAAGTTCATGAAATGGTACATCATTGAGATAAAAGTGAAAATACTTCTTCTCATAAGAGATGTCCAGTACACCGCCAAAGCTTTCTGAACTACCTTTTACTTTAACTTTTTGATCATAAATAATATTACCATGGGAGAGAAATGGACCTGTGGCTTCAACTTCTAAAAGTTCTTCCAGGTCAGCTAATTCTTTAACATCTAAAGTATACTGTGCCGAACCAATTTTAGTTTTTCTATTGTATGCACCATTGGTAATATCAAGTGTAGATGTAGGTGTAGAGATATGCATAGTAAGATTTTGATCATCATCAATGATGTCTATATTTGCTTTTGCTTTAAGGGGCATTCCTGAAAAGTTATTATCTTTTAAATCAAGGACCACCTTACCTATTTTCCCACGTTTTCCAATAGTGTCAAAATGTATATGTGCATTGGATGTCCCATTGAAGAGTGAATCCTCTCCAAGAAGTTCTAAGAGCTTACTGGAGTTAACATCTGACATACCGATATTTACATTATCAACTGAGCGGCGTTTTTTGAGGCCTTCAAAAACAATGGTACCATCAAGTATTTCCCCGTTTCCTGAGATGATAAAGTTTCTGAAAGGTCCTGTGATCACCCCTCTTATATCTATCTCATCATCTATAGAAGCATAATCGGTCTGGATATCTGAACTCGTGATAGTATACTTAAGATCAAGTTTTTCAAAATCCTCAATCTCACCTTCCACATCTAGTGTATAGATATCTTCAACAAGAAGGGAAGCAGATACTTGAGGATAACTATATAAATTGACAGAATTTACTTTAACCGTTAGGTTTGATTTTCTACTAAGTTTATCACTGAGGTAGAGATATCCTATTTTGTTTCCTGTACGGGTAGACAAAATCAAGATAGAAGCTACAATGATAAAAGCGATAACATAGAGGGAGTATTTTAATACTCTTAACATAATATTTGGCATATTTGATATAATTGTTGACATAATTCTTGACATATCTAAAAGGGCCCCAGTACTTTTTAATAACCTGTCTAATGGCGGTTGATTATATGATAACATAATCATCTAGTATAAATTACTTTATCGATATAATATTTGACCAAAAAAGAGGATAATAGATGCAAGATGTAGTAGAGTGGCTCAAAGAGAACGGTAATTTAAAAATAATTGATGAGCCTTTGGATGTAGAACTTGAGATCCCGCATGTTGCGTATGTTGAGGTCAAGACAGATGATTCAAGACCTATCCTTTTTACCAACCCTATAAATAAAGCAAAAGATATATCATATGATATGCCTGTTTTGATGAATATTTTTGCAAATAAAGAGTTGACACACAAGATATTTGGCAAACATCCCGACGATGTAGCTGAAGGCATAGATGACCTTTTAAAACTCAAACCGCCAAAAGGTTTAAAAGCAAAACTTGCTATGGTACCCAAACTTTTTTCTCTTAAAAATGTATTTCCAAAACGTTTAAAGTTTAAAGGGGAATGTCAAGAGATCATCATCCCCAAAGAAGAAGTCGACTTAGATAAGTTACCTATTNTGAAAACTTGGGAAGAGGACGGTGGTGCATTCATTACAATGGGGCAGGTGTATACACAAAGTCTAGATGGAGAGATGCAAAACCTTGGAATGTACAGACTGCAACAGTATGATAAAAACCGTCTTGGAATGCACTGGCAGATACATAAGGATGCTTCACACTTTTTTGACCAGTATCAAAGAGCAGGGAAAAAGATGCCTGTGACTGTGGCCATCGGTGGTGACCCACTTTATATTTGGTGTGGTCAAGCCCCTATGCCCCATGGGATGTTTGAAATGTTACTCTATGGTTTTGTACGTAACAAAAATGCACAGTTGGTCAAGTCCATCACTAATGACATACATATCCCTCGTGATGTTGACATAGTCATAGAAGGGTTTGTAGATCCTGAGTTAACTGAGATAGAGGGTCCTTTTGGTGACCACACAGGCTACTATACACTTAAAGAGCCTTTCCCTGTCATGGATGTTGAGACCATCACCATGAAAAAGAACCCTGTTTTTGCAGCCACAGTAGTTGGTAAGCCGCCGTTGGAAGACAAGTATATGGGCTGGGCAACAGAACGTGTCTTTTTGCCGATGCTCAAACCTATGGCACCAGATCTCATAGACTATAACATGCCTGAAAATGGTGTTTTCCATAACCTTATATTAGCTAAGATGAAAACACTGTATAAAGGACATGCACAGCAGTTTATGCATGCTTTTTGGGGTGTAGGGCAGATGTCTTTTGTAAAACATGCACTATTTGTAGGTGAAAATGCACCGGAACTTGAAGAGAGTGAAGCATTGACAAAACANATTTTAGACAGGCTGGATCCTGCNAAAGTACTCATNACACAAGGTATCGTTGATCACCTTGACCACTCGTCATCTGAACAGTTCGTTGGAGGAAAGTTGGGTGTTGATGCTACGGGTGATGAAGTAGAAGAGGGTGTTACAGAACTTTTAAGTGATGAAAAACTTTTTGAAAAGTTACATAAAGTAGACAGACACATCGTAGCACTAAAACAGTACTTCGCAGAGACAAAAAATCCTGTCTGTATGCTTATGGTTGAAAAAGAAGAGTCTATGAAAAACCTCATGGAAAAACTCGTACCTCTTTCTAAACATATCAAAGTGCTCATCATAGTTGACAAAGTGAACAACGAACTAGACAATCCATACATGTTACTCTGGCGAGTAGTAAACAACATCGATGCACAAAGAGACGTTAGACTTGAACCGTACATCATGGTAGATGCTACAAACAAAAGTGAAGTTGATGGGTTTGCAAGAGAGTGGCCTGGTGATACTTTTTGTACGAAAGAAGTACTGGACATGCTGCAAGAAAAAGGATTGATAGATATCGATGAAGTATTTATTAGGAAGTTTGGGTTACTTCCTTTTTAGTATTTTCAGTCCGATACTATCAAAGTGAAAACCTTATAATTATTTTATAAGGTTTTCTATCAAGCAATTATTGACCTTCTAATACTTCTCTTAAAATATTTCCATTATTGACGTAAATAAAACTACTTGAGTACATTATGATAGTAAAAATACAATTCAATAAAAAGGTAAAAAAGATGAAAACCATATTATAATTTACTTTTATTACAATGTATGTAAAGGTATTAGTTATGTCTAATTATATAAAATTTCTTAATATGGATCTATTCGGTCCAGTTTATGACATACCATTAAGTGAAATTTCTTCACTTGAATTAACGCAATCAAATAATTTTAGAGAGAGACTGGCACTTCTTTTTAAAATGATGCAAGAGATGAATGCTGCAATAAATGAAAATGAACTATTTGACTTAGCTATTGACTATACAGGTAGAGTACTTAATGTAGATAGAGCCAGTATAGCAATAGTAGATGAAGAAGAAGAAACTATTACCCTAACAGCGTTATATGGTCTTAGTGCAGATCAGCCAAAAAATATTTCCATAGATCTAAAGAGTTGCGCTATTGGTCATGCGTATTTAACAGATTTACTTAGCTACAGGTCAAAATTAGATGAGTGCACCTGCCCTGTAGTAACTAAGCTCTATAATGTAGGTATGAATTCAACTATGGTAGCTCCAATCATTAGTGGTAGTACACATTTTGGAACGTTAAATACAGCCAATTCTAAACCTAATGGTTATAATAATGATGATATTCACTTATTTGCACAAATAACCGCAATATTGGCAACACATTTACATAAATCTAAATTAGAAGATGAGGCTAAAAGACAAAAAGAAGTTCTGCTTGCAAAAAATAATGAATTAGAAAGCTTTGCTTATATAGATAGTCTCACTCAGGTATACAATAGACGTTATATCAATAATATTATTGAACATATAATTATAAAAAGAGATCAGACTAAGTCAGAGCTTTCAATTATTATTTTAGATATTGATTTTTTTAAAAATATTAATGATAAGAAAGGTCACATGGAAGGTGACAATGTATTATGCGAACTGACAAAATTAATAAAAAGTGAAATAAGCGAAAATGATGTATTTGCAAGGTGGGGTGGTGAAGAATTTATAATAGCTTGCCTTCATACAAATTCTAATGAGGCATATGAATTAGCAGAAAAGTTGAGAATGGGTATAGATAAAGCAGAAAATAACCATTTGAAAAATGTTACTGTGAGTTTGGGTGTTACAAGTCTTATTGAAAATGATTCAATCGATACACTCATACAAAGAGCTGATAAAGCAATGTATCAGTCGAAAGAGGATGGACGTAACTTAACTACCCTTTTTAATTAAATAGTGATCTTTAACACTATCTGAAAATAAATTACATATACTTTTGAAAAGAAACCTTATAATCTAACATATTTTATAACGTTTATCGCTATAGCGACGTTTACAGCCCATAAATATGTACCTTCACATAGAAAACCTTATAAAATATTCCATATAGTTAGGTTTTATAATGAAATCATGATGAGATAAATAAAATTTTATGTATTAACTTTGTATTAATTATATTACGATAATATTTCCTTGTTAATAAAAATTATCTTTAAGGAATTATCATGTTAGTAACAAAAAAAGCTCCAGATTTTACAGCATCAGCTGTACTTGCAGACGGTCAAATAGTAGAAGATTTCAATCTTATGGACAACCTAGGTGAAAAGGGTGCAGTACTTTTCTTCTATCCACTAGACTTTACATTTGTATGTCCATCAGAGATCATCGCATTTTCACACAGAGCTGCTGAGTTTAGAGAAAGAGGCGTAAACATTATTGGTGTATCTGTAGATAGCCAATTTTCACACTTTGCATGGAGAGAAACTCCAGTAGCTGAAGGTGGTATCGGTAGAGTTGATATGCCACTTGTAGCTGACCTTTCTAAGCAAATTGCTAGAG
>JGI24023J19991_10003248_pt1 | contig 11488 bp, 10 predicted proteins | sample Cruoilmetagenom1_FD_19991 | JGI IMG/M metagenome (IMG submission 19991)
AATATCAACCGCTCGGGTACTCGCCGTGAGGAACTGCTCACCTCACCCGACGAACTACAGAAAATGTGGATCATTCGCAAGGTGGTGCATGACATGGATGAACTGGCGGCAATGGAGTTTTTAAACGACAAGCTCAAGACCACCAAGACCAATGGCGAATTTTTTGACTCCATGAAACGATAATCACCCGGGCCAGCTCTGGCTGGCCCACCTTTGTTCCTGGCCAAAAATCACTGTGCCACAGCGCACAGAACCCGAAATTCATAATTCTTTAGAAACAATCACTTATCTTTTTATTTTCAAATAGTTAACGAGTATCAGTTAAAGTGCTACTGTAACTTCCTGGTCCATTTTATTTTTGACAATCCCTTACTAAAGCCCGATCATTAAGCCAACACACGTGGTGTCCCGGTTTTAAACAGGTTCGTGTGCTAATTAAGCGCTTCCCGAGCAACTGGTACACCGCAAGGACTGGAAATCAAACTCAGGTGGGAAGAAAGTGAAATCTGCCAACAAGCCTTTACTGTCAATCGAGTTCGACTTTAAGGAATGGTCTGAACTGGCCCAAAGCGACCCGGATCGCTTTGAAGCCCGGCGTAACCGGGTTATCAATGAGGCCATTCGCCGCGTGCCGGTTGATCGCCAACAAATGCTGCGAGGCCTGCAGTGGCGGGTGGACAGGGTTCGTGAATTAAAACGTACCCCGCTGGCCGCCTGCATCGCTATCACCGATATGATGTGGGATGCCTTTAGTGACCTCCATCACTCCTATGTGAAACTGGCCGAAATCAAGCCCGGCCAAAAAATAATGATAGAGAAACGGCCCAGAGCCGATATCATTCCGTTTCCACAACGCAAAACCGGCTCCTAACCAAGCACATTTTTACTTGCCGTAGCAGTCGCTTTTCCGTAAGATCGCCCGTCTCGTGCGGTGCCTGACGCGTGGATCGGGTGGCGGCACACCAGCAAAAAGACTGAGGTCAAAACCATGAAAGCAGATATTCATCCAGACTACGCTGACATCAATGTCACCTGTAGCTGTGGTAACAATTTCAACACCCGTTCAACGGTCGGTCGCGACCTGACTATCGAAGTATGTTCAGCCTGTCATCCCTTCTTCACCGGTAAACAGAAGATTATGGATACTGCGGGCCGGGTTGATAAATTCCGTCAGAAGTACGGCAATATGAAAAAATAATCTCCCTAAAGAGATTTAGAAGAAATTGCGATCTAACCGAAAAAGGGCGTCTGGCACAGACGCCCTTTTTTATTTGTCTACCGGTTGTTGGCTACTGTTCACACCAATTGTCCACGCATCCATTTCCCAGTGTCAGGCAGATCGAACCGATGAAACGGTACACATCCGGCATATCCATGACGGGGATACGGTCTGGCTGACGGATGGCCGCAAGATCCGCATCATTGGCATCAACACCCCCGAACTGGCCCGTGACGAAAACCCCGCCGAGCCCCTCGCCGAACAGGCACGGGATAAATTACGGCAACAGCTTGGCCAAATGGCCCAGGTTCGCCTTCGCTTCGGTAAAGAGAAAACCGATCGCTATGGCCGCCAGCTGGCCCATCTGTTTGACAGCCGNGGGCAAAACATNAGTGAATGGTTACTCCGCCGGGGGCTGGCTTACGCACTCACGGTCCCCCCGAATCTGTGGCAGCTTGAGTGTTATCAACGGGCAGAACAACAGGCCCGCCAGCAGCAAAAAGGGCTATGGTCCAAAAGACACTCCCGTTTGCTACATGCCGATAAGCTGCCAATCTCCACCCGGGGTTTTCAGGTAATTCGCGGCAGGGTGCAACGAATCGGTCATAGCCGCAGCGCCGTTTGGGTAAACTTCAACCGACATTTTGCCCTGCGTGTCGTACGTAAGGATCTGGATTATTTTACCGGCACAGATTTTGAAAAATTAAAGGGTAAACAGCTAGAGGTCCGCGGCTGGGTCCAATATCATAAGCAGCAGTTACGCATGCGCATCCGTCATCCCGCCGCGATGCGGATTTTGCCATAAACTTGCATAAGCAGACTCGAGCAACAACAATTAAGCAATGCCAAAACAAGACGATCAAACCCGTACCCATGCCGATGAGGCATTACACTACCACGAGCATCCCAGACCAGGTAAAACGGCCACCCAGCTGACCAAACCCTGTGAAACCCAGGAGGAACTCAGTCTCGCCTATACGCCGGGGGTGGCGGCTCCCGTGCGGGAAATCGCCAGGGATCCCCAGGCCGCCTACCGCTACACCAACAAGGGCAATCTGGTTGCTGTCATCTCCGATGGCAGTGCTGTGCTGGGTCTCGGTAATGTCGGTCCACTGGCCGGTAAACCGGTAATGGAAGGCAAGGCCGTGTTGTTCAAGCGTTTTGCCGATATTGATGTGGTCGATATTGAAGTCGATGCGCCGACCACCGATGCCTTTATCGATACCGTCACCCATATTGCTCCGAGCTTTGGCGGTATCAATCTGGAAGATATCGCCGCGCCCTATTGTTTCGAGATCGAGCGGGTCTTGAGCGAACGGCTCGATATCCCGGTCTTCCATGACGATCAACACGGTACCGCCATTATCATCACCGCCGGTCTGCTCAATGCCCTCGAGTTACAGGGCAAGAATCTGAATGAAGCCCGCATTGTTTGCCTCGGTGCCGGTGCGGCGGCTATTGCCTCCATGCGTCTGTTGGTCCGTCTGGGTGCCAACAAGAGCAATATGCTGATGATCGATCGCAAGGGCGTGATCTATCAGGGCCGCGGTGATGTGAATATATACAAGGAAGAATTTGCCAACGACAATGGCGCCCGCACCCTCGAAGACGCCATGGTCGGCGCCGATGTGGTGATTGGCGTATCCGGGCCCAATCTAATCAAGCAAGATATGATCAAAACCATGGCGGATCATCCCGTGGTGTTTGCCTTGTCCAATCCCGATCCGGAGATTCGACCTACCGACGTACATGCCGTACGCAAGGATGTGATCATGGCCACCGGCCGTAGCGACTACCCGAATCAGGTCAATAACGTGCTGGGCTTCCCGTTTATATTCCGTGGCGCCCTCGATGTGCAGGCCACGTCTATCAACACCGATATGCAGGTTGCGGCGGTGCATGCCCTGGCGCAACTGGCCCATGCGCCCGTGCCGGATTCCGTATTGAAGGCCTATCGAAGGAAAAAGGGTTCGCTCTGTTTCGGACCGGACTACATCATCCCGACCCCGTTTGATCCCCGCCTGAGGGACTACATCCCGCCTGCCGTGGCCCGTGCCGCCGTCGGCACCGGCGTGGCGCGTACGCCCTACCCGGAACACTATCCTCAGATAGGCGGCTGATCCCCGTCCAGCAAAGCCTGAACCTCCACGATGGAGGCCCGGCGCATGGGCTTGCCATCGACCGGACTCAGGGGGGTAACCGGTTTACTGGTCAGAAACACAATCACTTCCATCTGGAACTGGCCTGCCAGAAAGCGGTAACTGAGGAAAGTCTCCTGACTATCGCTCGACAGCCTCAGGCGTTTATCGTGCATCGTATAGGGGATTTGAAAACGCATCAGGTACAGCCCCACCTCTTCGACTGTTGCCGCAAAGATATGCAAGGTGATCGGCGTATGTTCATCGGCCGTCCCCTGTAACACCGGGCCCACCAGTTTGGGACGAAACGCCTCAAAAAAGCCCATAGCCCTGACCGCCTCGGTCCTTAGCGCGTTGAGTCTCTGTGGCTGGCTGGAACCCCGAAACAGACGCTGATATTCCATCAGGGCCTGTTCGATCTCGGTATTGCTCGGCATATTGCGGGTATCAACCGCCCCCAAGTGTAAGGCGGCCTTGCGTTTGGCCGTCAGATAATCCTGACCACCGCTTTCGACCAGGATACGGGCCGCCTCCTGCGCCAGCCGGATGCGCATCTGTTTTTCCTTACTCGAACCTCGCGCCTGTAAATGTTCGTTGCTATAGGGTCTCATAATCTAGAACAACTGCTCCGTAATATTGGACGGTGTGCTGGGCGCTCCAGGTTCATCCGAACCGGGTGCCAGCTCTTCTTCAGGTACCTGGTCTGACAAAAAGTACTCGAATATGGCTTCCGGACTCGCTGCCGAAACCACCTTACCGGTCTTTTCATCGATTCTGACGGTCACCACACCCGGCGGTTGCTCCAACGGTGTTTCGGGTCGTCCCTTTAAAGCAACGCCCATATAATCCACCCACATGGGCAGGGCCGCCCTTGCGCCGGTTTCCCTGGCACCCAGCGGGTGCGGTGTATCAAAACCAACCCAGGAAACCGTGACAACATCGCCGTTAAAGCCCGTGAACCAGGCATCGCGTTGGTCATTGGTTGTGCCTGTTTTGCCGGCCAGGTCCGTGCGCTTGAGCGCCAGGGCCCGACGGCCGGTGCCAAAGCGAACCACATCCCGCATCATGGTCGTAATCAGGAAGCGTGTCTGCGGTGAAAGCACGCGCGGTGCAACCCGAATCGGCAACGGTCCTTCAAACGGTATCACTTCACTGCTCTCACCCAACCAGACCGTGGGGTATTCACCCTCGATCTGGATATCCACCAATTTTGGAATTAGCCGCGAAGGTTTGAGCTCTTCCATTTGTTCATCGAACACCGAGGTTTCCTGCTCACCGACAGTTTCTTGCTGACCACTGGCCTCTTGCGACTCGTCGGCGGCTGGCTCTAGCCCCGCTTCAGGCGGTAACTCAACCAACTGGGGTTCGGTACCGGTAGCCGGTTGCTGGCTTCTTATATCAGCTTGCCGCTGTTGCTCGGCTTGTTCCGCTTGCAGGGCCTGTTCAGCCAATTGCTCAGCCTTGAGCTGTTCAGCCGCCAGGGCTTCTTCCTTTGCCGTGGCCTCAGCTTCTGCAGCCCGCTGCTTTTCTATAAGCTCTACACATTTCACACAGACCTGCACCGGTTGGGCCAGCTTGATAATCCTGTCGTCCGGGTCAACAATGCGATTAATAAAATAGGGTTCAACCTTAAAACCACCGTTGGCAAAGACAGTGTAACCGGTAGCCAGTTCCATAGGGGTCAGGGTGCCGCTACCCAGGGCAAGGGACAGATCACGCGGCAAGGCTGGGCGCTTGAAACCAAATCGCTTGACATAGTTGGTGGCATAACCAATGCCGATCGAACGCAATAAACGGATCGAAACCAGATTACGGGAATTAATCAAGGCCTTGCGCAAACGGGTCGGGCCATAGAACTTGCCGCTGTAGTTTTCCGGTCGCCAAGTATCTTCCAGGCCTGGGGCATCAAACACCACCGGGGCATCATTAATCAGGCTCGCAGCGGTATAGCCCTTGTCCAGCGCAGAGGTATAGATGAAAGGTTTGAAACTGGAACCGGGTTGTCGGTTCGCCTGGATGGCTCGATTGAATTTACTGGAGTAGTAGTCAAAACCGCCCGTCAGGGCCAGCAGGGCGCCATCATGAGGGTCCAAAGAAACCAGAGCACCGGCAACCTTGGGTTCCTGCGCCAGCCAGGAACAACCCGCCTCGGCTTCGGTCACCATGATCACATCACCGGGCTTTAGTACGGCACGGGCAGAACGAAACGCCGGGCCGAGCTGATTATCATTAATATACTTGCGCGCCCATTCCAGTTTTTCCCAGGGGATATAAACCAGCCTGTTATCGGCATAGGCATAGACATCCTCCTTATTGACCTGCAAAACAAGGGCTGGCTCGAGATTACCAACTGTTGGCACATCACGCAGCACATAGTCCCAATAGTCCTGTTCCGGTTTGGCCTCAAACGGCGCTTCTACCACCACCGGTTCAGACGACCCATCCTCCTGGGTGGCAACGCTTGCTGGCTCAGGCGCTTCTTGCGGCTCTTCCGGGATGCTGTCAAACAGATCCACATGCTTGATCACGCCCTTGTAGCCATGGCGCCGGTCATAACCCAGCAAGGCATCACGCAAGGCCTTGTTGGCCGCCAGCTGGAGTCTGGAGTCAATGGTGGTATAGACCTTATACCCAAGAGTGTAGGCGCCCTTACCGTAGCGCTCAAACATTTCAGCGCGCACCATTTCAGCCACATAGGGCGCCTCGGCATCAATGATCTGACCATGCACGCGGGCCTCATCCGGCATGGCGCTGGCCTGTTGATAGTCTTCCTCGAAGATGTAACCCACATCATACATCCGGCCGAGGACATAGTTACGCCGAATCACCGCCCGCCGGGGGTTAATCACCGGGTTATAACGTGACGGCGCCTTGGGCAAGCCCGCCAGCATGGCCAGCTCATGCAGGCCCAGCTCGTAGAGGGTCTTGTTGTAATACACCTGGGCGGCGGCGGCAAACCCATAGGAACGCTTGCCCAGATAGATCTTGTTTAAATAGAGTTCAAGAATTTCGGCTTTGCTGAGCTTGCTTTCAATCTTGAACGCAAGCAGGATCTCATTGAATTTACGCAGAAAGGTTCTTTCCCGGCTGAGGAAGAAATTACGGGCCACCTGCATGGTAATGGTACTGCCGCCCTGTGAACGTTCGCCAGTCCTGACAAGTGACACCACCGCACGGAGGATCCCCTGATAATCCACGCCAGGATGCTCATAAAAGCGGGCATCTTCAGCCGCCAAAATAGCCTTGATTAATCTGGGCGGAAATTCGTTATAATCGAGCGGGGAACGCTTTTTCTCACCAAATTCAGCGATAAGATCCCCGCTTTGGGTAAAGACCTTGAGAGGCACCTGCAGACGAACATCCTTAAGGGTCTCGATATCGGGCAAAAAGGGGTAGAGGATAAGGGTGACAAACAGCAGTGCGACCCCTCCGAGGAATATGGTATTTCGTACCAGCTTTAAAAAAGTACCGGATCGTCGTTTTTGGGGTTTATTCACAAGTCTTTACAACAGAAAAAGGGTAAATTATCCAAGTTTATCGTTATTATACGTCAGGTAATGAGTATAAAACGTTAAACCGGTTTACACCATGTGAATTGTAATTAAACATTGTTTGCCCTATAGTTGACTGGGAAAATTAATGTAATTGTATATAATAGTTATGTAACTATAAGAGTTTTAAGGGAAAAGATGGAATTCAGCAGCCTATTTGTACCCAAAGCACCGCCGCTGGTCGGGCTTGATATTAGCTCGACAGCCGTCAAGCTGCTGGAACTCGGAAAAAATGGCGATCGTTATCGGGTTGAAAGCTATACCGTCGAGCCCCTTCCCCCCAACTCTGTCATCGAAAAGAACATTTCTGACGTCGAGGCGGTGGGCGATGCCATCAAGCGCGCCGTCAAACGCTCAGGTACCCGTTGCAAACACGCGGCCGCGGCCGTGGCAGGCTCGGCCGTCATCACCAAGGTCATCGCCATGCCGGCCAATCTCACCGAAGATGAGATGGAACAACAAATTATGCTGGAGGCCGACCAATATATCCCTTACCCACTGGAAGAGGTCAATCTCGACTTCGAGGTACTGGGGCCGTCGGAAAATGACCCTGAGCGGGTCGATGTGCTGCTCGCCGCCTCTCGCAGTGAAAACGTCGATGTGCGTATCGCCGCCATTGAACTCGGTGGCCTGAAACCCCGCATCATCGATGTCGAAGCCTACGCCATGGAAAATGCCTTTGCCCTCATCGCCCCACAACTACCCGATCAGGGCATGGGGCAGACGATTGCCGTCATCGATGTCGGCTCGACCATGACCACGCTCAATGTTATTCATGACAATAAGACTATTTATACCCGTGAGCAGGTTTTCGGCGGCAAGCAACTGACCGAAGAAATCCAGCGCCGCTATGGCTTGTCATACGAAGAGGCTGGCATGGCCAAACGTCAGGGTGGCCTGCCGGATAACTATGTCCCCGAAGTACTCGAACCCTTCAAAGAGGCCATGACCCAGCAGGTCAGCCGTTCCTTGCAGTTCTTCTTTTCATCCAGCGCCTATAACAATGTGGATTACATTGTGCTGGCCGGCGGCAGCAGTATGATCGATGGTATCGATGAAATGATTGCCAATAAGCTTGGTGTCCCGACCATTATCTCCAACCCGTTCACCCAGATGACCATTGCATCAAGGGTAAAGGCACAGAGCCTGACCAATGATGCCCCCTCACTGATGATCGGTTGTGGACTTGCCATGAGGAATTTTGACTAATGGCGCGTATCAACCTCCTGCCCTGGCGACAGGAGCGCCGCGCAGAACAGCAACGACAATTGCTGACCATTACCGGCCTGTCCGCTGTTTTGACATTACTCATTGTTGTCGCCCTGCATCTTGAAATTTCACGCCAGACCAGCAGCCAAAATGCGCGTAACAGTTATATCCAGAACGAGATCCAGAAGGTTGAAAAACAGTTGACCGAGATCGGCAATCTGGAAAAGTCCAAAAAACAATTGCTCGCCCGCATGAAAATCATCCAGCAATTGCAGCAAAATCGTCCGGAAGTGGTGCACCTGTTTGATGAAGTTGCACGTCAGATACCAGAAGGCGTTTATTTGCGCAGCTTCCAGCAAACAGGCAAACAACTGAAACTTGAGGGTGTCGCCCAATCCAACGCCCGTGTGTCGGCCTTTATGCGCAATATCAGCTCATCCGACTGGATGACGAATCCCAGACTGGATGTGATCAAGACAGACAAGGATAAAAAAGATACTGAAAGTACCCGTGCATTCGTTCTGCATGCCATGCAGGCCAGCAATGTGAAAGAAAAGAGCAAGGCGAAACCATGAAGGATATCGACCTCAGTGAAATTGATTTTAGCAATATAGGTTCGTGGCCTATTGCAGGCAAGATAGCCTTTGTTGCATTAACCTGCCTGCTTGTTCTGGCTATCGGTTATTTTGTTGATCTGAGTACGCAATTCGACCGCTTAAATGCGGCCGAGATGCAAGAACAGCAATTCAAACAGGAATTCAGGACCAAATATACCAAGGTGCTAAATCTCGACACCTACAAGATCCAGATGAAAGAAATGGAAGATTCATTTGGCGCCATGCTACGGCAGTTGCCCAGCAAAACAGAAGTGGAAGACTTATTGGTCGATATTTCCCAAACAGGTCTTTCAAGCGGCGTTGAGTTCAAGCTCTTCAAACCAGAAAAAGAAAGCTTCGTCGACTTCTATGCCGAACTACCCATTAAAATGACCATGACAGGCACCTACCATCAGTTTGGTAGCTTTGTCAGCGGGGTTGCGTCCTTACCTCGAATCGTCACACTGCACAACATTAACATCAAGAGTGATGACAAAACAGGTTCACTCAGCATGGACATGGTAGCCAAGACCTATCGCTATCTGGATGCAGATGAACTGGCTGCACACCGTGCAGAACAACGTAAAAAGAAAAAGGGTAATCGCCGATAAAACCAGGCGTGTCCATGAACTGAGAAAACAATGTTGAAATTACCAATCAGGTTCAGTGTTAAACAAAACGGAGGAGCAGATATGCGTCTTACATCTGTCAACTACCTCGGTCGCGCATTGTTTATAACAAGCCTAATCGCTCTTTCAGCCTGTAGCGGCGGGCGTTATGGTGATCTCGAAGCCTTTTTTGAAGATGTCCGGTCACAGCCCAAGGGTCGGATCGAACCCTTGCCAGAGGTCATCCCATACGAAACTTTTGCCTATGCGCCAAAGGAGCTGCGTGATCCCTTTGTGCAATATATCGAAGAACTGGTCACCTATGCAGATACCGGCTTGCGCCCTGACATGAACCGTAAACGCGAACCATTGGAACAATATCCACTGGATACCCTGGAGTTTGTCGGGCACCTGGAAAAAAGTGGTGTGCGCTGGGGCCTGGTCAGTGCACCAGACAAATCTGTTTACCGCGTCCAGATTGGAAACTACGTCGGCAAGAATTACGGCAAGATCGTATCAATCAACGAATCATCCATAAAACTGGTAGAAATTATTCCCAGTGGCACGGGCAACTGGGTAGACAGAGAGGCATCGCTTGCCTTAAACGAATAAGGCTCTGATGGAGAATCACGATGAGCAAAAAAAACATAGCAAATAGACTTATGGCTTTGGATAAACAGTCNGGATATACGGGCAAGTGGCTATCGCTATTGCTNATCGGCCTGTTAACCAGCNTNTCCGCTCAAGCTGCGTTACTGGATGACAGTGATGCCTCACTTGACTCCATCACCTACAGTACCCTGCCCGGTGACCTGGTACAAATACGTCTGAAATTATCGGGTAACGTCAGAGAACCCGGCAGCTTTACCATTGATAACCCGGCCAGGATCGCGCTGGATTTCCCCAAGACCAAAAGCAACCTGACGCGCAAGAACAAAACCATTGGTGTAGGGGCCACCCGCAGTGTTACCGCCGTCGAAGCCGGTGGCCGTACGCGTGTGGTTATCAACCTGACCAAACTGGTGAGCTACCAGACCAAGGTCGAAGGAAACGATGTGATTGTCACCCTGAATGCCGGTGGTCAGACAATTGCCAGCCGCACCGATACCACCCCGTTGACTTCTGGCAGCACAGCTGGCAAGTCGATTAACAATATCGATTTTCGCCGCGGTGAAAAAGGCGAAGGCCGTATCATTGTCACCCTGAGCGATCCCAATACTGCAGTGGATATGACCAAGCAAGGCAAGCAGGTCCACATCACCTTGCAAAACACCAAACTACCGGAAGAACTTGAGCGCCGCCTCGACGTCATTGATTTTGCCACCCCGGTGCGCACCGTTGATGCCTTCAAACAAGGCGCCGATGTACGAATGGTGATTGCCGCATCAGGTAACTATGACCATATTGCCTATCAAACCGATAATCGCTTCACCATCGATATCAAGCCCGTCAGCAAGGTCGAGGAAGAAAAGAAAAAACAAAACAAGTTTGGATACAGCGGTGAACGCCTGTCACTCAATTTCCAGAATATTGAAGTCCGCGCCGTGCTGCAGTTAATCGCCGATTTCACCGGCATTAACATGGTTACCAGTGATGCCGTATCCGGCACCCTGACCCTGCGCCTGAAAAATGTCCCCTGGGACCAGGCGCTGGACATTATCCTCAAGACCAAGGGACTCGCCAAACGACAGACCGGTAATGTGATGATGATCGGGCCTGCCGCCGAGATAGCGGCACAGGAAAAGATCGAGCTGGAGGCCTCAAGACAGATTGAAGAACTGGCGCCGCTTGTTAATGACAATATACAGATTAACTACGCCAAGGCCGAAGAGATTGCCGGCCTCATCAAGTCTGAAAGCTCTTCCATGCTTTCAGAGCGCGGCAGCGTTAATATCGACAGTCGCACCAACAAGCTATTGATCCATGATGTCGACGAGCGTGTCGTTGCCATACGCAAACTGGTGGTGGAACTGGATGTCCCTGTTAAACAGGTACTTATTGAATCACGTGTGGTGATTGCCAATGATGATTTTTCCAAGGATCTGGGTGTCCGCTTTGGTGTCACCCAGTATGAGCAAAGCGGTAATGACCTGAATGCCACCACCGGCAATGCCACCGGTACCAGTAGTATGGTTGATGATGCAGCGGCAGGTACGGCAATCGGCTT
>JGI24023J19991_10003251_pt1 | contig 11480 bp, 10 predicted proteins | sample Cruoilmetagenom1_FD_19991 | JGI IMG/M metagenome (IMG submission 19991)
GCGCTCCGTTTATTCCGGTTTGCGGGCGAGATAGGTGTAGTAGTTGCAGGCCGCGAAGAACGTTCCAGCTTCCGAAGCCGCGCGCTGAGTGGCAAGCCAATCAGGCCCAAGCTTTTCTGCAATCGTTCCTGCCTTCATCGCCATCGGCACATAGGCCTCCGCCAAATTGACGAAGAACGAGCCCTCCCCCGCTTCGGCGTGAAGCTCGGGGACAAAATCCGCCATTTCGAGCCCGTTTTGCCTGAGCAAATCGGGCAATTCGCGCATCACATAAGGGTTCGCGACCGCCGCGCCTAAAATCCCTTCGACCACGCCCGCATTTTGATCCGAATCGCCGGCGCCAAACGTCATGGACGAATAGTCGCCGTCGAATATGGCGATCACGCCGCCCGGGGCTGTTACCCTGGCGGCCTGAGCGATAAATGTCGCCGGGTCCGAAACGTGGCTTATCAAGGTATGCGTCACCACCGCATCGAAGCTGCCGTCCGCATCGTCTAGCGCATGGCAGTCGCCAACCCGGAATTCGATGCGGTCCGACAAGCCTTCATCGCGCGCGAAGCCTTTGGCCGCGGCGATCAACGCTTGGCTCAAGTCAACGCCGACAATCTCGCCGTTGAAGTCGCGGCGTCGCCCAATCGCGCGGGTGACTACGCCGGTGCCACAGCCCAAATCCAGAATGCGCTTGGCTGAACCCAGATCCATCCGATCGAGATAATGCTCGCGCATCGCCACGAAGACCGGGTCGCGGCCGCGGAACTCGAGCCGGTCGATGATCCGCTGCTGCGCCTCGGGCGGCAATCCGCCAATCGACTGATAGATATCGCTTTTTGCCATATGCGCTCCGCAGCCTTGGATGGCGGCATCCTAGCATCGGTGCGGGGCATGTCGATGCGGGTCGCGAGACGCGCGCCGGTCACCTGCCCTTAGCGGCTGACTCCTTACCTTGACGCTCCCGTGGTAACATTACGGCTGCTGGAGATCGTTCCAATGCGGGGCGATGGCCGAACATTTCTTGGGGACGCCGATGGATGCGCTATCGGACGAGGACAAGAAACGCGCCGCAGCGCTGACCAAACGGCGCGAGGAGCTTCGGGACTATCTGCGACTGGTCCGCGAGGGCGGCAAATTCCAAATCGTCATGCCCAACGAGACGGCTCCTTCGGAATCGCAGAGCCAACCCAGAATGATGCTCAAAATGATGGCGCTTACGCAGGAGACCCAAGCGCTCGCCGAAAAGGAGATCCAGCAGCGGATCGAAGGTCTCGAGGCCAAGATGCGGGGGCTCGGCCTCGCGCTCGATTAGGTGAATTCCCTGCTGCAGTCCCGAGGCCGGCGGCCCCGCATCGAAGATTGACGGTTCGACGTCGAGAGTGTTTCGGCGGACGCCAGTTTCGCGGAAGAGTTCTAGCGCGCCAACCACGCCTTCAAGGAGCTTATACCGTCACGCAGCCCCGACCGAGTGCGCACGCCGGATTAGGCGGACAAAAATCATGAAGTGCGTCACCAGGAGCAGGGGCACCAGAAATGTGGGGATGTACCAGGCCGCCCCGAAATCCGGTATTGCGCCTGGCTGTCTCAGGGCATTCAGCAGATCCACCGTGCCGACAATGTTAAAAATCCAGACACCGCCACCGCGCCGGCCCATCCGCTGCGCAGCGCGATCAGCGATGAGAGGGCCAGGAGAGCGGCGGCCAAGTCCCCATAGGCTGCGGGATCGGCAAATCCGCCCGGCAACGGTTGCGCCACGACGCCCGGCACCAGAAAAACCAAGCCGACGTGGCGGAATGCGTGGGGAAGAACGAGCCAAAACAGCGCGTCGTTTGGCGGCAACTTGTCCAACCAAGGCGCCAACAACCACTTTGCGATCAGGCTCCACACGACCAGGCTCAGGAAGAACTGTAGTCCGAAGATCGCTTGCACATCCATGGGATGCCACCTCTTCGATTCTGATTCGTCGATTTCAGCGGAACGTCGAAAACGCCGGCGGCCGCGCCTCAGTCGATCTGGGCGTAGGACCCGTCCTGCCAGCGGTAGAACGCGTAGGGCCGCAAGTTGGGGTCGCCATTCTCATCGAATTCGAATGTGCCGATCACGGTGTCGAATTGGCTTGAGTGCAGCGCTTGCATAACCTTGGCGGGATCCACCGATCCGGCCTTTTCGACTGCCTGCTTCCAGGCTTGAACCGCGGCATAGGCGTAGAGCACATAGCCTTCGGGCTCGACGCCCTTGGCACGGAGCCGTTCGACGATTTCGGCTGCGGCCGGGTTTTTGCGGGGATCGGGCGAAAACGTCATCAGCGTGCCTTCGCCCGCCTTGCCAGCAATTGCGGCAAATTCCTTGGTCACCAGGGTGTCACCACCTACCAAGATCGCGTCTACGCCCTGATCGCGCATCTGACGCGCCAACCGGGCCGCGCCATCATAGTAGCCGCCAACGTAGACGACATCGATCTTGTTGTGCCTCAGCTTCGACACCAGCGCGCTGAAATCGGTGCCGTCCTTCGAAAAGGTATCGTGGAAAGCCTCCTTCTTGCCGCCCCCGTTCAAGGCTTTTGTGGTCTCCTGCGCCAGTCCTTTGCCGTAGGTGGAATGGTCGTGCAGGATGGCAATGTTCTTATCGCCGAAATTCTCAGCCAGATAGGCGCCTGCGACGCTTCCTTGCTGGTCGTCGCGCCCGCAGACACGGAATACGTTGGGACCGCCCTCATCGGTGAGTTTCGGATTGGTCGAGCCCGGCGAAATCTGAATAATCCCTTCCTCCTCATAGACCTTGGAGGCCGGGATAGATGTGTGCGAGCAGAAATGGCCCACCGCAAGGACGGCGCCATCACCCACCAAACGATTAGCCACGGTCATGGCTTGCTTGGGATCGCAGGCGTCGTCATAGACTTTCAATTCGAGCTGCTGGCCTAGCAAGCCCCCCGCCGCGTTGATGTCCACGACCGCTAATTCCGCGCCGGTTTTGAATTGATCTCCGAAGGCCGCGTCTGGTCCGGTCATCGGGCCCGCGACTGCGATTTTGATACCGGCATGCGCGGTCGCCGTGAACAACGCTGCCAGGATCAGCGCGGCCAGCGAAACCAACACTCGCTTCATCGCAAATATCCTCACAAGGATTTCTGAGCCCGATCGATGCACCCGGCTAGCCGCAGGCGCTTTGGGACGGTACACAATCGGCGGTGCCCGAACCAGCATGAAGCAACTCTCAGCGGGTCGAAAACCAGGGCCCCGCTGCGGAATCGGGCCAGGCATTATGGCCGCATCCATCGGCTCTCCACAGCATGCTTGAAGGCGTCATATGGCCTCTCCATAATGCCCCCAAATCACCCGCGTCCCTTTTTGGAGATGAGCAACATGTCGGAAGCCAAGGTCTACAAGGTCCCGGACGAGTGGAAGGCCCGCGCCCATATCGACGACGAAAAATATCAGGAGATGTACCGCCGCTCGATTGAGGACCCAGTGGCATTCTGGGGCGAGCAGGGGCAGCGGCTCGACTGGATCAAACCCTATACCATCGTGAAGGACACCAGCTTCGGTCCCGGCGGCGTTTCCATCAAATGGTACGAGGATGGCACGCTGAACGTCTGCGCCAACTGCGTCGATAGGCACCTCGAGACACGTGGCGATCAGACCGCGATCATTTGGGAAGGCGACGATCCCAAGGACGACGCCGCCATCAGCTATAGAGAGCTGCACGAACATGTCTCCAAGTTCGGTAACGTGCTCAAAGATCTCGGCGTCAAGAAGGGCGATCGGGTCACCATCTACATGCCCATGATCCCGGAAGCGACTTACGCCATGCTGGCCTGCGCCAGAATTGGTGCGGTGCATTCAGTGGTGTTCGGCGGCTTCTCGCCGGATTCGCTCGCGGGCCGTATCGAGGATTGCCGCTCCAACTTTGTAATCACGGCGGATGAAGGTATCCGCGGCGGGCGTACGATCCCCCTCAAGGCCAATACCGACGAGGCGATCAAGATCGCCGCCAAGGACGGCGCCAAGGTCGATCACGTGCTGGTGGTGCGCCGCACCGGCACGGACCTGAATTGGGAAGAAGGCCGCGACGTTTGGTACCATGACGCGATGGAGAAAACATCGGCGGACTGCCCGCCGGAAGAGATGAGCGCCGAGGACCCGCTTTTTATCCTCTACACATCGGGCTCGACCGGAAAGCCCAAGGGCGTGCTTCACACCACCGGCGGCTATCTGGTCTATGTCGCCATGACCCACCAGCATGTCTTCGACTATCACGACGGCGACATCTATTGGTGCACGGCGGATGTGGGCTGGGTCACCGGCCACAGCTATATCGTCTACGGGCCGCTCGCCAACGGCGCCATCACGCTGATGTTCGAAGGCGTGCCGACCTATCCCGACGCCTCCCGCTTCTGGCAGGTCTGCGACAAGCACCAGGTGAACATTTTCTATACCGCGCCCACCGCGATCCGGGCGCTAATGGGCGCGGGCGATGAGCCGGTCAAAAAGACCTCGCGCAAGTCGCTGAGGCTGCTTGGAACCGTGGGCGAACCGATCAATCCGGAGGCCTGGGAATGGTATTACCACGTGGTGGGCGAAGGCCGCTGCCCGATCGTGGACACCTGGTGGCAGACCGAGACCGGCGGGATCCTGATCACGCCTCTCCCCGGCGCCAACGATCTTAAGCCCGGTTCCGCCACAAGGCCGTTTTTCGGGATCAGCCCAGAGCTGGTCGATAGCGAGGGTAAGGTGCTGGAAGGGCCGGCCCGCGGCAATCTTTGCATTGCCCACTCATGGCCCGGCCAGATGCGCACGGTCTATGGGGATCACGACCGATTTGAGGAGACCTATTTCAAGGCCTATCCCGGCAAATATTTCACCGGTGACGGCTGCCGGCGGGACGAAGACGGCCACTACTGGATCACCGGGCGCGTCGACGACGTGCTCAACGTCTCCGGACATCGGATGGGAACGGCTGAGGTCGAGTCCGCGCTAGTATCCCACCCCAAGGTGTCCGAGGCTGCTGTGGTCGGCTATCCACACGACATCAAGGGCCAGGGCATCTATTGCTATGTGACGCTGATGACGGGCGAGACGGCGGACGAAGATCTTCACGCCGAGCTGAAACAATGGGTCCGCAAGGAGATCGGGCCGATCGCAACCCCCGATCTGATCCAATTCTCGCCGGGGCTCCCTAAGACCCGGTCGGGCAAAATCATGCGCCGGATCCTGCGCAAGATCGCCGAGGATGACTTTTCGAATCTCGGCGATACCTCGACGCTGGCCGAGCCCGCGGTTGTGGACGATCTGATCGAGAACCGGCAGAACCGGCAGGCCGCGGAATAAGCAGGGCCCACGCAAGAGATCTGGGCCTCAAAAGTCGGACGCGATGCCCTTCTTTTCCCAATCCCCGTAGCGGACCGGATCGGGGCCCTTGCGACCGCCCACCTCCTTCGGCGCGGCGCGGGTCTCGGCCGTCTTTCGCCGTTCTTCGGCTTCCGCCAGCGCGCGCTGGGCTTCCGGACTGAGCCTTTTTTTCCGCGGTTTCCCAGCGGCACCTGGCTTCTCGCTCTGCCTCTCGTTTTCCGCCATACCTAGCCGGTCTAGTTCTGTTTGGAACGGGTCCCATTCATGCGCCACAACTTGCGCGCGGGCCCCGAAATCCCCATCATTATAGGCGAAAGGAGCCTCTAGAACGTACCGATGAATTACTTCAAAACAGCAATTTTGCTGGCCGGGTTAACGGCCCTCTTCATGGCCGTCGGATACCTGATCGGCGGCCAGACCGGCATGGTGATCGCATTCTTTGTCGCGCTCGCCATGAACGCCTATAGCTACTGGAATTCCGACAAGGTCGTGCTGCGCATGTACAACGCGCGCGAGGTCGACCAGAGCACCGCGCCCGAATATTACGACATCGTCCGGCAACTCGCGGAAAACGCCGGCCTGCCGATGCCAAAGGTCTATGTGGTGGACAACCCACAGCCCAATGCCTTTGCCACCGGGCGCAATCCCGAACATGCAGCGGTCGCCGCCACCACCGGCCTGTTGCAATCGCTGAGCCGCGAAGAGGTGGCGGGCGTGATGGCTCACGAGCTTGCTCACGTGAAGCACCGCGACACCCTGATCATGACCATAACCGCGACCATCGCCGGCGCGATCGGCATGCTCGCCCAATTCGGCTTGTTTTTTGGCGGTCACCGCGGCAACGGCAACAATCCCATCGGCCTGCTCGGCACGCTTGCGATCATCATTCTGGCGCCGATGGCGGCCGGCCTGGTGCAGATGGCAATATCGCGCTCGCGGGAATATCAGGCCGACACCATGGGCGCCCAGATCTGCCAGCGCCCGCTCTGGCTCGCCTCGGCGCTGGAAAAGATCGCCGGCGCCGCAAAGCAAATTCCCAACAACGCTGCCGAGCGCAATCCGGCCTCGGCGCATCTTTTCATCATCAATCCGCTGTCGGGCCAGCGCATGGACAGCCTGTTCTCCACCCACCCCTCCACGGCCAATCGGGTCGCGCGGCTGCAAGAGATGGCGGCCGAAATGGGCCGGCATCCGGGCGCTGCCCAGGCGCGGTCTAGCGCGTCGCAAGGTCCCTGGGGCTAAGGTGGCGCCGGCTCGCGCGATTTCCCACCGGCCATGACCGATCAAGGGGTGCGCTCTCCCAAGCCGGCCCGCCGCTCCGGCGGTGGCGACCAGGCCGGATTACCGGCCCGCCTGGCGGCTGTGGCGCTGTTGATCGACGTGCTCGAACACCGCGAGCCGCTCGATGCAGCGTTATCACGCCAAGCAAGCCGGGGCGCGCTTCCCGGTCTCCCGCCCCGCGACCGTGCACTGGCCCGCGCCATCGTCGCCACGACTTTGCGCCGGAAGGGCCAGATCGACGCCCTGCTGGAGACCATGTTGGAACGGCCGCTGCCGAAATCGGCGGGGCAGGTTCGCCATATCCTGAGCGCAGCGCTCGCCCAAATCCTCTTCATGCAAATGCCGCCCCACGCGGTGGTGAATCTGGCGGTCGAGCAGGCCCGCGCCAACCGCGCCAGCCGGCGCTTCGACAAACTCGCCAACGCCATTCTGCGGCGCGCCACCAGAGAGGGCGCCGAACTCGTTGCCGGTCAAGACGCCCCCCGCCTCAATACGCCGGATTGGCTCTGGCAGCGCTGGACTGCGGCCTATGGCGAGGCTGACACCCGCCGCATCGCCGAGGCCCATTTGACCGAGCCCGCCCTCGATATGAGTGTCAAATCGGACGCCGCCCAATGGGCCGAACGGCTCGGCGGCATCGCGCTACCGACGGAAAGCGTCCGGCTCAGGCCCAAGGGCCGGATCGAAGACCTGGAAGGTTTCGGCGAGGGCGCATGGTGGGTGCAGGACGCGGCCGCGGCACTCCCCGCCAAGCTACTGGGCGACGTCGCCGGGAAACGGATTGCCGATCTTTGTGCAGCACCCGGCGGCAAGACGGCCCAACTCGCCGCCGCCGGCGCCGATGTCGTGGCAGTCGACATCTCCAAGGGCCGATTGCGCCGGTTGGAACAGAATCTCCGGCGTCTGAACCTGAAGGCTCAGCTGGTCGAGGCCGACGCCGTCACCTGGAAGCCCGATGACCAGTTCGACGCCGTGCTGCTGGACGTACCCTGCATGGCGACGGGCACGATTCGCCGTCATCCGGACATTCCGTATCTAAAGCAAGAGAGCGAGCTCGGCCCGCTCGCGAAACTGCAGACCGCCTTGCTCGCCAATGCGCGAGCGCTCGTGAAGCCTGGCGGTCTATTGGTCTATTGCACCTGCTCGCTGGAGCCCGAGGAAGGCGAGGAACAGATCGCAAGATTGCTGGATCTCGACCCCGCGATTCAGGTTGACCCGGTCGACGTTGGCGAACTCGCGGGCGAAGCCGCCTGGGTCACCGAAAAGGGTTTCTTACGCACGCTGCCCTTCCAGTTCGACACCGGCGACCCGTTGATGGCCGGAATCGATGGGTTTTTCGCGGGCAGGCTGCGCATCGCCTAGGGCCCGCAAAGCCAGTGCAACCGCGGCCTTCGCGCCCACCCCTTGATCAGGCGCCGCTTTGCACACAACAATGCCGGTACGGCGCGGGCAAGCGATTCGCATGTAGCGCCCGGCACTTAGCTCATAAAGAGGAAGCATGGCGGACCGGTTTTCCGCACAAACCAAACTGGCAGCCGACGTCGCAAGCGTCGCGCGGCGCCGCGCCATGCGCTCCCTGCATCAATCCAGCTTGTTCAGCTGGCGCTACCGCGGCACGCCGATCGAGCAACTTGTGCTGGTGCCGCAGGACTTGCGGACGGCTGATCCGAGCTTTGCCACCGAAATCTATAACGGACAATTCGGATTGGCGGGAGCGGTCGCCCTGACGGGCACCGAATCTCCCTATCTGGTTCCCCCTCCAAGCCCCGAATGGCAGCGGCAGCTCCATGGCTTCGGCTGGCTGCGTCACCTGCGCGCCGCCGGTGACGAAATCGCGCGGGAGCACGCCCGCGTGCTAGTGCGCGATTGGATCGCACTTCACCGCAATATCAGCGGCGTGGCCTGGCAGCCCGACATCGTGGCGCGGCGGATCATCTCCTGGCTGTCCCACGCTCCGGTCGTGCTTGAGGGCGCCGATCAGCGCTCTTTCGAGGAAGTGCTGGCGAGCCTGACCCGGCAGATGCGCTATCTCAGCACCGCCTATCGCGACATGCCGGCCGACGCCTCACGCCTGAGCGCCCTCACCGCATTAATGCTCACCGGGCTGTGCACCGAGGAGCAAAGCATCGATACGGAGGACTATCTGAAGCCCTTCACCAGGGAGGCCGAACGCCAGATTCTAGCCGATGGCGGCCATGTCAGCCGCAATCCATCCACCCTGGTGGAGTTACTGCTCGATCTGCTTCCCCTGCGTCAGTGTTTTGTGGTGCGCGATTTGCCCCCGCCCCAGGCATTGATCGGCCTGATCGACCGGATGACGCCGATGCTGCGCTTCTTCCGCCTGGGCGATGGCGGGCTTGCCCGCTTCAATGGAATGGGCGCCACCGCAATCGACCAGATCGTCAATGTGCTCGCCCATGACGATGTCGAGGGCTCGCCCGTGACCTATGCCGCGCCGTCGGGCTATTGCCGGTTGGAGCGCGGCAAAGCCATCGTGATTTGCGACGTGGGCGGACCCCCGCCATTTGCGCTCAGCGGCGACGCCCATGCGGGCTGCCTGTCCTTCGAGATGAGCTCAGGCACCCAGCCCGTTATCGTCAATTGCGGTACGCCCAATCACGCCCAGCACGAATGGTCGCTGGTGACCCGCTCCACGGCCGCGCATTCGACGTTAACGTTCGCCGATACTTCGTCGTCGCGCTTCGTTTCGTTGCGGCCGGTCGGCGAGCCCACAGCCAGGGCCAGGATAATCGGACCCGAACAGGTGGAGGCCGCGATCACGGAAGAGGACGGAGGACAGCTGCTCACTGCGTCCCATGACGGCTATGAATCTCGATCCGGCATCATTCATCACCGCACCTTGCGCCTCGCCGCCAACGGCGAACGCTTGCAGGGCCAGGACCGGCTGGTGGCGGCCGAAGGCCCAAAACCTTCCGCTGCCGAGGGAGGCGGAAGCACCTTCGCCATCCGCTTTCATCTCCACCCCGCTGTGCGGGCCGAACTCGCCCAGGACGGCCGCAGCGCGCTGTTGTTGCTTCCCAACCGCGAGGGCTGGCGGCTGATCGCGGGCAACGGGGCTCTGGCAATCGAGGACAGCGTCTTTTTGGCCGATCCGGCTGGGCGCAACCGGACTCAGCAGGTGGTGCTAAGCGGTGACCTGCGCGGCCGGACCGAAGTGACCGTCGACTGGGCCTTGGAGCAGGCCGTCGCCCCCGGAGCCGCCAAAAAGACGCAAACCGGGACGCCGCAACCCAAGGCGGAGACAGAGCTGCCCTTCGCAAAGACCTGAGCTCGATTGCCGCATTAATTGGGGGCAAGTCGCAGATCAGCTTTGATCCATTTTTATCGGCGCATAAATCGTGCTAACCCGATCTGTCTTTGGCCCCGAGGACGCCCTCACGGCGTTCGCACCATGACGACGACTCGATCAGCATGACTGAAACCGCGACCGCGTTGGAGACGAGTGAGCCGCGCATTTCGCGGGCGCTTCTGTCGGTGTCCGACAAGACGGGACTCGAGGACTTCGCCCGCGGCCTGGCCGAAATGGGCGTCTCACTGATTTCCACCGGCGGCACGGCGCGAACCCTGCAGCAATCGGATATCGCGGTGACCGACGTCGCCGAATTGACCGGCTTCCCGGAAATGATGGATGGCCGGCTGAAAACCCTGCATCCCAAGGTCCATGGCGGCCTGCTCGCGGTTCGAGGCAACGCCGAGCATGTAAGCGCCCAGGAGGCGCATGGCATCGCCAGCATCGATTTGCTCGCCGTCAATCTCTACCCCTTCGAGGAGACGGTGCGATCGGGCGCGGACTTCGAGACCTGCATCGAGAATATCGACATTGGCGGACCGGCGATGATCCGGGCCGCCGCCAAGAACCACGCCGCCGTCACCGTGATCGTCGATCCGGCGGACTACGGAGAAGTCCTGACCGAGATGAAGCAGAATGGCGGGGCCACCACACTCGGGCTGCGCCGCAGGCTCGCCCAAAAGGCCTATGCCCGGGCCGCCGCCTATGATGCCGCGATCAGCCAGTGGATGGCCAACGAACTCGGTGAGCACACTCCTCCGATAACCGCATTTGCAGGCCGGTTGGCTCAGCAGCTGCGCTATGGCGAAAACCCGCATCAATGGGCGGCCTTCTATCTCGGCGGCGCGCCCCGGCCCGGAGTGGCGACCGCGCGGCAGGTCCAGGGCAAAGAGCTCAGCTACAACAATTTGAACGACACCGACGCGGCCTATGAACTGGTAGCGGAATTCGACCCCGAGCGGCCCGCTGTCGCCATCATCAAGCACGCCAATCCCTGTGGTGTGGGGACGGCAGCGAGTTTTGTGGAAGCTTACGAAAAGGCGCTGCGCTGTGATCCGGTGAGCGCCTATGGCGGCATCGTCGCCCTCAACGGCACCTTGGACGCCAAAACCGCGGAGAAAATATCATCCGTTTTCACCGAGGTGGTGATCGCGCCCGATGCGAGCGGCGAGGCCCTTGCGATCCTGTCGGCGAAGCAGAATCTCCGGCTGCTGCTGGCGGGGGGTCTTCCAAATCCCGGGGCCGCCGGTCAAACAGCCCGGATGCTGGCGGGCGGCTTTCTGCTGCAAGCCCGGGACAATGGCGTTGTCGGCGATCTGGAGCTGAAGACCGTCACCAAGCGCGCGCCCAGCGGCCGCGAGCTGGAAGATCTGAAAATGGCGTTTAGCGTCTGCAAGCACGTTAAATCCAACGCCATCGTCTATGTGAAGGAGGGCGCCACGGTTGGAATCGGCGCCGGTCAAATGAGCCGTGTCGACTCCGCCAGGATCGCCGCCCAAAAAGCGGCCGAGGCGGCCGAAGCGGCGGGCGAATCCGAGCCGCTAACTGTG
>JGI24023J19991_10003253_pt1 | contig 11478 bp, 15 predicted proteins | sample Cruoilmetagenom1_FD_19991 | JGI IMG/M metagenome (IMG submission 19991)
AAGACAAATACAAAAGAAGAAGATACCACTAAGAAGGAAGCATAATGCACGAACAAACACTAGCGATACATGCGGGATATGATAAAGATGCGATGGCAACAATGGCCGTACCTTTGTACCAAACTACTGCCTATGAGTTTAGAGACACAGAACATGCAGCAAATCTGTTTGCACTTAAAGAGCTTGGAAACATCTATACTAGACTGATGAACCCAACTACAGATGTGTTTGAAAAGCGTTTTGCGGCACTTGAGGGTGGTGTGGCTGCTATAGGTACGGCTTCAGGAATGGCTGCCATTTTCTATGCTATTGCCAATGTGGCAGAATCTGGAGACAATGTTATCGTGGCAAAGCAAGTGTATGGTGGGACTACTACACTTACGGGGCATACTATCAAACGTTTTGGGATTGAGACACGTTATTTTGATGTACGTAACCCTTCAGAGATAGAAGCTTTAGTAGATGATAAAACGAAGATTATTTTGTTTGAAAGTATCACGAACCCAAGTATCGATGTGGCAGATTTTGATGCCATCGTTACTATCGCAAATAAACATAACATTTTGACTTGTGTTGACAACACAGTGGGAACACCTATCTTGTGTAAACAGTTTGATCATGGTGTGGATCTCACTGTTCACTCTGCTAGTAAATACACCACAGGACAGGGACTTGCTATCGGTGGTGTCATCGTTGAGCGTCATGACTTAGTAGAGAAGATCAAAGGCAATGCACGCTACGCACACTTTAACGAACCAGATGAAAGTTACCATGGGCTAGTCTACTCTGATGTGCCATTGCCTCTCTTTACACTGAGAACACGTTTGGCATTGCTTCGTGACTTGGGTGCATCGCCTAGTCCATTTAACTCATGGTTATATATACAAGGGCTTGAGACATTACCACTTCGTATGAAACAGCACTCTTCTTCGGCGTTAGCCATTGCAGAGTATTTGGAAGCACACCCAAAAGTAGGGAAAGTAAATTACCCTGGACTAAAGTCAGATGCAAACTACGAGTTAGGTCAAAAGTACTTTAAAGGGGGACACTCTGGGTTACTTTCTTTTGAAGTATCAGACAAAGAGACAGCGCAGAAGATAGCTGACTCTACAGAGATCTTTTCTTTGGTGGTAAACATCGGTGATAGTAAGTCTATCATCACTCACCCTGCAAGTACTACACACCAACAACTTTCAGACCAGGAACTACTGGAAGCTGGTGTACCTGGTGGACTTGTGAGACTGAGTGTCGGGATAGAAGATACACAAGACTTGATAGATGACTTGGCCAAGGCATTAGGATAGTCATAGATGTGGTGTGGGTGTTTTACACATATGCTACAAACCCTAAAGCCCAAATTAGATAAAATACTCACAATAAACTCAACAACAAAGTTATGTATGAAAATCGAAACCAAAACCGCACAATTTAGCTCCCCATTGTACTTAGAATCCGGGCGTATCTTAGAACCTTATGAGATAGCATATGAGAGCTATGGTGAGTTAAATGAAGACCATTCTAATGTGATCTTGATCTGTCATGCTCTCTCAGGTTCGCATCATGCGGCAGGTGTGTATGAGGGAGAGCGAAAAGCAGGTTGGTGGGATGGACTCATCGGTGATGGCAAAGCCATAGATACGACGAAATATTTTGTGATCTGTACCAATGTTGTAGGCTCATGTTTTGGAAGTACGGGACCTATGAGTAACAACTATCCAAGCGAAAAGCCTTATAGACTCAAGTTTCCTGTTGTGACGGTCAAAGATATGGTACGTGCACAAATGCACCTTCTTTCAGATCTAGGTATCTATCATGTGCGTGCAGTAGTAGGTGGTTCTATGGGTGGGATGCAAGCACTGCAGTTTGCTGTGGATTATCCTAACTTTGCAGATGAGATCATCTCTCTTGCAGCAACGTATGCAACACGTCCTTGGACGATGGCATTTAACAAAGTAGCGGTAGAAGCCATACGAAGAGACCCCCGTTTTGAACATGGGAACTATGAGGTAGATGCCTTTAAAGAAGAAGGCTTAGATGGACTTGCGATAGGACGCATCGCAGGTCATATATCTTACCTTTCTCCTGACTCTATGGATGATAAGTTTGGGCGTAACTACGTGAACAATGATGGACTTTTTGAGCTTTTTGGACGCTACGAAGTAGAGCGNTACATGGAGTACAACACGAACAANTTTTCACGTATCTTTGACCCNCTTTCGTACTTGTACATCGTCAAAGCCATCAACACTTTTAACCTAAGTCGTGGGTATGACTCTTTACANGAGGCTATCTCNCGNATCAANGCAAATGTNCATCTNATCAGTTTTTCATCTGACTACTTGTTCTTCCCNTCTGAGATGGAACACATCGCAAATATGATGAAACGTAATGGACANAACCATACTTACCTAGAAGTTGAGAGTGACTATGGNCATGATGCNTTTTTNGTTGAGTTAGAGAAATTTGAAGACAATATAAAAGAGGTACTTAAATGAAAAATGAAACATTTGAAGAGAAGTTNGCACATTCAAAAGAACTNNTNGANAAGTTGATGAANCCTGAGATNACNTTGGAAGANTCAGTGAAGCTTTATGAAGAGGGTNTNAAGAANATTAAAGANGCTCANACACTNATAGAAGAAGCGAAGACAAAGATAACTGTCATCGAACAAGCCAATCAAAACGTGAGTGACTAACTATGAATAAACAGTTAGTCGTCGCAGCACTTCAACTACCAACACTTGGTATGAATGCAACACGGCTAGAGTTTTACCTCAAAAAAGCACATGAGCGTGGAGCAGATGTTATGTTGCTCGGTGAGTATGTGCTGAATCACTTTTTCAAAGAGCTTGCTACGATGGCACCTGCAATGGTGAAGACACAAACGAAAAAACATCTTGAACTTCTTAAAAGCCTTGCTATAAAATATGACATCGTTTTTGTGGCTCCTATCATTGTGAGTAAAAAAGAGGGATATTTTAAAACCATTGTGAAAGTCACCCCTAAACATACACGTTACTATGAACAGCAGATACTTCTTCCTTATGCACATTGGGATGAAAAGAAGTTTTTTGCCAATGCAGTAAAACCTCTTAAAGAGCCTATGACCTTTAACATAAAAGGTTTTAAGTTGATGGTGATGGCAGGGTTTGAACTGCATTTTGACCCATTTTGGGAGCAGGTGACACGTAAAAAAGTAGATGTGGTACTCCTCCCGACAGCGTCAACATTCGGCTCACATAACAGATGGAGAGAGATCATAAAAACCAAGGCATTTTTGCATGGTTGTTATGTGTTACGTGCTAATCGTCTTGGTGAATACAGTGATGATGAAGTGAAGTGGAAGTTCTATGGCGACACGATGCTTGTCTCCCCTTCTGGCGAAGTAGAGATGATGCTTGAAGATAAAGAGTCTATGCTGATAGAAGTGATAGACAAACAAGAAGTCACTGAACATCGTAAGGCGTGGGGATTTGAGAGAGAATTGAAGCAACGCGAAGAATTGGTTTAATATGTCTAATAACAAACTAATTACGATTTTATTAGTTTTAATAGGGATACTTTTTTATTTTAAGGACTCTCCTTTTCTAAGATTTGTTCTTATTCCTATTGTAAAGCAAAATGATAAGGGATATGAATATATGGATAAGCAGGTTGATATTGATAAAACACATCAATACTTGGAAGATATATTACAATATATTGAACAAGAAGGCTTTACTTTAACTGGAAAAGAAAAAGATCAAATTCGTTATTGTTTCTCCAAGAATGAAGAAATGAATTCTCTTGTACAGGAAAAAATTAAAACCTATATTTCTAAGAATATGTATTCGTCAAAGATACCTCATTTCTTAAATGAAATGGATAAATTTTTTATACGAAAAATTGATAGACCAAATCCTCCAAAAGTTCTTTATAGTAATTGGTATAGACAAAAATATGAGATATTAATTGAATTATTATTGACCGTGACATCTTCGGATAAAATTTTGAATTTAGAATCATTTTATGATGGCGGTCTACGTAATTCTTTCTTAAAGTATAAAATAGTAAATTTAGATATACCAAGAGATGTAAATGAGGCAGAGAAAATAGGTAGTGTTATATTAGGTTTACCCAAATATTTTATATCACGTTCAATTTATGGAGAAGAAAAGGTATCTCAGGCTCTCGCTGCACAGCATGTAGTAACACTTTTTTTACAAAATTATAATAAAAGAGAAGATTTACATCTTACTCAATTAAGTTTTTTAAAAAAAGCACCTAAATATTTATTTGATTTTCCAAAGCCAGGTACACATGTTTTAAAGAGCTTTGAGCCAGCCACTTTTTTAGCAGATAATGTACAAAATGATGAATTTAGAAAAATTATTCTACAAAAAAGTAGTGAATATTATAGAGTAGAACTAGATAAAGCTTTAAAAAATGAAACAATTTTTAAAAAAATAGACTCTATATTATTGAGTAAGAATAATTTTAGTGTTAAGAGTGAGTTTAACATTGATACAGAACTCAAGGATATATTTCATAAGATTGATATCATATTTAGTAAATATCCACCTAAGTTGTCAAAAGGTTTATCAGATAATCAAATTATAGCTATTCAACAAGCTTTATCACCACATAAATTACCTAATGATATTATTGCTTTTTACAAATGGCATAATGGGTTACAGTTAGATTCTGTAACAGTTTTTGAACCTATAAGAAGTGTATTGTATGGCTATTATTTAAACATTAGTATGAAAAATGAAATTTTTTGGAAAGATGAATATTTACCATTGCATAGCTTTGGAAGTAGTGGGGATGAATTCATTAAATTGGAGGGTGTTGATGAGTCACCTATTTATGACTATGATTATTCAGAATACTCCCCAGTAAAATTTGCATCAATAAAAAAGATGATGCAATTGTTCTTAGAAGTATTGGAGGCAAAAATTATATATTATAATGACGATAATGGAAAGTGGGAAGGTGATGAAGTTAAATTAGAATATTTTATGAATGAAAGGCAGGAGAAGCAATGACGCAAGGTGAATACTTTAACAGACAAATCCAACTTTGGGGTTCAAATGTACAACAGAGTTTAGAGAATAAAAAGATAGCTATTATCGGTTCGGGTGGGCTTGGGTGTACTTTGGCAATGGCACTAGGTACCTCAGGTATAGGTGAGATACATATGGTGGACTTTGATACGGTTTCATCACACAATATCCACAGACAAATAGCTTTTACCCTTGATGATGAAGGCAAAAATAAGGCCAAAGCGGTGTGTGAACTTGTAGAGTCTAAAAATCCTTTTGTAAAAGCTGTAGCATTTGATATGGCTTTTAATGACTTTAAAGCAATGGGTAATACCTATGATCTTATACTGGATGCAACAGATAACTTACCTGTACGTGGTGAGATAGATAAACATGCAAAAGCAACGAAAACACCATGGATATATGCTTCTGTAGAGGAGTTTAACGGCCAAGTTTGTTTCTTTGAGAGTGCAAACTTTCAAGTATTTAACATCTCTGACCATAAACCAGGAGGCATTACTGCGCCTATCGTGATGCACATAGGCTCTTTACAAGCTAACTTGGCACTTCGCTATCTTGCTGGACTTACCGTGCTTAAAGATAAGCTATACTACCTTTACTTTAATGATGAAGGTGAACTTATCACGCAAAAGTTTGGAATGCCAAAAGTTTAGCCCAATAGTGTTAAAATAATATAACTTTATAAAAGGATAGATGATGAAATTAAAAATATTACTTTTTTCAGGCTTAGTACTGTTGTTTGCTGGATGTACGCAAGAGACACAAAACAGTCTGAGTCGTTCATTACAAAACTGGACAGGAACCAATGGTATACTTGATGTATATGCAGGAGATAAATTGGTACACAAATTTATCAAAATTGATAAACTTTCAACTGCAAAAGGTACCACTGACGATAGCGCTAGGCCTTATCGTTATGGTTATGGTATTGATGATATCAATATGAATGGTAAAGTAGACTCAGGTGAAAAGAAAGTCTATTTTGAATTTTCTGACTATTCTACATCATATATATTCTACGAAAGAAACTAGGAGACAATACGTATGAAATTTATAGCAACAAAAGAAGCACCACAAGCGATAGGACCGTACTCTCAAGCAGTAGTGGTAAATGGATTTATTTATACATCTGGTCAGATTGCACTTTCTCCAGCTGGTGTGATGTCTACAGGTAATGTGGAGGAACAAACACATCAGGTAATGAAAAACCTTTTAGAAGTGCTTGCGGCGGCAGGAGCCACATTTAACGATGTTATAAAAACAACTATCTTTTTAGCAGATATGAATGATTTTGAGAAAGTCAATCATATCTATGCATACTATTTTGGGGAGCATAAGCCTGTACGAAGTACCGTAGCAGTCAAAACGTTACCTAAAAATGCATTGGTTGAGATAGATTGCATCGCTGTAGCTGGAGCTGATTATAACTATTAACATAAAAGTGATAATGTTTCAAAGTACCTTTAAACTATTTTGGATATAATTGCAAACTTTTTAAAAAACATTATAGAAACAAAGGGTTTGCAATGTACGCAATCATTAAAGCAAGTGGTCAACAATTCAAAGTTCAAGAGGGTGATATCATCTGTTTTGACAACATGGGTCTTGATCCAAAATCAGCGGTAGAATTTAAAGAAGTTTTAGCGTTAGATAACGGTGAATTAACTGTAGGAGTTCCTTTCGTAGAGGGTGCTGTAGTTAAAGGTGAAGTGATCAATGAAGGTAGAGATAAAAAAGTTATCATCTACAAAAAAAGAAGAAGAAAAGATTCAAAACTTAAACGTGGTTTCAGAAGAAGCTTTACTAGAGTTAGAATTACTAAAATAGCGTAAGCTTAAAAATTATATTATAGGAGCATAAGATGGCACACAAGAAAGGTCAAGGATCTACTCAGAATAACCGTGATTCAGCTGGACGTCGTTTAGGCGTTAAAAAATTTGGTGGAGAAGCAGTTATCCCTGGTAACATCATCATCAGACAAAGAGGAACAAAAGTACACCCAGGAAATGGTGTTGGAATGGGTAAAGACCATACAATATTTGCACTAGTTGAAGGTGTTGTTAAATTTGACAACAAAACTGCTAGTCAGAAAAAAGTATCAGTAGTACCTGCATAGTCTTCTATAGATCCGAAACTTTTTCGGATCTATTTTCCTTCCGTTTTACTCTCTATAACCAATAGATATTTACACCTATTACGTCCCAAAAACCATCCGTCAGCATATTCCTTTTTATTTTGAAAGAACCAGTGTGATTTTTTATAATTGCCTTTAGATGTGGTGCATCCATCTCTGATACCTTTTTTGTATGCATCAGGGAATTTGGATCCAAAATAGATGCCACTATGGTAGTAGCCACCTTCACTCACTGGAAGTTCGTTTGGTGAACAAGCATTCAATAGTAAGATTGAAGTGAACAATAAAGTCGTTTTAGAATAGGACATAAATAATTTCCTGTTTTTTTGTTTGGAAAATTATAACAAATAATTTTCTAATTTAGATATAATTTCATAATTCATTTATTATTATCCAAGAGATAGTAGTTTTCATAGATAAAAAAGGTTTAATATATGTTCGTAGATAGTGTAGAACTTCTCATAAGTTCTGGTAAAGGTGGGGCAGGCTCCATTTCTTTTTGGACTGAAAAATTTGTAGCCAATGGTGGACCTGATGGTGGTGACGGTGGTCGTGGTGGTGCAGTCTTCTTTAAAGTAGACAACAACACGGACACACTTTCAGGACTTCGTGGACGTGTACATATGAAAGCTGAAAATGGACAACCTGGTACAGGCAGAAAATGTTATGGGCGTAAAGGTCAAGATATGACTATCACTGTGCCTCCTGGAACTACAGTAGTAGATATGGAGACAGGGGAAGAGCTTATGGATCTACTCAATGATGGAGANATCATTCCTTTTTTAGAAGGTGGAAAAGGTGGCTTAGGCAATATGCACTTTAAGTCTTCAAGTAACCAAAGACCCACCTATGCACAACCTGGACTTCCAGGTATCAGTAAACAAGTAAGACTTGAGATGAAACTCATCGCCGATGTGGGACTTGTAGGTTATCCAAATGTTGGGAAGTCTACACTTATCGCTACACTTTCAAATGCAAGACCACAAGTAGCAAACTATGAGTTTACAACACTGACGCCAAAGTTAGGTGTNGTNCATATNGGTGATTATGATTCATTTATGATGGCAGATATACCTGGTATTATAGAGGGTGCCAGTGATGGTAGAGGTTTGGGNCATGANTTTTTAAAACACATAGAAAGAACCAAAACNNTNCTNNTNATGATAGACGCAGCAAACTACAGAGAGATGAAGTATCAGTATGAAACATTACTGGTAGAGCTTCAGCGTTATTCTGAGACTTTGGCGACTAGAAAACATGCGATTGCTATTACTAAGATAGATTCACTATCTGTAGATGAAGTCAATGCCTTAACAGAAACGTTTCTTTCAGATATTGGACTAGAAGCTAATACTTCACTGAAGCAATACAAAGCAAAAGAAGAATACATCTCTTATGGGTTTGAAAAAGATTTTGGTGTAGCGTTACCAGCAGAAAAACCACTTTTTGTTTTACCTATCTCATCCGTTGCACACATTAACACTGAGCCTTTACGTTACGCCATTGGAGACTTTGTAAAAAGTGTTAAAGAAGAGCAAGAAGGCTAAGATGAGTACCCAACGTATAGTCATTAAAGTAGGTTCTCATGTTTTAACAGAAGCTGGGAACATCGCAAAAGTACGTATGTTGGCACTTGTGGAACTCATAGCCCTACTAAAAGTTAACCATTATGAAGTCATCTTGGTAAGTTCAGGTGCAGTGGCAGCTGGTTATACACGGTTACCACTTGACAGAGGGATATTAGCAAACAAGCAGGCACTGGCAGCCATAGGGCAACCACTTCTTCTTAAAATGTACCAAGAAAAGTTTGAAAAGTTTGCTTTGTTGTGTTCTCAGGTTTTACTGCGTGCAGATGTCTTTGACTCTGATGAACATATGAATCATGCAAAAGTGGCCATAGACACACTTTTAGCGAATAATGTTGTCCCTATCATCAATGAAAATGACACAGTCAGTATAGAAGAACTGGTATTTGGTGATAATGATAGACTCTCCGCCCATGTGGCACATTATTTTGATGCTTCGTTGTTGATAATCCTTTCAGATATAGATGCCTTTTATGACAAAGACCCAAACAAGTATGATGATGCAGTAAGACGAGCTGTCGTCACACAGTTAAGTAAAGAAGAATTAGAAGCAGATCACACACCCAACAACGAATTTGCCACAGGTGGCATAGTCACTAAACTACAATCAGCTGATTTTCTTATGAAAAATGGAAGAGAGATGCTGCTTGCTTCAGGATTTGACCTTGCAGATGTGAAGACATTTCTTGTAGATGGTGTACATGAGGGTGGAACGCTTTTTAAAGCGTAACAATTTTAACTTTAATGAGAAGAGATATGAAATACAATATAGTCTATATGGGAACTCCCCACTACGCAAGAGCCATACTCCATACACTCATACAAGCAGAAGATATGAGCGTCTCTTTGGTCTTGACTCAGCCTGACCGTCCTGTGGGGCGTAAAAAGATCTTGACTGCTCCTCCAGTGAAAGAGTTGGCGTTAGAACATGATATAACAGTGTTACAGCCTCATCGTTTGAGTGATGAAGGTATGGAAGCTGCGATAAGAGAAGCTAAGCCTGACTTCATCATAGTAGCTGCATTTGGACAGATATTGCCAAAAGCCATACTTGAGATTGCACCTTGTATCAACTTGCATGCTTCACTTTTACCTCAATATAGAGGTGCAAGTCCTGTACAGCAGTCTTTACTAGGTGGTGATGAAAAGACAGGGGTGACTTCTATGATGATGGAAGAGGGGCTTGATACGGGTGATATGCTTGAAAAAAGTGAGTTCATCATACCTGTTGATATGCGCCTACATGCTTTGATGCAGAAGCTCACGGATGATGCTTGTGATTTGACACTCAGTACCATTCGTCATTTTGAGATCATACAAGCAGTCAAACAAGATGAAAGTCAAGCAACGTTATGTAAGAAGATCAAAAAGTCTGATGGAGAAGTAGATTTTGATGATGCAGAGATCATCTATAACAAATACCGCGCTTTTGAAGGCTGGCCAGGTGTATTTATGCAAAATGGTACCAAACTTGACGGGTTGAAGTTAATAGATATGAAGATGTCACATAACGCTTATGAGATACTGGGTTTCCAGGAGGAGAGTGTCCTTGTAGGGTGTGGTAAGGGTGCTTTACTCATAGCAACACTTCAGCCTGCCTCTAAAAAGGCTATGTCAGCCAAGGCGTATTGTGTAGGAAGAGGGCTAAAAGTTGGAAATAAAATTATTTGACACGCTTCCTTCTACTCAGAAGTATCTCGTTGAACAAGTAGAAAGTGATTTACTTAAAGCACCCATTGCTGTTTTGGCATTGGAACAAAATGCTGGGGTTGGAAGCCGAGATAATGAATGGTCTGGAGGAGAAGGAAACTTTTTTGCTTCTATCTCAGTAAAACTAGAGGATCTACCTAAAGATTTACCTCTTTCTTCTGCGTCTATTTACTTCTCATTTATCATGAAACAAACGCTTAAAACATATGATGAAAATACCTGGTTAAAATGGCCAAATGATTTCTATGTAAATGATGAAAAAGTAGGCGGGACTATCACAAAAAAAGTGGGCGAGAATTTGGTGTGTGGAATTGGCATAAATTTAAAAAAATCTCAAAACGGCTATAGAGCCTTACAGAGCGATATCTCTCCCCAATTTTTACTAGAAAAATACCTTTTAGCACTTGAAAATTTCCCAAAATGGAAGCAGGTTTTTAGTGAGTATGAGATAGAATTTGAGTTAAGCAGAGAGTTTTCAGTTCATATTGAAAACTATCAAAAGAGCCTATCTGACGCTACTTTGCAGCCAGATGGTTCTTTAATCATAGATGGGAAGAAGGTGTTTAGTTTACGATGAGCGAGATTATAAGTATAGCCAATCAAAAAGGTGGCGTAGGAAAAACAACAACAGCAGTAAACTTAGCAGCATCTTTAGCTGAAAAGGGCAAAAAAGTCCTTCTTTTGGACATCGATCCACAATCCAATGCAACGACCAGTTTAGGTTTTTCTAGAGGTGATTATGAGTTTAACATTTATCATGTACTCATAGGGACAAAAAAACTCTCAGAAGTCGTACTCAAAACGAACATAGAAAACCTCTCTTTAGTGCCTTCAAACATTGGCCTTGTTGGTATAGAAAAAGAATTTTATAACCCTAGCAAAAAAAATAGAGAATTGGTACTAAAAGAGAAGCTTAAAGAGGTTTCTAGAAAGTTTGATTTTATTATTATTGATTCCCCTCCGGCATTGGGTCCCATCACTATTAATGCTTTGAGTGCATCTGA
>JGI24023J19991_10003255_pt1 | contig 11472 bp, 6 predicted proteins | sample Cruoilmetagenom1_FD_19991 | JGI IMG/M metagenome (IMG submission 19991)
CTGTTACGCAATAGCTGGCCAAAGGCGGCGACGGCGGCGGTGAAACGATAGTCCTGGCTTGTGTTGTTGATATTGTCGTGAACGTCTTGTTGGTTAATCGCCTGTTTGAGTTCTTTGCTTTTGCCACCCTGGGGGCCTTTGTAACGAAGGCGCACATAGGCGATTTCCTTGCTGTCATGATTGTGCGTTGTTGCCTGTGCGTAGCGTAAGGGGTGGTTGGCCTGGCCTTGGCTACTGACAAGGGCAATTTCATAAAGTGCGGTGACTGAATGGCCAACACCGATGTCGCCTGCGTCTATTTTATCATTTTTAAAATCCTGTTTGCGGAGTAAACGATTTTCATATCCGATCAGGCGATATTCTGCGACGTTGGCGGGGTTGAACTCTACCTGTATCTTGACGTCTCTTGCGATGGTGAACAGGGTGCTGGCCAATTGTGTTACCAGTACTTTGCGGGCTTCGCGTAATGTGTCGATATAGGCGTAGTTGCCGTTGCCATGATCGGCGAGTTGTTCCATGAGTTTTTCATTGTAGTTGCCTGTACCAAAACCGAGGGTGGTGAGGGTAATGCCGGATTCACGTTGTTGTTTGATCAAGTCGATTAATGCCTGATGGTTGACGGTGCCGACATTAACATCACCATCGGTGGCGAGGATGATGCGATTGATGCCTTTATCGATAAACGATTTTTTGGCCATGGCGTAGGCCAGACGGATGCCCGCGCCGCCATTGGTGGAGCCGCCGGCCGAGAGTTGGTTGAGCGCGTTCATGATGCGCTGGCTGTCGTTACCCGCTGTCGTGTCCAGCACCACGCCCGATGCGCCTGCATAGACGACGATGGCGATGCGGTCGTGTTCATTCAGTTGTCTGGACAGCATGCGCAAGGAGGCTTTTATTAGGCCCAGTTTGTCATGGCTGCGCATCGACCCGGATACATCGATCAGGAAGACCAGGTTGGCGGGGGGCAGGGTAGTACGATCTTCCTGATACGCTTGTACGCCTATTTTTAGCAGGTGTGTGTCCGGGTTCCAGGGGTTTGGGCCAACCTCGGTATGGATGGAGAAGGGGGTGTCAATATGTGTTGGCTGTGGGTAGTGATAGGTGAAGTAGTTGATCATTTCCTCTACGCGCACGGCATCGTGTACTGGCAGGCGGCCTTCTTTCAAAAGAAAACGGCGGATATTGCTGTAGCTGCCGGTATCGACATCAATACTGAAGGTAGATACGGGTTGTTGACGTACTTCGATAATGCCATTACTGGCGATGCTGGCGTATCGTTCCCTATTTTGTGTTGTAACGGGTGCTGTATAGGGGAAATAACTCGGCGCGCTATAATGTTGGCCCGTGGTCGTGCTGCCCCCATTGCCACAGCCACCGATCGTGATCTTGATAGCCTTATGTCCACTGATCAAACGGCCATCACTGAGTCGGGCGATGGCATAGATCACACTACTACCGACGAGTTTATAACGCGATGACAAGCCTTCGACGAGGGTGTTTTTTCCCAGTGTGTAATGCGCTATCGGTGTTGTCCGAAAATGATCGAACAACCACAACTCGATAACGTGTGCATTGTTTTTAACGTGGATGCTGTCAATACTGATGTTAACCACGGCGCCATTTTCTGCGATGGCGGGGGCCTTGATGGTAATGCCTGTTGTGGCGATGCGGGTTGACGGAAAATGGTCGGTGATGTTTTTGGGTATCATGGCTGCTGCAGGTTGCAGCTGGATTAGAATGCTGACGAGCAAGGTCATACTTGTCTTGATTATTGTCTTCATGTCATGCCTCCATGTTTGATGTGTATTCAAACAGGAGCAGGATTGATGCCATGGGTATAAATTATTGATTATTCAGGATAACATTTATGTGTGTTTTATTTTGCTGTCAGTGTGACAGGTAAGTTGCAAGATGGGTCGTGCAACTTGCAATTTGTAGTTGGATGATGATTATTAAATCAGCAGCATTTGTTTGTATATAAAATTATGCTGGTTTGTTTTGTGGGCGCGAAGAGTGCTTGAATACAACTGTTGTAAACCATGCAAGGGCCAGGGGGTATGGTTCCAGCAAGGGGAAGTTTTGCTCAGCCATGTATTGCCACTTGAATACGTACTAAATAAGGACTATATTTAGTACTAATTGATAACAGGTGGGAACGTTCCTATGAAGCTTAGCAGGGCTGTAAAACCGATTAGCTATTTAAAGCAAAATACCGCTGAAGCTATAAAAGAAGTACATGAAAACAATAACCCTATGGTTATTACTCAAAATGGTGAAGCCAAAGTAGTTATTCTCGATGTTGCGCAATATGAACAAGATCAAGAATCGTTGGCACTACTTAAATTGCTTGCCCAAAGCAAAGATGCCTACTCCAAAGGCAAGCATAAGACAGCAAAGAGGGCTTTTGCTGATATTAGAAAGAATGCAGGGAAACGTGGCTATTGAAAAAGTATCAGATAAGGCTGACGTCAGAGGCAGAAAGAGATATTGAAGATATATATGATTATATATCAAAAAAGGACTCGGTAGATAATGCGGATTATGTGCTGGACAAGATTGAAGAGCTGGTTATGAGTCTGGACCACAACCCTGGCCGAGGTCATTGCCCGGATGAACTAGAAAGGCAGGGGATTAAGGAGTTCAGAGAAGTGTTTTTTAAGCCGTACAGGATTATATACGAGGTTACTGGTAGTAAGGTCGTGATTCATGTCTGTGCAGATGGGCGACGTGATATGAAATCATTACTTGAAAGAAGATTGCTAAGATAGGTGAAGTACAATTCTGACAGTTGCTCACTCAATACCCGTAACTGTCCGATAGTGTTGAACCTATTACAATTGATAATAGAAATTCTCCAATATGGTATTATCTTAAGTCTAGCCTTGTTTCTAATTATTATCAGGTCATAACAACTAATCATAAGGACGGATGCCCTTCCCCCGAATGTGTTTTTTCATATTGCTCCTGACATCGTAGGCAGCGAGTGGCGTGCAGCTGTTTATTCAGGCGTGTAGGTTCAATTTCACCGCCACAATCATCACATGTTCCGTACGTACCGGTAGCGAGTTTCTGTAAGGCATTTTCAGTGGCGCGTAATTCATTGATCTCTCTGTCGATCATGATGATGTCGATATCGGAGAGTAGGTCGGCGGTGGATTCGTCGCCTGTATCATGCACCTGTTCTGCCAGTTTTACATATTGCTCGTTGTCGGATTTGATCAGTTCTGCATGGATGGTTTTGCGTAGGTTATTAGCCTGTAGTCGTAGGCGTTTCTCATATAGCTTGTTTTGCTCGATGGTTAACGTTGTCATGGTTTATTCCTTAGCGTCGTACGCCAGTAGAAGATGAATAGCTGTCGATCACGTCGAGATAGTTTGCACGTTCGTAGGCCGCAGGGTCTTCAGCGTGTTTTTGGCTGATGCTGCCCTTAAGCTGGCTAACGGATTCGTATTCGTGTTCGTCCATCCATTCAGAGAGTTGTTTCAGAATATCAGTGATACGAACAGGGCCATTAGCGAGTAGTTCGCTGCACAAGTGGGTGATGTCAGCGCCTGCCAATAGTGCTTTGAGTACATCTTCTACGTTGTGCATGCCGCCTGTGACCGCGAGCGAGAGGTTGACCTGACCATGTAACAGTGCGACCCAGCGAATCCTTAACAGGGCCTCTGCCGATGTGGATAGTTCCAGGTGGGGTTTTACTTTCAGGGTCTCCAGGTCGATATCGGGTTGGTAGAAACGGTTGAACAAGGACACACCATTGGCACCTGCCTGTTCCAGCCCTTTGACGAAATGCGCAATCGAGCTGAATTGAGAGGACAGTTTCATGGTGATGGGGATGTCGACCTGCTTGCGTAGTTCTTGCAGTAGTTCGATATAGCGGGCTTCTACCGCTGAGCCTGGTTCTGTACTTTGTGCGGCGATGTAATAGACATTCAGTTCCAGTGCATCGGCACCGGCCTGGGCCAGCTCCTTGCCGTGGCGTACCCAGCCGTCCTGCGAAACCCCGTTGAGGCTGGCGATGACGGGTATGTCCAGGGATGATTTTAAGGCGCTGAGTTGTTGCAGGTATTTATCCAGGTGGCTTATGTAGTCGGCGGGTACTGGCTGAAAGCTGTCTGCTTCCGCATGGCCGATGGATTGTTGGTGAATAAAGCGCATCATGCTTTCTTCTTCATGATGGATCTCTTCTTCAAACAGGGAATACATCACCAGGGCGGAGGCCCCGGCATCTTCCAGTTGTTTGGCGCTGTCGATGTTCTTGCTAAGAGGAGAAGCGGAGGGTACCAATGGATTTTTCAGGTCAAGCCCGAGGTATTGTGTGTCCAGTCTGGCCATTATGAGGACTCCTTGTGGGTCTGCGCGGGTTCTGCATCGGCAGGGTTGTTGTCGTTGTCTTGTGCTGATGCAGGCCAGGGTATCTCGGACAGGTTTTTATAATACTCAAAGCGGTCGTTAACGTCCTGTTGCGATTGTTGCAGGTAATGTTCTGCATCATCAGGGTGTGTGCGCCATAACATATCGAAACGTGTTTCTGTTTTTATAAAATCACGATAGGGTATAGAAGGTGCTTTCGAATCCAGGTGCAGTGGGTTTTGTCCTTCTATGGCGCGCTTGGGGTCGTAACGAAACAATGGCCAGTGACCACTGTCGACTGCCAGTTGTTGCTGGCGGTGGTTGTTGGCGAGGTCGACCCCATGGGCGATGCAGGGTGAATAGGCAATAATGAGTGATGGCCCGTCATAGGCCTCGGCCTCGATGAAGGCACGCAGGGTTTGAATGTCCTTGGCGCCATAGGCGACGCGGGCGATGTAGACGTGCTGGTAATCCATGGCCATGAGCGCCAGGTCTTTTTTCGCTGTGGCCTTGCCACCCGCAGAAAACTTGGCGACGGCCCCGCGCGGTGTGGCTTTTGATGTCTGCCCGCCGGTATTGGAATAGACTTCGGTATCGAGGATCAGGATGTTCACATTACGTCCCGATGCCAGTACATGATCAAGGCCGCCAAAACCGATGTCGTAGGCCCAACCGTCACCACCGACGATCCAGACGCTTTTCCTGCACAGGTTTTCTGCCAGGGATTCCAGTGTGCGGGCTTTGGCATGGGTGATGGTGCTTAGTTGTTTTCGCAATTGTTCGATGCGCTCACGTTGTGCCTGTATGCCAGCCTCTGTGGACTCGTCGGCATTCATAATGTCGCTGACCCGTTCATGGCCAATATCATCTTGCAGTTGTGTTAATAGTTCTCGTGCCTGTTCTGCTTGCTTGTCGATCGCCAGCCTCATGCCCAGGCCAAACTCCGCGTTGTCTTCAAACAGGGAGTTGGACCAGGCGGGTCCACGTCCTTCCTTGTTGGCAGCCCAGGGGGTGGTGGGCAGGTTGCCGCCATAGATGGAGGAACAACCGGTGGCATTGGCCACTAGCATGCGATCACCGAATAACTGGCTGGCCAGTTTCAGGTAGGGGGTCTCGCCACAACCCACGCAGGCGCCGGAGAATTCGAACAGGGGCTGGAACAACATCGAACCTTTCATGGTGGTCACTTTAACCTGGGTGCGATCGTATTCAGGCAGGTTTAAGAAGAACGCCCAATTATCTTTTTCCTGTTCATGCTGTGCAGTTAGCGCTTCCATGTTCAGCGCCTTGTGGCTGATATTGGATTTATCGTGTATGGGGCAGATGTCAACGCAGAGTCCGCAGCCCGTGCAGTCATCAGGTGCTACTTGATAACTCATGACCATATCCTGTGGATAGTCCTTACCCCGTATGGGTGCAGACTTGAATGCGGGTGGTGCATCCTTGAGGGCAGCGGCGGGAAACACCTTGCTGCGGATGACGCCGTGGGGACAGACGAACGGGCATTTGCCACATTGGGTGCACAGTTCAGCATCCCATACGGGTAGCTCCAATGCGAGCTTACGTTTTTCATAGGCCGCCGTACCAAGTGGAAAGGTACCATCCGAAGGAAATAGACTGACCGGGATCGCATCGCCACGGCCGGCAATGATCTCTCCCGTTACCTTGCGTACAAAATCAGGAGCGTTATCCGGTACCGGACTGGTTTTTTCCAGGGTGCTNGTGATCTTGTCNGGCACATTAACCTCATGCAGGCAGGCCAGGGTTTCATCGATNGCNCGGAAGTTTAATTCAGTAATTCGCTGGCCTTTTTTACCATAGGTTTTTTCAACTGCCTGTTTGATGGCGGCGATGGCCTCATCACGAGGGAGGATGCCGGATATCGCAAAAAAGCAGGTTTGCATGATGGTGTTGATGCGTTTGCCCATGCCGGTTTTTTCCGCCACGGCATAGGCATCGATGGTGTAGAAATGGATATCCTTTTCGATGAGTTGTTGTTGCATGCGTTGAGGTAAAGTGTTCCAGACCTGCTCCGGGTCGGCGGGGGAGTTAAGCAGGAACACGGCGCCTTGTCTGGCCTTGTCCAGCATGTCGTAGCGTTGCAGGAATACGGGTTGATGACAGGCGACAAAGCTGGCATCACCATCGCCAATCAGATAAGTGGAATGAATGGGGTNAGGGCCAAAACGTAGATGTGATACGGTGACNGCACCGGATTTTTTGGAGTCGTAGACAAAGTATCCCTGNGCATGCTGGTCGGTACTCTCGCCGATGATCTTGATACTGTTTTTATTGGCACTGACTGTGCCATCGCTTCCCAGACCATAAAATATGGCCTGCATGGTTTTGTCGTTGGCATCGGTACGGAAGTCGGGGTCCCAGGTAAGGCTGGTATTGCCGACGTCGTCATGGATGCCAATGGTAAAATGATTTTTGGGGGCCGTNTGTTTNAGCTCGTCGAAGACGGCCTTGACCATGGCGGGGGNNAACTCCTTGGATGACAGTCCGTAGCGGCCACCTATTATCCTGGGCATGCTCTTGAATCGACGCTGCTCTGCACAGACATCCTGGGCGACGGCGCTGAGGATGTCTTTGTATAACGGTTCACCATCGGCTCCTGGTTCCTTGGTGCGGTCCAGTACGGCGATCTTTTGTGTGCTGGCGGGGATGGCATCCAACAGGGCATCGGCGGCAAAGGGGCGGTACAGCCGTACCTTGATCAGGCCGATCTTTTCACCTTGAGTGTTCAGGTATTCGACGGTTTCCTGTACTGTTTCCGCCCCCGAACCCATTAATATGATCACGCGTTCGGCATCAGCGTGGCCGATATAGTCGAACAGTTTGTATTGGCGGCCGGTTAAACCTGCAAATTGATCCATGACTGACTGCACAATGGCGGGCATATTGTCATACCAGGGGTTGACGCTTTCACGTGCCTGAAAATAAACATCCGGGTTTTGCGAACTGCCACGTAACACCGGGTGTTCGGGCGAAAGGGCACGCTGCCGATGCGCTGCAACGAGTTCATCATCGATGAGTTCGCGTACAACGTCTGCTTCAATCATAGTAATTTTGGAAACTTCGTGTGATGTGCGAAAACCATCAAAAAAATGCACGATGGGTATCAGCCCATCCAGTGTGGACGCCTGGCTTATCAGGGCCATGTCCAGTACCTCTTGTGGAGAGTTGGAGGCCAGAAAGGCAAAGCCGGTCATACGTGCAGACATGACATCACTGTGATCACCAAAGATGGATAAGGCCTGGCAGGCCAGGGAGCGCGAGGCCACATGGAAGACAGTAGGGGATAGCTCGCCGGCTATTTTGTACATATTGGGGATCATCAATAGCAAACCCTGCGAGGCTGTGAAGGTTGTCGTCAATGCGCCCGCCTGTAGCGCTCCATGGATCGCACCCGCGGCGCCGCCTTCACTTTGCATCTCGATAATCTGTGGAACAGTGCCCCACATATTGACCTGATGGCGTGATGACCATTCATCCGCCCACTCGCCCATGGGCGATGCAGGGGTAATCGGGTAGATGGCAATGACCTCATTGGTCAAGTGGGCGATGGTCGCCGCAGCCTCGTTACCATCGATGGTTTTGCTGGATGCGTGAGTCATTGTGTTCCTCTATGGCTGGTGTTGCTTTACTGTTTACAGTAGCAGCTTGGCATTGAAAATAAATGACTAAAATCAATAATCAAACAGGAAATTGGTAAATGAATAGATAAGCAGGGGCGGATATAACCTGGTCACCCAGAAATGATGCAGGATCGTTAATGTTAATTTAGAATTAACTAGCTTCGTTGTCTGAACTAGTGGTTAAAACAGGCAATTAAAATACTGAAACGACTATTTATAGATTAAATAGTCATTTCAGTAGAGGGGATGTCCAATGAGTGTCAGGAATCATCAGTAAGGATAGTCAGTCATATCGCCATTCTTGTCTTTACTGGTCTAAGCAATATAACAATATCCAGGTTATCTGATTTATCCAGAGAAATAAATGATGGATAGTAGTGTCATGATGACGCTCCTATCTATTTAAGCTGCGTAAAAAACAGGAACCAACTTTATGTCTCATCTCGCACGTTTTAAACTGTTTCGATCAAAATTCCGGTTGTTAAGTCCAGTACGAAAAGCATAGTTGCTCCAGGCCAGCAGTGTGCTTTTGCCATTTTGGTGGTTTTCCATCACCTGTTCGTCGGCGCGCCAGTATTTATCCAGGTACTGTTTGTATTTATTGAAATTTAATGTTTTTAGCAGGTCATTTTTACGATCATAGTACTCGATCCTTAGCGGGATATGGCGTTGCTTGTCGACCCAGACGACTTGCCGGGTATAGCCGGAATATTCGTACTGCGGGTAGGTATCAATAATAAAGGTTTCGCGTCCATTCAGTTTGTCATCACGCAGATATTTGTATTTAAATTTATCCACTTCAAAAGAAGCCAGATCTTCATAGGCAAATTGCCCACCCATGAATGGACCGGATTTATTGGCGGATGATATGCGTTTAACCCGTTTTAAAGCTGGCAGGTATAACCACTGGTCATCGGGTGTAATGACATGAGAAAAGGACAAAAAGTTTGTGCCTTTGACATCACGGGGGCTATCGAAGATGATCAGGCTTTTATCGCCATCACCATTGACCTCGAGTATTTTAATGCGAATATCACGGTGGCTTTCCTTGCCTTCGCGGTTGCGTAGAATCATTTTCATGCTGGCTGTGGTATCACCCCATCCCTGATCACTAAGATCAACTTTTTGAGCGATGGACAGACCTTTTTCTTCAGGTGTTTCAGCAACACTATTGAATGAAAATATTGCGCTGGCTATCAATGCTAATGTAATCGGATTAAAATATTTCATTGCAGTTATTCCTTAAATGGCAGAATCGGTTGCCGGGTTGGTGCTGGCAATTGTTTTCGATTGTCGCGAGTCAATTTTCATGAGTAACGCGGGTAATAATAAAAAGTCTGCGGTCAGTGCAAGCGCAATGACGATAGACGTTAGCAGGCCCATGTCTGAATTTAATTTGAATGTTGACAGTGTCAGTATCATGAAACCAGCAATGAGTACGGCCGAAGTTACCCAGAGTGCGGTGCCGACGGTCGAGAAGGCATAGCGTACTGCCTCCTCGGCATCGAGCCCTTTCTCGCGGCGGGCACGCAAATATTTGCTTAAAAAATGCACGGTATCATCGACAACAATGCCGAGTGTCATCCCGGTGACGATAGACAGTCCGACATTGATCTCACTCACCAGTAAACCCCATAGACCAAATCCCATTGTGGCGGGTACCAGGTTGGGTACCAGGCTTATCAGGCCGGTTTTAAAGGATCGTAAGGCAAAGACCAGGATCAGCGAGATGAGAAACAAAGCAATAGTAGTACCCAGTATCATGCTTTCTATGTTGCGCTTGCCGATATGTGAAAACATAATGGTGGTACTGGACCCATCGCTTCTTATTTCCGCTCCATTTTGTTGTAACCAGTCCTGAGCGCGTTGTTCGAGTGCCAGGATATTGGTCGTATTGATATTTTTTATGGTAACGGTCATGCGTGTGGCTGATTTATCAAGATTGATCTGGTTGTTCAAATCAAGGCCATAGGGTAATGACATTTCGTAGAGCAGTAGATATTGTGCCGCCAGATTACGTTCATCGGGCAAGGTATAAAACGAGTCTGAATCGGCATGCATGTTTTTATTCAAACGCTTCATGGTATCCGTCAAGGTGTTGACATGGATGACCTCGGGTTGCTGTTCGTACCATTGGCTGAATTGCGCCAGTTTATCCAGGAATTCCGGGTTTGAAATACCCCCTGCTTGTTTTGAATCAACTGAATAGTCGATGCGATACATGCCGCCCAGGTTGTTCGAGATAAAGTCCGACGAGGTGCGGAAGGGCATGCTTTTGTCAAAATACTCCACAAAGTTTTCGCCCAGGTTATTGCGTGGCAAGAACGACCCTAAGGTCAGCACGATCAGGCTCATGATAACCAGTATCGGGGTGCGACGCCTGATAACGAACTCCGCGAGGTGCAGCATGGCTGAATTATTATCCAGTTTTTGCTTTGGTGTGCGCACAGGCAGGATGGTCATCAGCGCGGGCAGGAAGGTAATGGATAATAAAAATGAGGTGCCCATTCCTACGGCGACTATATTACCCAGGTCGTGAAAGGGAGGTGATTCACTAAAGTTCATGCATAAAAAGCCAATGAGCGTTGACAGGCTGGTCAGGAATACGGGCTGCATATTGATACGTAAACTTTCTATGATGGCCTCTTTTTTCGGTGTTCCCAGGCGCATGGCATGAAACATACTGACCAGTATATGTATCGTGTTGGCCACGGCCAATGTCATAATAATGGTGGGTGCGACCGAGCTGGGAGGGGACAGTTTTATACCAGCCCATCCCGAAAATCCCAGGCCCGCCATAATTGAAAAAACGATGATCCATAGTGTGCTAAACGTGCTCGTCCAGCTGCGCAGAAAGATGCCGACAGCGACCAGGACGATCAAAAAGGTCAAGGGGACCAGTGTTGACATATCCTTCATGGATGAAGAGAAAAAGGCATCATTGAGCAATACCATGCCGGTCATATAAACACTGAGCTGCGGATATTGCGCGCGTATTTGATCGGCAATCTTGTGAACAGCAACGGTGATCTGTGGCATTTCAGTCTCAAGATTTTTGCCAGGTAATTGCACCGTGATATTGATGCCGGCAACATGACCTTCGGGTGAAACCAGTCTGTTCACCAGTAGTGGCTCATTAAGTGCGACCTGGCGGATGTTTTTTATCTTGCTATCGGTTAGTGATCCAGCATTTTGATAGAGATCCTGTACTATCAGATCATCCGCTTGTGCATGGGTGTATTGGAAATTACTGATTGAATCGACGCGTGAGGAGTAGGGGACTTGCCAGCCCATTTTTGTAATATGTTCTATGGCTTGCAGAACATCCTTGTCAAAAACATTACCACTCTTGGGCGCGAGAACAATCAGTACATTATCATCTTTAGTATAAGTGTTTTCCAAATGTTCGTAAGCGAGCATCTGCGGGTTGTCATCACTGAAAAAAACATGATAGTCACCGGTAAAACCGGCATTACG